>Ga0157358_1001279_pt1 | contig 10984 bp, 2 predicted proteins | sample AttcapACBM2_FD_111484 | JGI IMG/M metagenome (GOLD analysis project Ga0157358, IMG submission 111484) | Fungus gardens microbial communities from leaf cutter ant in Botucatu, State of São Paulo, Brazil - Atta capiguara ACBM2 | ecosystem: Host-associated > Fungi > Mycelium > Unclassified ...
GAGTTAGAAATCCACACTTTCTTCTATTCTTGATGTGTTCTATATTACTCTCATTTTTCATATCTTCAAAAAAAGAACTAAAAATCTTACATCTCCTATTCTAGTCTCAATTCTATCTTTTGTTGACAATAGACTTTTTGTTTCTCAGGAGAAGAGTTATGAAAAATCTAACATGACTCTTTTTTATAGTTATAGTATTATCTTCTTCTTTTTTAGCCAATTTAGATTGATTATTGAACACTACAAATCAGAAGTCTTTCACTTCTCAAGATTAACAAAAAACATCAACTCACTTTCATTAAATCTAAGATCTCTAGGGGGTTCTTTGCTCAAAATGAAAGATATATAGTGATATCTTGGGTTCTTCTTTGATAAAAAACTTTCTTTTTGTCAACATGTCCATTATTACACAAACAGCTACTATACAAAATATATGTTCTTTTTATTGCTCTATATGGGTTCTAGCTATAATATTTCAAAGGGACACTGTTTTATTAACCTCTCTAAGAATTAAAGAAAATACAGAGAAGAATGGCTCTATAAATCACAACATGAGGAGTTGAAGCTATAGCTGGCTTCATACCTATTTACTTCCACCTCAACAAGATTATTTGTCAATATTATTTGTATATAATAACTCTCTCTAAACAACATGTAATCAATTCTCTCTTAGATGAACATTATTCCAAGAAGGCTACTCCACATCACATAACCACTTCTCATCTTACTCCTAACCAACTCTTAAAGATTAAGAGTTCTATAGTAAACACTAATAATCATTTAAATGAAGTCTTTCTATCTTTTGACAGCTCTCTTCTAGTTTTCATCTAGTAAATACTTTCTCTAATCATTTTTCTTTTTATTCAGTTAACAGAAAAGACACTGATGCAAAACTGCACATTATAACAAACTTAATAATATCTACAAGAACTCTCTCATTGATCAAGACACAATTCTTATCATTTTGAATACTAGTGTTAAAAACAATGTTACTACTTTGGTCTTACATATTCATAGAGATCAAGATATTATTGCAGAAACCATTCATCATACAATGAACATAATATCTATTAAAGCTGAACTATTTGCCATTAGGTGTGATATCAATTGTGCAACTCAAATGTAAGATGTCACACACATTATTGTCATTACAGATGCCATCCCAGCTGCTAAACATATATTCAACATATTTATCTGTTTGTATCAGTTACACTCTATCACTATGTCCAATAACCTTAGAGGTTTCTTTAGTAAAAACTCTAGTAACTTGATATTATTCTGGAACTGTCCTAGTAGCAACAAGTAGCCCTCTCATTTATTGTTTAACAAGGAATTGAAACAATACAAGATACATTCAATACTACCTAACAAATCATCATGGGAGTTCAGCAGAAAAAAAGAATTTCATTGTCTATAAGTAACAGATATACTTCCAAGTATCTGACTACAGAGAAAGAAATTTCCTTGACTTAAACAATGATGATGAGCAATCTATTTTAAAATAATAGTATACAGATGGTTAAAAACTAGATAAAAATATCTAGAACATTACCTAAAAAGATAGAGTATACTTGATATTGACAAAAAAAGAGAGTCCATAGATCTTATAATGTTTTTCAGCAATAGAATTATATAAAAAAGTCCATAGAAAAATCTGGCAGTTCAGTATTAATGAAAATTTGAGTCCTTTTATACTTTCTATTTCTTAAAGAAGATTTATGGGTATCCAAGTGCCTATGAAATATCATTATATTATGAAAAACATTTTTCCATTTAACACTGTTTTATAAAATTTACAACACTATTTATGTCATGAATTTCATTTAGCTTGTATCTCCACAACCAGTAGACTGATTTTCACAAACTAAGTTGTAATGTAAAGCCCCAGATAAGGGCTATCTGCACATATGTGGAATGTACAAAAGTGACAACAAAAAACCAAGATATCAGGTTATCAGTAACTGTAAAATCTTTGTTTGCTAATATCTTATGAACAACTAGACAGGTTCACACAATCAAACTTGTGTTGGAAAGTACTCATCAAACTGTTTCTGATGATATATGGTATATTACATAGCAATAAGTATTTATAGAGATACAAGCATATCAATATAGTGACATAATTAGTTACCTTTTAAAATTAGCCTGACAGCTGCTATGATAGATGACAGCTCCCATCAGGTATGAGTTTTGATCATGTGATGGTAACAGCTTGTGCATGAACCATTACTCTTTCGTATATATACTTCTATATCTGAGAATTAGACCTCAGACTTAACAATATCAATTTATATCAATTTATATCAATCTTTATTTTTTATTATCTATATTGATCTTAATCATCATTGTTATCATTATTGAACTTCTAAATCACTCCTCAACCTCTGAGAGTGCACCCAAGGTTCATATATCACAAATAAGTGAGTAGTTCATTTTGTGATAATTTAGCTTAGACTTGTGTAGCTCAAACCTGTAAGAGGACCTATTCTTTCATGAAATTCTAAGATCTAAGCACTGTTGATGTTGGAGTAATGATAGTAGAAGTACAGAGTTTACACTTCAAGTTTCAAAAGAAACATAAGTCTATTTTTTGAACTGAATTTATGTAATACTTACCTTTAAAAGAAATCTAAGAGAACAAAATAAGGTCTTCTAAAGACAGTAACTATCTTAAATACTCTATAATACATTTTAATCTGGCAGAATAACATTAACATAACCTAAAAATAATGGTGTCTGGATAGTTAAACACTCAGATAGAAACATCTAGAATGTTAGCTATAAATAGCATAGACTTGTTAATGAACAGTAAAAAGCATAAGATAATAGCTACTTAGATAGTAACACTCAACAAAGTTTGGTAACAGAGACAATTAAGTTGGCTTAACAAACCCCATAGAATTGGTAGTAGTATTGGAGGTTTGTAGTCCAAAAGAAGACAAGTCTACTATTATAACTCAAGTCTCAAAGTCTTTAAGATAAAAGAAAAACCTTATATTAGGATTAACACAAAAGAATTCAATGGAGTCATTACTACAAAATTATCTGTTTTATATACTACTTAGTATTAGTCTATACATATTTATACTAACTTATTCTAAAATACTATCAAAGATCTTTTAGTAGTTTTTATCATATTTTCTTCATATTACATACTCTTAGCTAAGTCCAAATATTCAAAACTTTAATATTCACAGGTTTAGCAACAGGTATCAATTATTACAACTCAAAGATTCTAGAGTTGATTAATGAATAAAATCTTGTATTAGAATTAACACAAGAGAACTCAATAGAGAACTCTGTATAAGATTGTCTATCTAATATACCTTAGACTACTGGTCTGTGCACTACTACTTTAGCCTATCCTAAATGACTATGTGTCTGCCTTAAGACTACTATATATATAATATATGTGTCATATGCAAGTCTACCCATTGAAAAATTACATTCCCACAGTAATATTATCTCCAATTATACAAGCCTACCTTCCACAGCAATGCTACAACTATCTGGGTATTCTGTCTTCCATGGTGGAGATACTCCTATTTGACTTAGTCTTCCATGACAGAGTTACTCCTGTCAGTGTCTCAATACTGAAATCTCTACTTGGGATAATAGGGACTTTACCACTGAAACCCTGAGCATCTCCTATAATATCTATTTGTATATAAGACTAGTGTTGTAGCAACCACTCACCAGAACAGCACTCGTGATATGCTGACTTCAGCAAAGCTCTCAGATGGCTGTCTAGTAGTAGGGATTACAAGAGAACTCGACAAGGAGCCTTTGCTGCATTGCTCCTCTATTTATATAAATTACAGGTGGTCCATGCTACAACAATATTTACTGGCCCTTATGTCCATACCTCTACCTCATGTCCATTACTCATCCACCATGTGTCTATCTTAAGGCCACCATGCCGTATACATGTGCTCTGACATCATACTCTTAATCTCTGCTGTACATGTGCACACCATGAGGAACCTATGTCCCTTGACATCACTCCTAACCCTAACTCTGATCTAGACTCCTCTTGATCTTTCTAGACCGTTAGTCCTTCCAGACCGTTCTAGACTCTGTCACATGACTTCCTAGTTATGTGCTCTTCCTCTGTTGTAGTCTAATAATAATACTATCTTATCTATGTCTGGCTAATCCTAACCCTAGCCAAAGTCTGTCCACACACTCATCTTATAACAACTAGTAGTTATACTATAATTTGCTAGTCTGATAATTGACGAAGATAATTCCTATTGAACTTGATCTCTGGTATTCAATAGCAACATAGCAAATTAGTACTCACTCCCATCTTGGACTTCTTCTCACCATCTGAAGTTGCAACCATGTGGCAAATAGATAGCATAGCATATAAGCTGAAGCCAAGGTTGTTCCACAAGTCTGCACAAGTCTGAGTCTATCTTGTGGACTTCTACTCCAGTGTAAACTGTATCTGACAACATGGTATGATATAATTCCTTCCAGAACCTTCTACTGTTTTTCATTATGGCATGTGATCATGTGACAGTGTAACCTGTGACATCTTACTGATCCCTAGTCCTAGTTCTAAAAGTAGAATAGTAGAAAAGAAAAGAAAAATCAAATAGAGTCTAATTTTTGTGTTTTTAATATTAGTAGGGTTTGAAGTTTGAAATCTTATAAAGTGATAGGTCTTCTTATAGCTGATACCTATTATCAAACTCTCAAAGTTTTTTATTTATTTCTCTTAGACTACAAATCTCAAACACTATTGTCAAGCTTATTGTTAGATGTAGTTTGCACTTGAAGATGGAAGTCTGTGGAGTTGGCTCAGACATGCACAGAGTATAGAAACTTCATGTGATGAGCTCAGTGACACAGACTTGTCAGAATAACCTTAGCCTCAACTTATGTGTTATGCCTCCTACAAGCTATGTGGTTGCAATTTCAGAGAATGGTCTTGTAAGGAGTTGTAAGGAGAGGAGTAAAGTATATTGTCATTGACACTAGAGATTTAGTGTCAACTTTAGTCAATTATCAGACTAGCTATTACAAAGGGGTCACCAGCCTTAAATACATAAAATAACAAAAGGAGTAACTAAAACAGATCTCCAAACAAGTGTTTCATTAATAAAACACTATATAGGAGTTCAGATTTGGAGAGAAGAAAACTCCACATAAAGTCCAAGTAAATTTGCAGAGTTTAAAGGAGATAATTAAGCAATGGACAAAGATGAATATGACTGAAGATTTTGACTCAAATAAAGTGAAGTAACCATGGACTTTTGGTGAAATTAAGTCTATTATAAAGTACTAAACTACCAATGGTGTTTTGGACATAAATAAGACTAAATAACCATGGGGATTTGATGTTGTATTGAAGTCAAACATGTTTTGGACATGTTTTAGAGTTTGGGATATGACACTTATAGAGTTTATCAAGTCAACTATACTACTTTTACTCTCAAACTCTACCAAATACTGTTATCTAGGTTCTATGCTCTCTACCATCATATATGAAGCCTCTTTTATTTCTAGTCATTATTCTAGATAATTCTATTTGTGTTTATAACCATCTAAACACAATTATTTCTTGGTTATATCAGCATTTTTCTATTAGATTAAAATATACACTAAAATATTTATAATAGTTACTATCTTCAGGAGACCTTATTTTATTCTCTTAAATTTTTCCTTGAGGTAAGTACTACTTGTATCTTAGTTAGAACAATATGACTTAAATTTCTTCTAGAGCTTAAAGTATAAACTCTGCATCTTTGTTCCAGTTATCCTAAAAAAATCCTATCTATAGAATATGTCTAGTATTTAAGAAGAACAGGAGATGTTATGTAGACAAGTATACATAATTGTTATGTTGAAACTTGGCTAAATACAACAAATCATACTAGTCACTTTGTCTTTGATTTATAAAAATTCAAAGATACTAATTCAGTTCTTAGCTCATCTATTTTGTCTGTTCATATGACTGTAGATAAAAAACTTATGGACTAGGATCCATAATCCAAAATAACTCAAGTAAAAAGACTATATAATTTCCAAACATAATTAAAAAAAAGCCTTGTAGTGTTTTTTACCATAATAGTGGTATAGGCTGGAGTAAAGTATACTCTCTTGAATATAGAGTTACTACTGTCATATTTATATTAAATCCTGATAACTCTAGAAGTTCTATAATAAAGTCTATACTAAGAGTTTTTTATTATACTTCAAGAATAGAAAATAGATAAGGTTCACCAAGAAAGAGGTACTAGATAGATTTGGTCTACAGACATAAGTCATATGTAATAATATACTGACCAATTTTTACATACTAACTTGACTGCATCTATCATCTGCCCCAGATAACACCAATGTTATGATCTTAAATCCTTAGGATTGGATAAAAGAACAAACTCTTGTATTAGAGTAAACATAAGAGAACTTGATAAAGAACTCTTTATAAAATAGTCTACCTTATATACTCCTACAGATGGTCCATGCTAGCTACTGTGCACCCTACCCTAAATGACTATGTGTGAAGCATGAGGCTAACATGTGGTGTCCATGTTGTATGACATCACTTTGCTTTAGAACCTTCTACTCCCTTCTCTTAAGTCTTGTGATCAATATTGTGACCACACCATCAGATGTGACAGATGTGACAGTGTGACCAATCACTTTTAACCCTAACCCCAGAGTTCTAAAAATAGAAACAATGAAAATAAATCAAAAAGAAAATAAAAATAAGAAAGAAAATAAAAAGAAACTAAGTCTACTTTCTGCAATATTGACAACCAACCTCATTCACACTCACTTGTTCTCTTCTGAAACAGATCACATCCTATTTTAATTGCCTATCACTTCACAGATAAAAGTATCTCTATTTTACAACAAATCTCATAAAGTTCCAATCAACAATCTCCATAGTATTTAACAAACCCAGAGCATGTACAGTATCTTATTATTTGAATATCTCTTCCTATATTTAAAAACTACAGCTACTATATACAGTTTTTTAGTCTGATAATTAACTTGGATTAAGAAGTAAATCTAGTTTATCTAATCTAAAAAATCATACAAATATAAAATTAATTTTCAGCAGAAAATAAGTTAAAAATAAAATAAAAGAATCTTTTTTCTACTACACTCATCTTTAATATTTGTTCTAAATTACAACCACACAATGAAGTTAGGCTAGGTGTAACATCTTATAGTTGAAGCCAAGGTTACTATCTATGTAGTACTCTACTTCTATATCACTTTTGTACTTATTTCTACTAAGTCTCCAAATTAATCTGTCTTCTGTGTTACATTCACAAATCCACTTAACAAGTGTAAATTGCCCTCTAATACCAATATTATAAGACGGTATATGGACAGACTTTGGTAGGGTTAGGGTTAAGATATAGACAGTATTATTATTATTAGTCTATGATGTGAGAGAGAGAGCAAATGACTGGAAGTCACATGACATGATGCTATAGAACTAGAAAAGTCTAGAGAGAGTCTAGGGTTAGGATGATGTCAAGAGACATGGGTTCCTCATGGTGTCCACATGGTGCATGTATGTATGATGGAGATTAAAGAGTATAATGTCAGGACACATGGATATGGCATGGTGGCCTTGAGAAAGACATATGGAAGATGAGTAATGGACATGAGAACAGGATATAGACATTAGGGTAGGATGATGCACAGTCATAGCATGGACCATGAATACTTTATATAAATAGTAGATAGAATACTATTGTAGTTCCCTGTCAAGTTCTCTTGTGAATATACAACTTGTGTTCTCCACTAGATATTCCAACTGTGAGATTTACTTGTAGTGCTGCTATTAAACATTGTGTCTAGTGGTTGCCACAACAGACATAGTGTATGATGCCACTAAACATAGTAGAAATAATCTGGCTAGTAATCTATCCAAGTAGAATTATCTTGCAAGAAGAGCTTATAGGTCTAAGGACTTGTGTATTAGCAAAATATATCAGCTATATAAAAGAGATACAGGAGTATTTCACTAAAGAGAAAATACAAAGAGTTTCATATCTTGAGAACAAAGCCTAATATAAGATTAAAGAGTTTGGATTGGAACTAGAAAGTTTGGTACTGGTAAAGAACTCAGCTATAGAATTATCAGTAGATTGAATTTCATGATAGTAATCAGATAACTAAAAAAGATACTTTTATTTTAGTAAAATTAGACAACTTTGTATGGCAGATTAAAGTAGCATCTTCCAGAGTATTACTATATATAGCATATAAAAAGATAGCATTTAGGAATAAAGTGTAAGCTGTCAAGATTATAAGAAGTGGACTTAGTTTTTTATTATTTTCTTTTCTTACTTTCATTTTATTTTTGATTTATTTTCATATTTTTTATTTATAGAACTTAGGGTTAGAGTTGATTAGTTACAGATCACAAGACATAGAGGAAAGGAATAGAAGGTTCTAGAAGAGATGATATCATATAATATATACACTGCATGTTGGCCTCATGTCTAACACATAGTCATTTAGGGTAGGGTGTACAGTAGTTAGCATGGACCATCTAAATATGTTATAAGACAAGTGTGTAGACAGACTTTTAGAGTTAGGGTTAGAGGACAAAAATAGACAGTAGTAATTATTATTAGTCTACAACAGGAAAAGGGTACATGACCTAGAAGTCATGTGAGATGATGTCATAGGCCTAGAACAGTCTAGAGCGGTCTATAGGTCTAGAAGGGTTTATAAGGCTAGAAAAGCCTAAATGATGATGTCAGAGAATATGTACACTACATTGCTATCATATAGTCAACACATGGATGTTAAGGCAGGATGCACAGTCACTACAGAGTAGACATGAGGTAGACATATGGCCTTTGAGGCAAGAGGTACAGTAGACACATTGTTGTAGCACAGACCACTTGTAAATTATATAAATAGGGTAGCAATGCAGTGAGGGCTTCTTGTTGAGTTCTTTTGTAATCCCCACTACTAGATAGCTAGATAAGAGCTTTGCTAAAGTAAGTATACTACAGGGTTGTTACAACTAGTGGTTGCTATAATATAAATAGGTATATAAGATAGACTACTTTGTAAAGAGCTCTTTATCGAGTTCTCTTATGTTTACTCTAATATAAGAGTTTGACCTTTAAAACCCCCTCTAAGGTTCTAAGGGTCTAACATAAACCCTACTAAATGTACCAGAGTCAAATATAGAAGAGTTATAAAGAAGCTTAGTTGAAGAAGTATCCAAAAAGAATTCTTTGATTAATAGCTTAAAATAAAAGTCACTTATGAGCAGAAGAAAGTAAAATACAAGAAAGAAGTCTAGTATTCATTAATCAATGTTTGAGATACAAATGAGTTAGCTAGCTACTGCTTCTAATGAGATTTAGCATTCTTTATCTCTGAGATATATAGAACATTGGTAGAGGTCTGGAAAAAGATGAACTCCATTGTCTACTCACTAAAGATAGTGGTGATGTTTTCCTAAAAAATAATATCTTGCTGGTAAAAAGCCAGAGTCACATCAAATAAGGTCTAAGTTAAAGAAATGTGATAGAATGAGTGCTTGTGAAAAATAAATAATAGAATACTTATAGTTACTAAGAAGATCTATCTTAGACTTAGAAGAAATAAGCTATTAGAATAAGATGGAATGGTAAGACCAGAAAAGTGTTTATAAAAAAGTGGCTTCAAAGAGACTCACTAAATTAAGTTAGAATGAGAAATTGCAATGAGTGAGAAAAACTTACTATGAGAAGCAAACTACAAGGATAAGGCATAGAAGGCTCACCTGTATTATCCACCTATATAGAGATCTAGAAAGGAGCTCAAGAATGAGTGAAGAACAATAAATAAAAAAGCACAAATAAAGGTTTGCAAATGAAGATCTTAAGAATATAATTGTAAAGAGCTAGCATAATGATCTTTATCTCATTACTGACAAACTGTTCACTATCAAAAGTACTAGTTATTAGAGAAGAAGTCTCCTTTTTAATATGACAGTGCTAGTACAAGTAGCTAAAAAGAATAGAGAAGTAACTAGATATGAATAGAATATGGAAATAGAAACTTATACCTTGTCCTAAGTGACCACAAAAGACTGGCTAGTTAAAGCTGAGGCTTGAAAGCTAAAAGAAATAATAGGACATAGTACCTCAAAAGCTTAAGAAGTTTTGTCATACTAAGATAAAGATTAGAATACCTGTTTAATACAGCTAGGAAATAGAAGAGAAGATAATGCTCTTGCTTGAGCTCCTTATAGATATACTTGACTTTGGAGAGCTACTTGACATAATTAGTCTTTGTGACAGTGCCAAGATTACTATTAAAGTATTTAAGAAAGATATGCTAAGAATAGTAAATGATTATAAAAAAATAGAAACTCTATTCTAGAATACTTACAGTAAGTTTAGCAAGTAAACTAATGACTATGCAAAGAAAGCCTAATATAGTTTTCTTTTGGAAAAGATATTAACTATGATAGATAATATTGGACAATATATCTATGAGCTTGAAATAGGCATTTATGGACTCTCTAGTAGATTTGTTAGATATTTCTACTAGAACAATAGAATAGTGATAGACCTAAGAGGGCTCTTATAAGAAGTGAACTTGTTTAAATATGCCTCAAAAAAACCACTTCCAAATAGATTATGCTAGTCAGTCTATGATAGAAATAGACATGTAGAATAAAAAATAAGAAGGGATTTAAAAACAAGCTTCTCTTTTAAAAGTAAGAATCATGATCTAATCATATAAAAGAACATAGAGTAGTCTTGTTGAGACTAAAGTGAACTTAACCTAATCATAAGTAGTATATGAGAATACATTTTATTTATAGAGAGAAGAAGAATAATGACTTGTAAATAAAAAAGAAAAGATTGCAAATGGACAACAGAGCCATATATAGAAGAGAATATTATAAAAAGAAGTGAAAAACTAGAAATTTATGTGAAAAACCCACTAAAAAGACTTTTTTCTAAGGAAAGTCTTGTATTTGAGATAGAGTAGCAGA
>Ga0157358_1001280_pt1 | contig 10984 bp, 12 predicted proteins | sample AttcapACBM2_FD_111484 | JGI IMG/M metagenome (GOLD analysis project Ga0157358, IMG submission 111484) | Fungus gardens microbial communities from leaf cutter ant in Botucatu, State of São Paulo, Brazil - Atta capiguara ACBM2 | ecosystem: Host-associated > Fungi > Mycelium > Unclassified ...
AAGAGTGGGGAATTACAAGAGAACTCGACAAGGAGCCCTCGCTGCATTGCTCCTCTATATATACTACTACATCGTGGTCTGTGCTACAACAATATGTTTATCTCATATCCATCCACCATGCTTCTACCTCATGTCCTATTACTCATCTATATGTGTTTTCCTTAAGGCCACCATGCTTTCTACATGTGCCCTGATGTCATACTCTTAATCTCTGCTATACATGTGCACATCATGTGTACACCATGAGGAACCCATGTCCCTTGACATCATCCCTAACCCTAACTCTGATCTAGACTCCTCTCGATCCTTCTAGACCTTTAGTCCTTCCAGACCATTCTAGACTCTATCACATGACTTCCAGGTCACGTGACTATCTCCTATCTCTCTTCCGTTGTAGACTAATAATTATAATACTTAACCCTAACCCTAGTCCAAGTCTGTCCACACACTCATCTTATAACAATGAGAGGAAAGGGAACAGAGAAAAGAGGAGAAGGAAAAGAAAAGGTCTAGAAAAGAAAGGACAATTGAGATGAAGAAGCTAGTAGAAAAATGCAAAATATGGAATGAAGAGGAAGAAGCAGCAAAGTCAGAAGTAGAGGTAAGGAAGCTAGTACCAGAGTGCTTCCACAAGTGGATTCAGGTTTTTGGGAAAAGGCTAGTGAACAGATGCCTACAAAGAAACTATGGAACCACACCATTGACATCAAGGAAGGGTTTGTGTCAAAGAAGGGAAAAGTGTATCCATTGTCAAGAGAAAAAAGAGAAGAGATGTGAGAGTTTATTTTGTAACAGTTAAGGAAAGGGTATATCAGGCCCTCAAAGTCATTCCAGATAGCACCAGTGTTCTTTTTAGGAAAGAAGGATGGGAAGAAGCACATAGTACAAGACTATAGGTATTTAAATGAATGAACTGTAAAGAATAATTACCCTTTACCTTTAATTTCAGATATTGTAAAAACATAGGTACAAAAAGGGTATTTACAAAGATGGACCTAAGATGGGGGTATAATAATGTATGAATAAAGGAGGGAGACAAGAGAAAGGCAGCATTCACCACAGTAAAAAGGTCATTTGAACCAACAGTGATATTTTTTAGATTAACAAACTCACCAGTGACTTTTCAAACCATAATGAATGAAATCCTATGAGATCTTATTAATACTAGGAAGGTGGCAAGCTTTATTGACAATGTAATTATAGGAACAGAAATAGAAGAGGGGCACAATGAAATAGTAGAAGAAGTAGTGAAGGGATTGGTAGAAAATGATCTATATGTAAAACCAGAAAAATGCAAGTGGAAGATGAAGGAAGTAGGGTTTTTAGGAGTAGTGATCAGACCAGAAGGGATTAAGATGGAAGAAGGAAAGGTAAAAGGCATTTTGGACTGGCCAACTCTGCAAAGAGTTAAGAATGTATGGAAGTTTTTAAGATTGGCAAATTACTATCACCAATTCATTAAAGACTTTGCAGCAATAGCTAGACTACTATACAATATGGTAAAGAAAAATCAAAAAAGGGAGTGAACAGAATAGTAGGAGAAGGCATTTGGGGAATTGAAGGAGAAGTTTATGAAAGAACTGGTGCTGGCAGTGCCAGACTTAGATAAAAAAATGAGGATAGAAGTAGATGTGTCAGACTATGTGATAGGAGGAGTACTATCAATGGAGTGTGATGATGGGCAATAGAGGCTGGTAGCTTTTCTCTCAAAATCTCTAAACAAGACAGAGAAAAACTACAAAATTCATGATAAAGAGATGTTGGCAGTTATAAGAGGGCTAGAAAATTAGAAGTATTTGTTAGAGAGTACAAAATTCAAGTTTGAAGTCTGAACAGACCATAAAAACTTGGAATACTTTATGAAGATGTAAAAGTTGAATAGAAGACAAGCCAGATAGGCCTTATATTTGTCTAGATTTAACTTTATCTTGAAACATGTTTCAGGAACAAAAATAGGGAAGGCAGATAGACTCAGTAAATAACTGAACTGGAAAGTAGGCATAGAAAAGAACAATGATAATCAAGTGTTTATAAAAGATAGTTGGCTTTATATTATATCAGAAGTAGTAATAACAGGACCTGAAGTAGATATATTGGAAAAAATAAAAATAGCTAGGAGTAAGGATGAAGAGGTAGTTAGGGTAGTAGAAGAAATGAAGAAGACAGAAGTAAAAGTACTAAGAGGGGATAAATGGCAGATAGAAGGAGAATTGGTGTTGAAGAAAGGAAAGGTGTACATATCAAAGGATAAGAAGCTAAGAGTAGAGATAATCTGATTAAATTATGATGTACCAGTAGCAGAGCATGGAGGTAAATAGAAAACAACCAAGTTGGTGACAAGGAATTATTGGTGGTTAGGAGTGACAAAAGATGTAGGAAAATATATAGAAGAATGTGTCATATATCAAAGAATGAAGAATAGGACAGAGATACCAATGGGAAAGTTGAAGCTAAGTGAGGTTCCAGGGAAACCATGGACATATTTGATGGTAGACTTTATTACAAAGTTACCATTAGTCACTGGGAAAGATGTGATTCTAGTGGTCTACAACAGATTGTCCAAGATGACATATTTTGTGACAATGACAGAAGGAATATTAGCTGAGGGATTAATATAGTTGTTTAGAGATAACATATGGAAGTTGCATGGATTGCTAGAGAGTATAGTGTCAGATAGGGAACTGTAGTTTGCAGCAGAAATAACAAAGGAGTTGAATAGGATGTTGGAAATTGAAACAAAGTTGTCAACATTATTCTATTCACAAACAGATGGTCAAATGGAAAGAATGAATCAGAAGTTGGAACAGTACCTGAGATTCTTTGTAGATCATAGACAAAAAGATTGGCTAGAATGGTTGGTATCAGCAGAGTTTGCAATTAACAACAAGATATATTCAACAACTAAAGTGTCTCTATTTATGGCAAATTATAGAAGAGAATTGCGAATGGAGGTAAATTTTAGGAGAAAGGGAAAAATGGAGAAGGTTGTTGTGGCAACCACTAGTCACAAAGACCAATAGTAACACAAACAGTAAATCTTTCAAAGTTGGATATCTAGTGGGAAGTTCACAAGAGAACTCGATAAGGAGTCTCTGCTAAATTAGAGTCCTATATATACAAGTACATATGGTCCGTGCTACTAATAATTATGCCTGCCCTTATGTCCATGCTACAACCTCATATCCACCTCATTCCCTACTCAAGGCTACTATGTTATATACATGTGCTCTAACATCATCTTCTAAATTCTTCCCCCATGTTCTATGCCTATGACGTCACATCATGTGACATGTCATGTGACTGTGGTGTCATGTGCCTTTTTATCACCCAAAAGAAAAAGAAAAAGAAAACAAAATCAATATAAAATCAGAAAAATAAAAGAAAAGAAAATAAAAATTGTTAGTGTCCAAAGCATCTCATAACAAAGGTGACAGAGTTTGTGAAAAGAATGAAGAAAGTACAGGAAGAGGCAGAAGCAATATTAAAAAAGAAATAGAAGGAGATAAAGTGACAAGCAGATAGAGAAAGGAAGGAAACAGAAGTATGGAAAGTAGGAGAGAAAATAATGTTGAGTACAAAAGATTTAGTATTCAAGGAAAGGTTGGCAAAGAAATTAGTGGATTGATATGTCAGTCCATACATCATTGATGAGTGTAGTGTTGTCACAAACTTTATTCAGCTTGTATTTTCACAACTAGTAGACTGATTTTCACAAAATAAGTTGTGCTGGAAAGCTCTAAATGATGGCTATCTGTACATATGCAAAATATACAAAAGTGACAACAAACAACCAAGATATCAGGCCATCAGTAACTCTAAAAGCTTTGTTTGCTAATATCTTATGAATTGCTAGACAGATTTGCACAATCAAACTTGTGTTGGAAAGTGCTCATCAAACCATTTACAATGATATATAGTATTTTTCAAAGCAATAAGTAGTGATAGAGATATATGCATATCAATGTAGTAACATAATTAGTTATCTTTTAAAATTAGCCTGACATCTGCTATGACAGATAATAGCCCTTATCAGGTATGAGTTTTAATCATGTGATAGAAACAGCTTGTGCACAGACTATCACTATCTTGTATATATTTCTATATCTAAGAATTAGACCTCAGACTTAACAACATCAATTTTTATCAATTTTTATCCTTTATTATATGTATTGATCTTAATCATTATTGTTATCATTATTGAACTTCTGAATTACTCTGAAACCTCTGAGAGTGCACGTAAGGTTCAGATATCACAAATAAGTAAGTAGTTCATTTTGTGATAAGTGTCTATCAATGCAGTCAAATTATAGTTGCCCAATTTAATGAGAATTTATCCAGTGGTGAACATTAGTTGAATAGTACAATACAAGAAACAGATTGGAGGACAAAAGGTAGAAGAAGTGAAATCAGTTGAGATAGAGAGAGTTGAAGAGTAGAAGATAGAAAAGATATTAAATAAATAAAAAGTGAGGGAAGTTGTAAAGTACTTGGTATAGTGAAAGGGGTTCATAGTAGAATATGATAGTTGAAAAAAGGAGGAGGACTTAGAAAATACAAAAGAAGTAGTAGTAGAATTTGAGGGAGGATGAGTGCAGAAGTCTGAAGACAGAAAAAGCTAGATGCAATAGAAGAAAGAGACTTTAGGAGAGGGGAGTTACTGGGAAAGTATATGGCAAAAGTATTGTATAGATAGGATGATGGGAAATTTGAAGATAAGTATTTAAGAAAGTTAGAAGAAAGCTAGACAAAATGGAAGAGAAGGGATAAGACAAGATGGGGGGACAATAGTTCCTCTGGGAGTAGGAACCTTGAAAGGAGGGTAATATCAGAATTGCAGAGTTTTGTCATATACAAGTCCACTCATCCAGAAATATATCCCCATGGTAGAGTCACCTCCAAATTATACAAGTCCACCTTTCTCACAACATTCTCATAGCAGTGCTGCAACTATCCAGGTATTCCGTCTTCCACAGCGGAGATACTCCTATTCAACTCAGTCTTTCATGATGGAGTTACTCCTGTCAGTATCTCAACACTGAAACCTCTGCTCAGGGCAATAGAGGTTTTACCACTGAAACCCTGAGCATCTTCTAAACTATCAGTTTGTATATAAGACTAGTAGTTACATTGTAATTCACTAGTTTGATAATCAACGAAGATAATCTCTTATTGAACTTAATCTCTGGTGTTCAACAGCAACACACCATTTAGCATTCACTCCCATCTCGGACTTCTTCCCTTCATCTGAAGTTGCGACCATGCAGCAGACAGATGGCACAGTACATAAGCTGAAGCCAAGGTCATTCCACAAGTCCGCTCATCTCTGAGTCTATTCTGTGGACTTCTACCCCAGTGTGAACTGTGCTTGACAAGTTTGAACAGAAGTTTTTTCTAATATCTTTTTCATTTTTCTTTCTACTTTGGGGACTGAGGGTTAGAATCTAGCATAATGGTCACACTGTCACAAGTCACATAGTTATAGGGAATTTGGTAGAAGGTTCTAGAACAACAATATTATACTATATATTGTATATATACTAACCTTAAGGATAATGCATGGTTATTTAGGGTAGGCTAAAGTAGTAGAGCACAAACTATCAGCTGTAGTATAAGGTAGATAGATAGATTATACTTAAGAACTCCATTGAGTTCTCCTGTGATTACCTAATCCAAGGTTACTTCTTGACTTTAATACTTAAGTCTTGAATTATAATACTTAGGATAGTTATCTGGAACAGAGGCTGTTAAGCAAGTTATTCTGATTTCTAGTAATCTTTGGATGAAGTTCTATGAAGTTAGCAAAGGTCCAGCAAAGACATCTGAGATAAAATAGAGATATGTGATCTGTACCAGAAGAGGTTGGGAAGTATAGATGAGAAAGAAGGGATTATTCCTGGGTTGGAACAGATATAGTCCAAAAATAGAATGTGACATAAGAGAGAGAAAGCAGATACTACTGGGAATACTTACAAGAGTGTTTGTAAGTAGACAACTTCTGTTTTGAAGAAGTAAGTGATGTTAGTAACTAACTTGGAAGAGTTTGAGAGGACTTAGAAGACTATAGATATATAAGATAAAAAAACTGTAGAGCTTTGATTTCTGGATAAGTTGGCCCTAGAAAAATAGGAGTATTAGATATTTTCCATGAAAGAGAGTAGTCAAGAAAAGGCAGCCTTAGACATGACTTACCTTAGAGTAATCTTAGTACTTGTAAATGAGATATATGAAGAAGAGGTTTTGTTAGATAAGAAATCTATAGTATTGATGAGTAGGAGGAATACTACCACTACAAGTGAAATTATCTAGGACTTAAGCCTTAGCATTCAGATACAAAGTGTAAATGGAAGTCTTTTACAAATGTGTAGTCTAGCTAAGTATTATGATTAATACTTTATATCTTACAGGTGGTTACTTCATAGACAATATGTGTTGGGGTTTGTTCATTTCTACTTTCATTTATCTGCTATGTTTTGTTGTGTTCTCATATATAATCAGTCAGTATTTCATGTAATAGTAGAGGCTTTCTCATATTTTCTTCATTTCTTCCTTAAAAACACCTTATGTATAATTCATGGTCATTAGGTATATATAGCTGTAGATACTATCCTATATCCTTATGCTTTACTAATTGACTCTTTCCTTACTCTTACTCAAGTCTTTGCCTAAGTTGCAACTTGAGCCAAGCTAAGGTTATAACATTTGGTAGAGTATTACCAGGCTTACCTTACAAAAGGAGAGTGCATAGTGATTAGACTATTCAAATTTTGAAACTACTTTGTGATAGAGCCACAGACAGATAGTTAAACCATTAGAAGAAACAGACACAGACTATTGTGGTAGAATCTCCAGACAGGCAAGATGGATCAACAACATCAAGGTACCAATATTGAGGTACTAGAAGAAATACTTGAATCATTGAAGATTACTGAAGAATATGCTTTAGAAAAGAACTGAACAATAGAACTAGAAACATCAAAGAATATGTTGACAATATTAGTATCAGCACCAGCAACATTGGAATAGGCAGTTATGCTGAAGAGCATGGTTCTAGACCCAGAATGGTTTGATAGTAACCAGACAAAGTTTAAAGACTGGTGGAGATAAATCTGATTATTTCTCAAGAGCAACAGAGTTATAGCAACAGATGACAAGATTACAGCAGTATTAGCCCAACTTAGGAGGGAATGTCATAGAAATATATGCACAGAAGAAGATTGACCAGATAGAAGAAGAAGACAATACCCAGGATTGGGGTGAATTTGTTAAAGAAGTGAAAATAGCTTTTAGTGACAAGAGCAAGACAGTAGATGCTGAGTGGAAGATCAAAACTTTCCAACAAAGGAAGAAGCACATTGTGGACTTTATAATTAAGTTCAAAGTATTGGCTATGAAGGCAGAAAAGACAACATGCACACAATATTTTTGTTGAAAAAGAATGTTAGAAGTAATATTATCAAAATAATATTGGGATATCCACCCATTGCAGCACCAAAAATCTTGAAGGAATGAAAAATAGTAATTATATCAGTGAGATAAGAATACAAGTCTATAAAGAGCAGGCATAATTACAGGACTAGGACAGAAATAACCTACAGAAGTAGAGAGGCATCTATAAAGATTGGAAAGCCTAAGGATAACTACAATAAAGATAGGAAGCCTAGATGCTTCAATTATAATGTATACAGATATATAGTAAAAGACTATCAAAAACCAAAGAAGGAAAAAGAGACAAGAAAGTGCTGCAAGTGTGACAAAGTAGGATATCTTGCAAAAGACTGTAGGTCAGGACAAAAGATGAAGAATAGAAGTATATAGAAAAATTCAGATGATGAAGATAACGACAAGCAGAAGAGTTTTGTCAGAGGTTTAGAAGAGACATAGTATAATAAACATATAAACAAATGTTAAAATATCCAATGGAAAAGAATTATGGTTAAAGATACTGGTTGATTCTGGTTATACTCACACTGTAATTGACAAATAACTGGTGAAAGAAGAGAGGATCAAGACAGAACCAATAGACAGGTCATTCAAGGTTTTCAATATAGATAGAACTAAGAATGGAGAAGTTACAAGATTTGTACTACTGGAACTGGAAATCAATGGACACATAGAACAGATTGATATAGCAGTCACAGACTTAAATAGCACAGATATGTTTCTAAGATATAACTGGTTGGTTAAATACAATTCAGAAGTAAATTGGAATATAGGGATTATATGGTTTACAAGTTGCCCAAAAGAGTGCAAAACATAACACCAGGACATATTGTTTACATTAAGAATACAGAGACTACAGTCAATGAATGACAAGAATAAAGAACAACAAGACATAGGAAAAAAATAAATCCAACCAACCCAGAGAATCTCCCAGAGTATATTCAACTATTCACATACTTGTTCAATAAGAAGAAATTTGAGAAATTACCAGAACAAAAAGAATAGGACCATGAGATTAACCTGACAGAAGATGCTCCAAAGAAATTCAATACAAAAGCCTATGCAATGACAATTAAAAAAGATAAAGTACTAAATCAATGATTGGATGAACAGCTTAAAACAAGACTAATTATGGAATTGAGTTCATGATATGCTGCACCATGTTTCTATATTCCAAAGAAAAATGGATCACTATGATTGGTATAGAACTACAGGAAATTGAACCAACACATAATAAAGGACAAGATGCTACTACCTTTAATTGGAGAAGTGACTGACAAGTTTAAAGACACCATGTACTTTAACAGATTGGATCTTATCTGGAAATATAATAATGTATAAATCAAAGAAAAAGATGGATAGAAGGCCATATTTTTAACAAACAAAGGACTATTCAAACCTAAAGTAATGTACTTTGGATTATGCAGTTTGCTGGACACATTCTAGAGAATGATGAATGGCATCTTCTGAGAACTCTTATATAAAGGAGTGCTAGCCAACTATATAGATGACTTTGTTATACTTGCCAAGACCAAGAAAAAACTATGAGAAAGAACAATAAAGTTTTTGAAGATAGTGGAGAAACATAATCTCTACTTTAAACAGTTAAAGAATGGAAAACCTCTACCAAAATAAAAGAAGTGGAAAGCTTCTTAGGGTTTGTAAACTTCTACCAATGCTTTATTAAGAATTTCAGTCACATAGCAAAACCTCTCAATGAACTCAAGAAAAAGAAAAAATGGAAGTGGGATAATGAATATTAACAGGCATTCAAAGAACTCAAGAACAAGATTACAAGTTAATCCATACTCACTTTTCCAAAGAGAGAAGGAAAATTCAGAGTGGAAACTAATGCTTCAGGACATGTCATTGAGGGATTTTTATCCTAAGAACAAGAAGGAAAATAGAAACCTATTATATTTTTATCAAGGACAATGCAACCAGCCAAAAACAATTACAAGATATATAACAAATAATTACATGCTATAGTAGAAGTCCTTATGATGTTGTGGCAACCACTAGACCAAGGTCCAATAGCAGCACAAGCAGTAAATCTCAAAGTAGGATATCTAGTGGAGAATATGAGTTGTGTAATTCACAAGAGAACTCAACAGAGAACCACAACAGTATTCTACCAACTATTTATATTAGTGTTCTTAGTCTGTGCTATGACTTCTCTATGCCTACCCTAATGTCCATGCCCTGTCCTCATGTCCATTACTCATCTACCTCATGTCCTATTACTTATCCACCTTGTATCTATCTCAAGGCCAGCATGCTGTATACATGTGCCCTGATGTCATACCCTCAACCCTACTCTTAATCTCCATCATCCATGCATGCACCATATGTATACCATGAGGAACCATGTCCCTTGACATCACTCCACCTCTAGACTCTTCCCAATCCTTCTAGATCCTAAGTTCTTCCAGACTGCTCTAGGCCCTATGATGTAATGTCATGTGACTTCCCAGTCACATGCCTTCTCTCTCTTGTCATAGACTAATAATATAACTACTATCTATATCTTATCTTATCTAATGTCTGTCCTTACTAAAGTCTGTCCACACTTTCTCATCTTATAACATATAAAGTAGAGACAATATCTACTAGACACCACAGATAAATTTGAAGTCTGAACAGATCATAAGAATCTTAAGTATTTCTAAGAACTATATAAGCTTAATGGATAGCAAACATGATGGTATTTGAAGTTGCAAGACTATGACTTCATTCTATAATATATCTCAGAAAAGACAAATACAAGAGTAGATATACTATTTAGAAAACATCAAGTGGATAAAATGGATAACAACAAGAACATCAAGATGCTCAAGGATGAGCTATAGATAAGAAGAGTTAGCACAGAAGCAGAAGTAATAGTATTCAGAGGAAACCAAGTAGTAAAAGAAACCACATTATTGGATAAAATCAGAAGGAACCAAACTAAAAAACAAAAGGTACAGAAGGAATTAGAAAAATGAGGGACAGGCATGGGAAGACAATAGTATAGTTTATGTGAAAGAAAGAATATATATTTCTAACAATCAGAAGATATGAGAGCAAATCCTACAAGAAAACCATAAACCAGCAAATATAGGACATCTAAGATAACAAAGGATGCTTGAGTTGATAAAGAGGAATTTTTACTGGTGGCCAGAGATAAGGAACAACATTAAGAAGTATGTCCAAGGATGCACAAAATATCAACAGAACAAAGTACAATACATGAAAAAGGCTGGAGAACTTCACCCATTGAAAATACCTAAATGTTAGACACAATTCACACTTGAAGGTGAAAGTTCAAGGAGTTGGCTCAGACATGCACAGAGTGTAGAAACTTCATGTGATGAGCTCAGTGATGTGAACTTGTTGGAACAACCTTGGCCTCAACTTATGTATTGTGCCTCCTACAAGCTACATGGTCACAATTTCAGAGGATGGTCTTGTAAGAAGTTATAAGGAGAGGAGTAAAGAACATTGCCATTGACACCAGAGATTTAGCATCAACTTTAGTTGATTATCAGGCTAGCTATTACAAAGT
>Ga0157358_1001281_pt1 | contig 10982 bp, 11 predicted proteins | sample AttcapACBM2_FD_111484 | JGI IMG/M metagenome (GOLD analysis project Ga0157358, IMG submission 111484) | Fungus gardens microbial communities from leaf cutter ant in Botucatu, State of São Paulo, Brazil - Atta capiguara ACBM2 | ecosystem: Host-associated > Fungi > Mycelium > Unclassified ...
AGATTTATCTAGTACAGTTGTTATAAACTTAGGCTCAAAGATTAAAGCAAAACAACCTTATATTGAGTGACACAAGAGAACTTGATAGAGTTCCAGTTACAAAGTATCTACTATATATATACTGGCTAATGGTCTATACTCTAAAGAGTATGTGTACTACATACTATTAATATGTAATATGACATCATTGTTCTAGAATCTTTTACATTCTTTTGTGATATATAATTGTGTAACTGTGACTTGTGACTTGTAACAGATATGTGACAGTATATGACAGTCATGTGTGATATCACATTGAATTTCAACTCTAAGTCTAAAAATAAGAAAATAAAAAGAAAGAAAAATAAAAATGAGAAATAAAATAAAAATAAATCAAGTCTACCATCTTCAATTGTGATAACAGTAAAGATCTATCTAATGTAGACAGAATTGTACTATATAAGAAGCAAGTGAAAGAGTAAAAACTGGAACCTCTATTATTAGTTATAATCAATAGCAGTGAAAAGTACAAAGTAGAGAAAATACTAAATAAAAAATATGTAAGAGAAAAGCCAAAGTATTTGGTATAATAAAAGGAATATACACCAAAGACAAATATCTAGAAAGATATAGAGAATCTTGAAAACTCTAAGAAGTTAGTAAAGAAATTTAAGAAAGAATATAGAAAAGTGTGAAAATTATACAAATTTAGACCTAGGGATTTTGAACAGTTGATGTTTATAAACTTTAACAAACTCAAAAGGAATTGGAAGTTTTAGAAGGGGAAATATATTTTTCCAAAGAATAAATCTTAAGAGAAGGATACTATTATGAATCAGTTTCTATTTCTGTAGCACTAGATCTATATGTTGCCCATTAAATTGGGATTTTTGCATTATATTAACAGATTTTCATTAAACATGTTGTGTATTGCCCATCTTTTTAGTAGTTCCAGTTGGAATACTCCTTGTCCAATTTCCTTTGTAGTCTTAAAAGATCCATAGTGTTTTTGGTCCAACTTCATTAAGGGTCATTTTGATTGGATATTTTTACTTCTAGCCACACACTGTCTCTTTGCTTTAATCCATGAGTGTTTTGTTTTTTCTTGTCAAACTGCTTTTTCATTGCTTCTTTTGATTTTTTCATAGATGTTTTCACCATTTTCCAACTTCTTTGTAACTCTTTGAAGAAAGTTTTTAGTTTTGGTTACTTTGTCTTTATTATTACATCTTTATTGTTAGGTCCCCTTTTCATGAATATCTTCCAAAATTAAGTTTGAACAATGTATACTCTGTAGCCAAGTGTTTTTTGTCATTGTACTGGAATTCCACTGCTGATAACCATTCCATTTAATTGTTCTGTTAGTAATTGATATAATGCTATAAGAATAGTTCAACCTCCTGGTTGATTCTTTCTGTTTAACTGTCTGTTTGAGGGTAATATGCTATTGACAATATTCTTTCTATTCCTGATATCTTATATAAGTCTTCTATAAACTGCGAGGCAAATTGGGATTCTCTGTCACTGAGAACCTTCTTTGGAGCTCTATGTATTTTCCATATATTGTTTTATTAAATCTTAGTTATTTCCTCCAATAATACTGCTACTATTATTGTCTTGAGTTTGATTATCTTTGTAAATCAATTCACTATAACCACTATCATATTCTTTCCATTTGATCTTAGGAGCAGTTCTATGATATCAATGTTAATTTCCTGCTATGGTCCTTAGGGTATTTCCAATAGATGAAGTCCTCCTGCCTTCTTTATGTGTTGTACTTTGTTTTGTTAATATTTTTGGCATTCTTGAACATACTTCTTAATATCTTTTCATATTCCTGGCCACCAATAATTCTTCTTGATCAAATTGAGCATCTTTTGTTGTCCTAGATGTCCTATATCTGCTAGATCATGATTTTCTTGTAAAATTTGCTCTTGAATTTTCTTGTTGTAAATGTAAATTCTTCTATACCACTCTGTTATTTTCCCATACTTGACTGTCATCTTTCTCTAGTTTTTTGCCCTTCTTATTTCCTAGTATCATTCTTCTGGATTTCTTCTAGTAATGTAGTTTCTTTTACAATCTTATTTCCTCTGGATATCACTATTTCCACCTCTGTAGTTTGTTTTTCTTTTTCATATTTTGTCTTTAATCATCTTAATATCTTTGTTATTTTCTTTAGTATTGACTTGATCCTTTCTTGACAATATATCTGATCTCATATTTATCTCTCCTAAAATATGATATAAAATCATAGTCTTGCAACTTAAGATACTATTTTGTTTGTTGTCTATATAGTTTCCTGAAATACTTGAGATTTTCATAGTCTGTCCAGACTTTGAATTTTTCTGTATCATCCATATTGTCTTTATCTTGTCAGAACTTCCACTATGGCCAATAGTTCCTTATTGTATATCTCATGATTTTTTTCAGCTGCCTATATTGTTCTTAATAAAAGTGCAATCAGTTTCATTCTTTTTCTTTTTCTTGGGATAAAACTTCTCCTATAGCATGTCCTGAAGCATCAGTTTCTATTCTGAGTTTTCCTTCTCTTCTGGATAACATAAGTACTAATTAACTGGTAATCTTATCCTTCAGTTATTTGAATATATTTTGATGTTATTTTTCCCATTTCCATTCCTTCTTTCCTTTGAGTTCATTGAAAGGTTTTGCTGCATGACTGAAAATCTTGATGAAGTGTTTATGAAAATTTGCAAACTCTAAAAAACTTTCTTCTTTCTTTATCTTCCATTTGTACTCCTTCTTGTCCAACTACTACTCCTAAGATGGATATTTCTTCAGTATCAAAATCACATCTTGACCATTTAAAACAAAGATTATATTTCTCTACAACATTCAAAAATTATATTGTTCTTTCTTCTAATTTTTTCTTAGTCTTGACTAGTATTACAAAGTTGTTCATGTGGTTTGTAGGTACTCCTTTATATAACAGCTCCCAAAATATACTATTCATCATCCTCTGGAATATTCCTGGCAAGATGCATAACCCAAAAGCATAACTTTTGGTTTAAATAGTTTTTTATTCATTAGAAATGCTGCTTTCCATCCATTGCCTTTCTTGATCCATATATTGCTGTATCCTCAGATATGATCTAGTTTGTTGAAGTATCTTGCATTCTATACTAATCATAGAGATACATCCTTCTTTAGAATATAAAAGCATAATACTGTATATCTTGAACTTAATCTATCATTAATTTTGCCTTGAGTTGTTTATACAACTATTGGTTTAAAGCTTCTTCCTTCTGAACTATAATTGTATAGGCCTTAGTATTTAGCTCTTTAGGTGCATCTTTTAGTAAGTTGATTTAGTAATCTCATTCTTGTCTTTCTAGTAACTTCTCAAATTTCTTCTTGTTAAATAAATAAGTGAAATGTCAAATATACTCTAGTACATCTTGTTAGACATGGTCCATATCTCATTATCCAAGATCTAGAAAGGTATCTTTGGATATTAAGAACTAAGTAAAATGTGGAAGTTAGAGTAGGATGATCTTCAGCTTTAGTATATGTGCTGTGTTTTTACAAGTTGCACTAGTTGCATATTTTGGATTGGAACTGAAAACTTTAGGAGGTGGACAACCACTAGAAGATGGTGAGGCATATTATTACTAACACCAAAAAAGTAGTGCTAAACTTAGTGTAAGCTAATAGATTATATACTAGTTAGTATATCTAAGGTAGCTAGCTACTAAGTAAGTTATCCTGTTCCCTATTGATTCTCAGATGTCAAGGAAGAAGTGTTTATGAAGTTGTTTTATACTAGTGAGAACATCCAAAGATATGGCTGGTTTTTATTTATATCAGAAAGGGTCTAGAGACATAAATGAGAACTAGTGGTTATCTGTGGGTAGAAACTGATAAGGTTGGAATGTGAGATATGACACATCTTCTAGAATTATTAGATTTGGTTTCTTTCTAATTTCCTAGTGTTTTTATTTATTTTGTCTGTTGGTATAACACTTCTAGCTCTAGATTTGAACCTAATGTCCTAGTTTTTTATTTTGCATTCTCTTGGATATTCTGTAAACCATATTGTCGCTTTGTTCCCATTGACTTCTGAATTGTGCTTGATCAACCAGTTGTGTTTTAAAAACATATTCATACTATTTAAATCTATTACTATCATGTCAATATTTTCCATATATTTATTAATTTCTATTTCAAGTGGTATAAACTAAGTTACTTTGTAATTTCCACTTTGAATTCTATCTGCATTGAAAGTATCAAATATTCTAGATAGTAATACTATTATCCATTTTTATTTCACTAGTTATTTATTTATATCCATATAGATACATCCTAAGTCAACTAGTATCTTGAGCTATAACTATATGCATGTTGAGTTCTCTCTCTTGTTGTAACAACCACTAGTCAAGATGACCAATAGATTACTAAAGCAAACTTAAAAATAAAATATCTCATGAGGATTATAAGAGAACTTGACAAGAAGTTTCCAATATATTTTTATACTATATATACTACTAGTACAAGTCCTATTTTAAACTATATATGTTGTTTATGAGTCCACTATACTGTTACTATAAGACAAACATACTACAACCATGTCTTTGATGTTATTGTTCCAGACCTATGATATTACATTATGTGACATATCATGTGACTATGGTCACATGCCTCTTCATTGTCTAAAAAATAAATTAAATTAAAATATCAGAGTTCAAACATATCATGACATTTCTTTGTTATCTTTTTATTGAGGAATAACATATTAATTCCATAAAGAATTACTATATACAAAGATTCATTATACTATGCCTACTATAAACCTGTAGCAAAACCTGCTTCTTTACTATTATTCTTTTTGTCCTCATCTTTTGATTCTTCTTCTATACTTCTGTTCTTCTTCTATCTTAACCTACAGTTCTTTACAAGATGTTCTACTTTGTCACATTTGTAACACTTCCTAATCTCTCTTTATTTATTCAGCTTCTTGTAGTCTTATGCCATATATTTATAGATATTGTAGTCAAAGCACCTAAGCTTTCCATTATTATCATAATTGTCTTTGGCTTTTCTAATATCCATGAGTAATTCTCTTCCTCTATAAGCAATGTCTGATCACATCTTATAGTTCTATCTGTTTTCTATAAATTCATATTGTCTTAATAATGTTACTTCTAACATTCTTCTTTAACAAAAGTATAGTATTTATATTATTGGTTTTAGTCTTCATAACTAGTGCTTTAAACTTAATTATAAAATCAGTGATGTGCTTCTTTTTCTATCTAAATGATTTCATTTGGCATCTGCTTTCTTGCTCTTGTTACTGAATGTTATTTTAATTTCTTCTACAAAGTTATTCCAATCTTGGGTATTATCTTAGCCCTTTATCTGGTCAATCTTCCTCTGGGTATAAATACCAGCTGTATTCCCTCTAGGTTAGGTTAATATCACAGTAATCTTATTATCTATTGTTATAACTTTGTTGCTCTTGAGGAACAATTACATGTTCCTCTACCAATCTTCAAATTTCATCTGGTTTTCATCAAACTATCCTGGATCTGGAACTATACACCTTGATGTTATTATCTCTGGTACTATTTTATCTAATACTACTGATGTTTGTGCTCTTAACATATTGCTCAATATTATTTCTGTTGTTTTAGTTTCTTCTAAGACATCTATTACAACTCAAGACTCAGTGATAAGTCAAAAGAAGAATCTTGTATAGGGTTTACACAAGAGAACTTGATGGAGTTCCAGTTACAAAATGTCTACCTTATATACACTTGGCTAATAGCTTATACTACAATAATCTAGCTAACCCTAAAAGAATATGTGGTATAATATCATTATTCCAGAACCTTTTATATTCTTCTATTATCATGTTAACTCCTAATTCTAGGTCCAAAAAATGAAATATAAATGAAAATATAAAAATGAGAAATAAAATAAAATAAGTCCACTATCTTCAACTTTGACATTACCCTCTCTCCAAGATTTCTCCTCCAAAGAAACTGACTTCTATTTTTGCCAGTTCCTTTCTAACTTATTTAAATACTCTGCCTTAAACTGTCTATTATCCCATCCATATAGCATCTTTGGTGTGTACTTCTCTGGTAACTCTCCTCTTCTGAAGTCTCTTTCTTCTGCTATATCTGACTTTTTCTGTTATCTTACTTCTTTGTTTATCCTCTCTTCAAATTCAACTACTACTTCCTTTGTATTCTCTAAGTTCTCCTCCCTTTTCCAAGTATTGTGTTCTATCATAAACTTCTTCTATTATACTAAATACTTTACTACTTCTCTCACTTTTATTTTAGTATTTTTTCTACTTCCTATTCTTTGACTCCCTCTACTTCAACTAGTTTCACTTCTTTTACTTTCTGTCCCCCTACTTATTCTCTATATTGTACTATCTGACTAACATTCACAACTGGATGAATTCTCATTAATGTTGGCAGTTGTAATTTGACTACATTAGTAGAAACTACTTCATCAATGATATATAAACCAACATATTAGTCCACTAATTTCCTTACTAGTCTTTCTTTGAACACTAAGTTTTTTATACTCAACATTATTTTATCTTTTCTCTTCTATTTTTCCACTTTCTTTCTTCCCCTATCTATTTGCTGCTTCATTTTCTTCTGAGCCTTTTTTAACACTATCTCTACCTCCTTCTGAACTTTCTTCATTCTTTCTGCAAATTTCATGGCTTTTTCCACTTTTTCTTTTCTTCTAATATCTGCTCCTATCCTCAACTCTCTACTATAGTTTTCCATGAATGGAGACACTTTGATTACTAAATATGTTTTATTATTGACTACAAATTCTACTGTTACTAGCTATTCTAGCTAATTCTTTTGTCTATGATTAATAAAAAATTGGGGATATTGTTCCAACTCCTGACTTATTTGTTTGGTCTGCCCATCTATTTATAGGTAAAAGAATTTTAACAACCTTATTTCAATCTCCAGCATTTTGTTCATTTCTCTTATCAATTCTATTGCAAACTATAGTCTCCTATCCAGAACTACACTCTCTAGTAACCTATATAACTTCTACACATTATCTCTGAACAATCTTGCCAACCCTTCTACTGATGTTCTCTCTATCATTGCTGTTACAATTATAAAACCTTAAAGTAGGTCAAGTAAAAAAACCTTGTATTAGAGTTAATACAAAAGAACTCAATAGAGAACTCTGTATAGAATTGTCTTTCTTATATACTAAAACCTAATGGTCCATGCTCTACTACTTTAGCCTACCCTAAATGACCATATATATAATATATTATATAATGTCATTCTTTCTAGACCCTTCTACCATCTTCCATTATGTGATTATATGACAGTGTGACCATGACAGCATTGTAATGTAACTTTTTGTAACAGTGACTTGTGATATCATTCTAAATCCTAACCCTAAGTTCAAAACTAGAAGATAAATCTAAAAGAAGATGAAAATGGAAAAGAAAAATAGAATAAATAAAGTCTACTTTTTGCCACTCTGACAATTGCCACAAAATATATCATTTTTAACAACCTATTGCAGACTACTAGGATTATATCTTTACTAGCTAATGATAGCAACTTCATAATAAAGTCTACTATCAAGTATGTTTATGGTTTCTTTAGAACTTTGTTTAGCTTGAACTTTTCCACTGGTGTCTTGGTCCTATTTTTCATTCTTTGACATAGATCACATCTATCCACATACTTCCTCACATCTCTTATCACTCCTGGCCACTAGTAATTTCTTATTATTAGCTCTGTCATCTTTCATCTTTCTCTATGTTCAGCCACTAGTATATTATAATGCAACTGGATTATCTCTACTCTCAATTTATTATTCTTTAGCATATATATCTTCCCTTCTTTTAATACCAAATCTCCTTCTATCTGCCACTCATCTCCTCATAATACTTTAATTCTTATTTTCTTTATTTCTTCTACTACTCTAACTACTTCTTCATTTTTTCCCAAGCTATTTTTATTTTTTTCTAGTATTTCCACTTTAGGTCCCTTTATTACTACTTCTACTAAACTATGAATCCATTGTTCTTTAATTAGTGTCTGATTTTCATTGTCTTCTTCTACTCCTACTTTCTAATTCAGTCTTTTACTAAGTCTATCTGCTTTTCCCATTTTTGTTCCTGGAGCATGCTTCAAAGTAAAGTCAAATCTTAACAGGTAAAGTGTCTACTGAGCTTGTCTTTTGTTTAACTTTTGTATCTTCATAAAATATTCTAAGTTCTTGTAATCTGTTCAAACTTTAAACTTAAACTTGGCATCTTTCAGCAAATACCTCCAGTTTTCCAATTCACTTATCACTACTAGCATCTCTCTATTGTAAATTTCATAGTTTCTCTTTGTCTTGTTTAGAGAATTTGAGAGGAAAGCTACAGGCCTCCATTGTCTATCATCACACTCCATAGATAATATATCATCTACTGTATAGTCCAATGTATCCACTTCCATCCTTATTTTTTTTATCTAAGTCTAGTGCTGCTAACACCAATTCTTTTGAAAATTTTTCTTTCAATTCCTGAAATTCTTTCTCTTACTTCTCCATCCAATCCCACTTCTGATTCTTTTTTACTATATCATGCAATAGTCTAGCTATAGCTGCAAAATCCTTGATAAACTGCCAATCATAATTGGCAAGTTCTAAGAATTTCTGTACATCTTTAACTCCTTTCGGAGTTGACTATGCCAATATACCTTTTAATTTTTCTTCTTATATTTTGATTCCCTCTGGTCCTATTACTACTTCCAAAAATCCCACTTCTCTCACTTTCTACTTATACTTCTCTGGTTTCATATATAAATTGTTTTCTACCATCCTTTTTACTACCTCTTCTACTATTTCATTATGTCTGTTAGACACAGTTTACACCTTATTATCTAAGATCTAGAAGGACATCTCAGAAGTTCAAAATGAGTAACTAGACATTATCCAAGAACATGAAAGATAAATTGGAATAACCTTAGGCTTCAGCTTATATGTTATACCTCTATAAATCACATAGTTGCATATTTTAAATCAGGGTTTAGGAATTTAGCAGATAGAAAACCACTGGAAGATAGCAAGGTGTGTCATTACTAATATAAAAGGGAGGATACTAGTTTTAGTAAATTTTCAGAATGACTACTATAGTGTAGACTACTAAATTATATACTAGTTAGTATACCTAGAGTAGCTATCTAGAATGTAACTGCTAAGCAAGTTACTGTAATTTTTAATGATCCTTATATGTTAAGTAATAGAGATCTATAGAGTTATCTTTAGACCTATGAGAACATCTGAGGTAGAATGGACAGGTGTGATCTGTACCAAAAAAGGTTGAGAGTGCAGATAAGGGATAGGAGGTTATCTGTAGGTTGGAGTGAATGTGGTCAGAATACAAGATGTGATAATACTTCCTTCATTTCTACTATAACATCATCAATAAAACTCACTACTTCTCCAGTGTTGATTAAGTCTTAAAGGATCTTGTTCATCATTGTTTGAAATGTTGCTAGAAAGTTTGTGAGTCCAAAGAACATAACAGTTGGTTCAAACAACCCTTCTAGAGTTATGAATGCTGTCTTCTACTCATCTCCCTCCTTTATTCATACATTATTCTAGCCCCATCTCAAGTTCAGCTTTATAAACTCTTTCTTAGTGCTAATATTTTCTACAATATCTGAAATTAAAGATAAAGGATAGTTATTTTTAATACTCCACTCATTTAAATATCTATAGTTCTGAACTATTCTCTTTTTATTGTCTTTTTTTTCTAAAAAGAATACAGATACTATTTGAGGTGATTTCAAGGGTCTAATATACTCTTTCCTCAATTGTTTTTTTGATGAAGTCATGCATCTCTCCCTCTCTTCCTTTGACAATAGATACACCTTCCCCTTTTTTAGTACAAACCTTTTCTTCATCTCTATTACATAATCTTATAACTTCTTCATTAACATTCTCTCACTTGCTTTCTTTCCAAATATATGTATCTACCAATGAAATTGTTCTGGTACCAACTTCTTTGCCTCTTTCTCCTTATCCCAGATTTCCTATTCTTCTGCCACCTTCTTTACTTCTATCATTCTCTCTTTTTTTGGTTTTTTCTTATTTTCTTTCTTTTCTCACTTCTTTCTTCTTTTTTTCTTTTTCTTTTTGCTACCCTTGTTTTCCCTGCTTTGGTCTCTACTGTTTCCCAAACTTCTCTGAGCACCTTGTCATCTTCATCTTTCCTGTTCTTCAGTCAATTTCTGGATTGTAGTGAGCAAGCCATGACATTTCCAAAATTACACTCCACTTCTGTTCTCTAATCACATTGATCTCTGTTCTCTCCCTATGTCTCTAGTAATAAATATTCACCTCTACTGTATACTTAATAGGTCTCTCCTTGTTGAAAAAACCATCTACATTTCTTATATATATCAGTCTTTCTTTGTCCATTACTCTAGAGAGTATTACAAACCTATTATAGTTAGAACCTAATTGAGAACTATTAGATTTTATTTCCTATTTAAATTACTAGCATTCAAATTGTCTTCATATTCAAGTTTCCTTCTCTATCCCACAATTCTCCTATTCCTGAAATTTCTTGCCAAATGTTCAAAACCCCACAACTATAACAGTTTCTACCATAGTCCACCTCCATCACATATGAGTTGTATCTTGGTATGGTGACAAAGATTGAGCAGAAAAGAGATTATATTAGAATGCAATAAGAACTATGCAACACTAGCTCTTAACTATGCACTAAAGAATTCAAACAGGATAATATCAGCATCAGGAATCAATAGAAGATATAGAAACAATAATATAAAATAAGATTAAAACTTATAAAACTCTCAAAAAAACTCTTATAAAAGTAAAAGAGTAAGGTTAGAAGGAATATTAACAGAAATATATGAGTATTATCTGCTTACAAATACTTTCCCTTGCTAACATACTCCTAAATATTAAACCTTATACTATGTAACAAGTTTCTTTGGAAAATCTAGTGAATAGATTGCAAA
>Ga0157358_1001283_pt1 | contig 10975 bp, 13 predicted proteins | sample AttcapACBM2_FD_111484 | JGI IMG/M metagenome (GOLD analysis project Ga0157358, IMG submission 111484) | Fungus gardens microbial communities from leaf cutter ant in Botucatu, State of São Paulo, Brazil - Atta capiguara ACBM2 | ecosystem: Host-associated > Fungi > Mycelium > Unclassified ...
ATGTGTCATCTATGAGTATACTATGTATACACCATGTAGTGGCAATATGGTTAACATGCTTCTTGACAACATTGTCCAGACTCTTCCCAACTTCTTTAAACTCTTTTAGACTATAAGTCCTTCTAGACTACTCTAGGCCCTATGATATAATGTCATGTGACTTCCAAGTCACATGCCTTCTTTCTCTCACTGTAGACTAATAAAATAATATTCTTCCACTAATATATAAGAAAATATCTTCCCATACTTCTTTGTCTCATAACACTTAATGTTAGACATGTGAAGTTTGAATGCTAGTTTCTTTATTTAATTCTCTTTTCTTTTTCTTTTTTCTTTTATTTTCTTTATTTAGATCTAGGGTTAGGGTTAGAGTAATGTCATGATCACACTGTCACACATCAGTCACATCAGATGACATAGTTACAGTAATAGTCATAAGTTATGAGATTACAGAGAAAAATGTAGAAGGTTCTAAAAAGATGATATCATATAATGTATATAATATATGTTGACCTTAAGGAAAACATATGGTTGTTTAAGGTAGGCTAGAAAAGTAGTAGTATGGACCATAGTAGTTTAATATATAAGGTAGACAATCTTGTACAGAGTTCTCTATTGAGTTTTCTTATATTAACTCTAATACAAAATTTCTTTCTTTGATCAGCTCTAAGATCATTAAACTATAACACTTGGCTTATATTATAACTTAAATAAAATCTCAGATAAACTACTTACTTATTTGTGATTTTTAAACCTTAGGTCTACTCTTAAAGATTAAGAAGTAATCTAGGAGTTCAATAGCAATAAGAATAATAAATAAGGTATATAAATATAAGTAAATATGAATATAGATTTCAATAATGAATAAATACAATAATTAATAATAACCAATGTTATTAAGTCTGAGGTCTAATCTTTAGACATATAGTAATCTATTTTTATCACAAGATTAAAAGCTAGATCTGATAGAAGCTGATAGCTGTTATAATGTCAGACTTAGTAAGTAACTAATTATGTTACTATATTGATATGATTGTATCTCTTTAAATCCTAATTAATATATGATATACTATATATCATTAGAAATAGTATGATAAGTTTTTTTCAAAGCAAGTTAAATTATATCAAAATATTCAACTATTTCTAAGATAATAGCTAGTATCAAAAGCTCTGACAATGGGTAATTGTTATATAATAAAGTTCAACCTCATAAATAACCTGTTTGTAATGACTTAAAAATCTTGTATAAGATTACAGAAAACTTGATGGAGTTCTTAGTACAAAACTGTCCATTTTATATATAATATTATCTTGTTCCAGAACCATCTATAATATTCTATATGCTATATGATTGTATGATAATATGATACCAAGTCATATCATGTAATAATTTATAACAGTAACTTATATTATCATACTAACTCTAATCTTAAGTTCAAAATAAAAAATAAATGAAATCAAAAATAAAACTGAAATAAAAATAAAATAAAATAAAGTTCAATATTTATAATTCTAACACTATCTTTTATAGCAGAAATTACTTCTATTTCAAACTTTGTATACAGTTAGTATTTTTCTACAAATCAAATCAATCAAATATCTACCCAGTTTGGAGCTAACCTTATATTAAAATTGCAAAAGATGGACTTCATTTTATTTCTCATTTTCATTTTCTTTTTGATTTATTTTCTATTTTAGGAAACTAAGATTAGAGTTTAGTATGATATTACATATCCATTGCTTCTTTCTTCAGTATCACCATCTTATATAGGAGCGCCTAATATAGAAACTATAAATACAAATTCTTTCTTCACAACCTCAGCTATGTTTAACTCTAGAAAGTACAGCAATGTCTCTAAGAATATTTATATGGATAGTTTATTATATTGAGTCTGAATTCTTTCAGAGAATCATTGGCTCACTCTAGTATTTTTTTAATCTCCTTTGAGGTATGAATGGAGGCTTAAAGCAATGATATTGTATGAGCAGCACAAACTAATACAGAAATTGTCAACAAATTGTCAACTTTGTTAGAAACACAAATATAAAACTCTATTTTATTTTATTTTCCTTTATTTTATTTTTCTTTCAGTCTATTCTATTTTTAGAACTAGAGTTAGGGATCAGTGGGGTGTCACAAGTAACGGTCACACTATCACATAATCATGTACTATGATAAGAAACAGTAGAAGATTCTGGAAGAAATTATATTATATTATATATTATATATATAATAGCCTTAAGGACAGATATATGGTCAGTTAGGGTAGGCAAAAGTAGTAGTGCACAGACCAGTAGTCTGAGATATATAAGGTAGATGATCCTGTACAGAGTTTTCTATCAAGTTCTCTTGTGTTAACCCAATACAAGGTTTATTTGCCTAACTAACTCTAAGGTCTTAAGTTTGTAATATTAGAACTCAATTCTACTTCTTGGGACTACTCAACACCAAGTCCTCCTTACACTTACTCTCTTATCATTCTCAACCAAAGAACAATACCATCCTTTAATCAAGAAGAGTTGCTAGGCCCTAGGCATAAGAGGTATACTAGTCAGGCAGAGAAAGTCCAACCATTTGTTTGTACCAAAGCCCACTGGTATATTTCAGACATATAATCTTGTATGGACATGTTAGCTACAAATCCTTCATTTATCAGCTTTGTGCTACAGATCTACTTGTAATCTATCTATATAGGAAAACAGCAGAAATCCCTAAGATCTTGCTTAGAGTAGAATGGTATTCTTAGGCCAAAATTATTTATAGTTCTCTTAAAGGGAGTAGTTAGTAGATGGTGTGAGGTAAGATGAGAAGAGGGCCCACTAGTACTTATAGAGATAGTATCAAGTTCAGAATACAAGTCAGAGAGTGAGTCCAACATAGGATCCACTCTCTCTCCACATTGTTTACTATTACCTACCCCACTGCCTCTCACACCATTATCATCACCATCAATATCACCACCACCATACACCATGAGCTAATGCAGCTCAATTAACTATGAGCTTTTAGCTTAACAACAATAAGAGCAGCTTACAACACTGTAGGCACAACTCCAAGTGTTATTAGCAGCATAAGGAATAGGAGGTGGTAGAGGAGAAGTAAGCACAGAAGTGGCAAAGCCACAAGTATTTGATAGAACTCCAGAAAAGATCTCAGGTTTCATAACAGCATGTAAATTATACTTAAGAATGAGAATAAGAGAGGTGGCAGTAGAGAAACAGATACAGTGGATATTGTCTTATATACAGGAGGGATTGGTTGATGTCTGGAAAGAGAATACTTTGGAAGATCTAGAAGCAGGAGTGTTGGAATATGAGATAGCAGGATAATTTTTAACAGATATATATAAGGACACTCAGAACACAAGTTAAATGGAGAAGAAAATCTAATAGTCCTTGATTAGGTTCTAACATAAATAGGTTTGCAATACTCAGTAAAGTAGTAGAGAATATATCTGTTTGCAACCTAGACAATGGGGACAGGTTAAGAAAAGTAACAGTGAAAATTAGATTAGAGAGAATCAACACATAAGAAGGAATAATAGTAGAAGCACTGCTGGATAGTGGAGCAACAGAGCTAGTCATAAGCTTAGAATTTGCTAGGAAGTAAGAGTTTAAACTAAAGAAAATTAAAAGGCCAATATATGTAAGGAATGTAGATAGTTTTCTGAACAAAGAAGAACCTATTAAATATATGATGTAGATCAACATCTATTATTAAGGACATAGGGAGAGGACAGAGATTGATATTATTAGAGGATAGAAGTGGAATATAATTTTGGAAATATCATAGTTCACTCACCACAATCCTGAGATTGACTGGAGAACAAGAGAGGTGAAGATGACAAGGTGCCTAGAAGAATGTGAAAAACAGTGGAGACCAAAGTAGGGAAAATTGGGGTGGGAAAAACAAAAAAATGAAGAAAAAGAGAGGAAGAGGGGAAGAAGTAAGAAGAAAAGGAACAAAAAAAAAAGAAGAAGAAAAAACCAAAGAAGGAAAAAATGATGGAAATAAAGAAGATAGCAGAGAAATAGAAAATATAGAATAAGAAGGAGATAGTAAAATTTGAGGAAGAAGTGAAACAGCTAGTATCAAAAAGATTCCATAAGTGAATTCATGTCTTTAGCAAGAAAACCAGTGAAATAATGCCCACAAGGAAGTTATAGGATCATGCCATCAATACAAAGAAAGGGTTTGTGCTGAAGAAAGGGAAAGTATACCCATTGTCAAGAGAAGAGAGAGGAGGTGTGTAAGTTCATTTACAAACAGTTGAGAAAAGGGTATGCAGACTCCACAGATAGTACTAGTATTCTTTGTGGAAAAGAAGAATGGGAAGAAGTGTATAGTATAGGATTATAGGTATTTAAATGAATGAACAGTAAAAAACAATTACCATTTACCTCTTAATATAGTAGAAAATATTGATATAAAAAGAGTATTTATAAAAATGAACTTGAAATAGGGATATAATAATGTGCAGATAAGGAAGGAGAATAAGCGAAAGATAGCATTAACCAGACCAGAGAGGTCATTTGAGCTGACCATGATATTCTTCAGGCTTACAAACTTACCAGCAATGTTTCAAACCATGATGAATGAAATTTTGCAAGATCTCATTAATACTGGGAAAGTGGCAAGTTTTATAGATGATATAATAGTAGGGGAGGAAGGGCACAATGATATAGTGGAAGAAGTAGTCAGAAGATTACAAGAAAACAATTTATATGTAAAACTAGAAAAATACAAGTGAAAGGTAAAGGAAGTAGGATTTTTGGGAGTAGTGATAGGGTTAGAGGGGATTAAGATGGAAGAAGAGAAGGTGAAAGGCATTTTGGATTGGCCAACTCCACAATGTCAAGATCAAAGAAGGTAGACTTGATTTATTTTATTTTATTTTCAATTTATTTTTTGATTTTCTATTTTTAGAATAACTAGGGTTAGTGTTGATCAGTCACGATGTCACATCAGTCACAATCTGATGGCATAATCACAAGACAGATCACAAGACGTAGGAGAACTTAGTAAAAGGATCTAGAACAAGTGACGTCATACAACATGGATGACATATGTTGGCCTCATGTTCTACACATGGTCAATTAGGGTAGGGTGCACAGTAGTGAGCATGGACCATTAGTAGTAGTATATAAGGTAGACTACTTTGTAAAGAGATCTCTATCGAGTTCTCTTATGTCACTCAATACAAGAGTTGTTCTATTGTTCAACCCTAAAGACTTTAGTTCATAACACACAAGGGGTTAAGGATATACAGAAGTTTTTAGAATTAGCAAATTACTATTGCTGATTCATTAAATACTTTGTAGTAATAGCTAGACCACTATATAATATATGAAAAAACCAGTGCTAGCAGCACCAGACTTAGATAATAAAAAATAAGGATGGAAGTAGATGTGTCAGACTATGCAATAGGGGAAGTGCTATCAATGGAATGTGAAGATGGACAATAGAGGCCAATAGATTTCCTCTCAAAATCTCTAAATGAGACAGAGAAACTATGAAATTCATAACAAGAAGATATTGGAAGTTATAAGAGGGCTAGAAAATTGGAGGCATCTATTAGAGGGTGCAAAATTCAAGTTTGAGGTCTGGACAGATCATAAAAACTTGGAATACTTTATGAAGGCACAAAAGTTGAACAAAAGATAAGCCAGATAGTACTTGTTGAGATTCAACTTTACCTTAAAACATGTTCTAGAAACAAAAGTATTTATAAAGGATTGTTGGCTTCATAGTCTATTAGAAGTGGTGATAGAAGAATCCAAATTAGGTATACTAGAAAAAATAAAAATAGCTAGGAGCAAGGACAAAGAAGTAGTTAGGGTAGTAGAGAAGATGAAGAAAGTGAGAGTAAAAGTATTGAAAGAGGGTGAATGGCAGATAAAAGGGGATTTTGTGTTGAAGGAGGGTAAAATATATATGTCAAAGAATGAAGCATTGAGAGTGGAAATTATTTAGCTACATCATGATATACCAATAGCAGGATATGAAGAGAAATGGAAGATGATGGAATTGGTAACAAGGAATTATTAGTAGCCAGGAATAATGAGAGATGTGGGAAAATATATAAGAGACTGTGATATATGTTAAAGAATAAAGAATAGGACAGAATGTTGTGGCAACCACTAGACATAAAGTCCAATAGTAGCACAAGGCAGCAAATCTCTTAAGACAGATATAAAGTAGGAAATTCACAAGAGAACTCAACAAGAAGTCTTTGCTAAATTAGAGTCCTATTTATACAAAACATGCTTGATCCATGCTACAATCTCATGTTCATCTCAAGGTCACCATATTGTATACATATGCCCTGATGTCATCTTCTAGGTCCTTCCACCATGTTCTAGGCCTATGATGTCACATCATGTGACATGTCATGTGACTGCAATGTCACATGCCTTTTCATCATCCAAAATAAAAATAAAATAAAATAAAAAGAAAATCAATATAAAATTAGAAAAAGAAAAGAAAAGAAAAATAAAAATTGTTAGTGTTCAAGTGTCCTATAACACAGAAGAGTTAGCAGGAAAGTTAAAGTTGAGCAAGGTTCTGGAAAAACCATGGACACATCTAATAGTGGATTTTATTATGAAGCTACTATTAGTAGCTGGGAAAGATACAATTCTAGTAGTCTGTGACAGACTGTCCAAAATGACATATTTTGTGACAATAACTGAAAAGACATTAGTAGAAGAGTTGGCACAGTTGTTTAGAGATAATATATGGAAACTACATAGGTTGCCAGAGAGTATGGTATTAGATAGAGAACCACAGTTTGTAGCAGATCTAACAAAGAAGCTGAATTAAATGTTGGGAATTGAAACAAAGTTGTCAACCATGTTCTATCCTCAAACAGATGACCAGATGGAAAAAATGAATCAAGAACTAGAACAGTATCTGAGATTTTTCATAGACCATAGATAAAAGGATTGGCTGGAATGGTTGGTATCAGCTGAACTTGCAATAAACAACAAAGTACACTTAGTGACCAAAATGTCACTATTTATGATGAATTATAAAAGGAAGCTGAGAATGGAAGTAGATATTAGGAGGAAGGGAAAGATGAAGAAAGCAATGGAGTTTGCAGAAAGGATGAAAAAAGTGCAAGAGGAAGTAGGAGCAGCATTGAAGAGAGTACAGAAAGAAATAAAGTGACAAGCAGATAGGAAAAGAAAGAAAGCAGAAGTATAGAAGGTGGGGGATAAAATAATGTTGAGTATAAAAGATTTGGTATTCAAGGAGAGACCAGCAAAGAAATTAGTAGACTGATATATAGGTTCATATACCATCAATGAAGTAGTTTCTACTAATACAGTCAAATTACAACTGCTAACTTTGATGAGAATTCACCTAGTTGTGAACATCAGTCGAGTAGTACAATACAAGGAACAAGTAAAAGGACAGAAAGCAGAGGAGATAAAACTAGTAGAAGTAGAAAGGGTCAAAGAGTGGGAGATAGAAAAAATATTAAACAAAAGAAAATTAAGAGGAGTGGTAAAGTACTTAGTATGATAGAAGGGGTTTATGGTAAAATATGATAGTTGGACAAGAGAGGAGGATTTGGAGAGTGCAAAAGAAGTGATAGCAGAGTTTGAGGGAAGGGTAAATATAGAAGTAAGACAATAAGAGAAGTTAGACATAACAGAAGAAAAGGACTTTAGAAGAGGGGAGTTGCCAGGAAAATATATGGCAAAAATGTTATATGAATGGGATGATGGAAAATTTGAGAAAGAATATCTGAGGAAGTTAGAAAGAAATTGGCAAAAGTGGAAGTTAGTTTCTCCAGCAAAGAAACCTTAAAGGGAGAGTAATATTAGAAATGTAAAGATGGGACTCTATTTTATTTTCTTCTCTTTTCTTTTTCTTTTAGTATATTCTATTTTCAAAACTAGAGTTAGGAATCAGTGGAATGTCACAGATCATGGTCACACTATCATATGATCATGTGCTATGATGGAAAATAGTAAAAGATTTTGGAAGGAATAACATCATACCATGTATTATATATATGGTGGCCTGAAGAGCAGATACATAATCAGTTAGGGTAAGCAAAAGCAGTAGTGTATAGACTAGTAGTTTGAGGTATATAAGGTAGATGATCCTGTACAGAGTTCTCTATCAAGTTCTCTTGTGTTAACCCAATACAAGGTTCATTTGCCTAACTAACTATAAGGTCTTGAGTTTGTAACAAACTTGTTGTACAAATCCCCCAAAGAAGGGGAGGTAAGCATTAACAAGGAGACTAACAGTATTAGTAATATAACTTTACCTCATATGAAACATACTTTAAACATCAATTTTAATGTTAACTAATCAAACAGTCTCAATTTTTTGTTTATTCTTTATGAGAAAAACCAACCAGCTAATCTTAATCTTTGTGATGGTCACTTCTATCAGAGTTGTGAACAATGGACTTTATTTTATTTTTCCTTCTTCATTTTATTTTTATTTTCTTTTCACTTTCATTGAGAGTTAGGATTGAGCATGATATCACAGGTTACAACTGTCACAAACCAGTCACATGGTCATAGTAAAATATAGTAGAAACTTCTAGAATAATAACATTCTACAATATATTTAATGCAGGATAACTTTAAGATTTACACATGGTATTGAGAATAGGCTAAACACAGTAGTAGCATAGACCAACTAAGTATAGTATATCAAGTAGATATATTGTACTAAGAACTCCATTGAGTTCTCTTATAAATAACCCAATCTAAAGTTTACTCTTTTGATTCTAACTCTGAGTCTTAAGATATAACAACTCCTACTCCATATTCATATCAGGTAATCAAGACTTGAAATCTATTGATACCAAGAATATCAAAGTATCTCTTATTTATATTGCAGACTACATTAAGAAAAGAAATATCAAAAGTATCAGTAGGAATATACTATGTCTTAAAGGCTTTAGAAAAGTAGTCTGGACTCTTGTTTCTTCCATCCTTGAAGGTAGATGAAATGAGTTAATTTCTGGTAACAGAAACAAGACTTTCTACAAGAAAATAGTAGAAAGATTTTCTAGCAATATCCTAATTCATAAAATAGGAAAGAAATCCAATAAAAAGTCTATTTCTAAACCTGTGGAATTTTCTCCCCAAGCATTTCTCTACCATCTTTCATTCCTTTCAGACCATTGGCAGAGAAACTGAACAAATCCAAATTTCATTAAAAAAATTCCAACAAAACCCTAAATTAATAGAATAATACTGTAAAATATACATATACACAAATATCTTTTGCTAACATCAAGGAGATTCTAAAAATCAAGGACAACTTTCCAAATCTTCTGAACAAGAAGATAGAAGACATCTATAAAAACATCAATGAAACAGAAGATGAAGCCTTATATCAATATAACTATAAAAGGCTTTTTGTGAAAGCAAATCATTGTTTCTATGGGCAATGCAAACATTATCAAATTTATGGTGAATTCAAATAAACATATCTGTAATCTGAATAGAACTTTGAAAGATATCAAATCAGATATCCTTGTTGATTTCATCTAGTTTGACTATTATAGTCTCATTATCATAACAAACAAAGTTGTAGTATCTTCAGATCTAAATGTAATTGAGAACTATATTAAGAATTTGAATACAGTGAATCCAAATAACATCTAAACAACTTGTCTTCCTCAATCAAAATTATATCTCAAAATACTTGGTATATTCTACTTAATTGAAGGCATAAATATATCTATCAACTCAAGTATAGTTGAATTCATTATAAAATCCATCCATATATTTGACAATATCCACATTTCATTGAGACTATGTATTATCAAGATCTCTCCTAAATCAGATATATTTATCATATAGATCAATATATATGTTGTGGCAACTATTAATCACAAAGACCAATAGTGTTGTGGCAACCACTTATCACAATGACAAATGATCACACAAGCAAGTAAATCTCAAAGGCAGATATAATGTGGGTAGTTCACAAGAGAACTCGACAAGGAGCCTCTTCTTAATTAGAGTCCTATTTATACAAAGTTCTCATGGTCCGTGCTACTAATAATTAACCCTGCCCTTATATCCATGCTCCTTCCTCATGTTTGCCTTAAGGTCACCATGTTGTATACATATGCCCTGACATCATCTTCTAGATCCTTCCACTACCTTCTAGGCCTATGACATCACATCATTTGACATGTCATGTGACTGCAATGTCATGTGCCTCTTCATCGTCACTAAAAAGAAAAAGAAAAAGAAATTCAAAAGAAAAAAAATATAAAATCAAGAAAAATAGATAAAAGAAAAATCAAAAATTTATTACATGAGATATGAGAGCAGGCCATGGTAGTTAGTTTGCAACTATATATATTAAGATACACATAACATGAAACACAAAAAGAAAAATAAAATAAAATAAAATTGACTAAAAGAAAGTGAAGTACAAATCAACTAAGTAATACTTTTTCCAAAGGAGAAAATACTACTGTTGAACTCTAGGAAAAGAGTAAAATGAGCTATTGTATTCCTTCTTGGATTCCAGTAGTTGTTATATCTTCTATACTCATAAAGAATATGTCATCTTGTTTCAATAAGATAAAGTTCATATAAATACTTAAATTCTTTCTTGGGGAAGAATATAAGTTAGTTGTTATGAACTTATTCCTTAGGGTTGGAAATAAGAACCACTCTTGTATTAGAGAAACACAAGAGAACTCTTTTACAAACTAGTCTACCTTATATAGTCCTACAGATGGTCCATGCTAACTACTGTGCACCCTACCCTAAACAACCATGTGTAGTCTATGAGGCCAACATATGGTGTTCATGTTGTATGATGTCATCTGTTCTTGAATCTTCTACTAAATTCTCCCAAGTCTTGTGATCTGTCTTGTGACTACGCCATCAGGTTGTGACTGATGTGACAGCGTGACCGATCCACCCTAACCCTAGTTGTTCTAAAAATAGAAAAATAGAAAATAAAACAGAAATGAAA
>Ga0157358_1001284_pt1 | contig 10974 bp, 3 predicted proteins | sample AttcapACBM2_FD_111484 | JGI IMG/M metagenome (GOLD analysis project Ga0157358, IMG submission 111484) | Fungus gardens microbial communities from leaf cutter ant in Botucatu, State of São Paulo, Brazil - Atta capiguara ACBM2 | ecosystem: Host-associated > Fungi > Mycelium > Unclassified ...
GATAGGCTAGGTTAATATAGCATAGACTATTAGCCAAGTGTATATAAGATAGACACTTTGTTACTGGAACTCCATCAAGTTCTCTTGTGTAATCATTGTATAAGGTTATTTTTCTATCTTAACACTTTGAGGTTTGAATTATAACATAAAACCTCTAAAAAAGCACTCATAAACATAAAAAGGTATCATTAGAAAGAATGTCAAAAGGAATGTATAAAGAACATCTGCTCATAAATGCATCCTCTTGCTAACACACTTTCAAACAGTAAGTCTTATATATTACAATTGAAGACTAAGAGTCAAGTCAATAAAGAAATCTTGTATTGGGTTAATACAAGAGAACTCAATAGAGTTCTAAGTATAAGGTGTCTACCTTATATACACTGGGCTGATAGTCTATATTATACTAAACCTAGCCTACTCTAAAAGACATGTGTAATACATACTATATAACATTATTGTTCTAGAATCTTTTACAATATTCTTTGTGATATGTGATATGTGATCAATGTGTGACAGTCACATGTAATGACATGCTAACTCTAACTTCAAGTTCCAAATAAGAAAATAAAATAAAAAGAAAATAGAAAAGCAAAAAGAAATGAAAATAAATAGAGTCTATTATTTTTGATTCTGATACACTAACCAAAACAGTCAATAGTACACTAAGTAATCTTATAAGATGAGAATCTCATAAAGATTACAAGAGAACTCAATAAGGAGTTCCCAATATATTCCTATACTATATATAACAAGTACATGGTCTATGTTAGCAATAAATAGCCTTACTCTAATATCTATATACCAGCCATGAGTGTACTATATATACACTATGAGGTAAATATGCTATAGATATACATTTTGATATTATTCTTTTAGCTTTTTCTCCTAAATTCTAGGCCTATACTATAGTGTTATGTGATATGTTATTTGATCATGGTAACATAACTCTTTATCATCCAAGAAATAAAAGAAACAGAAAAAAAAAAGAGAAATCAAATCAAAGAAAATAGATAAAAAGGGAAGAAAATCAAAATAAAATATAAGAGTTCAGGTGCACTATAACACACAAAGGTAGTGTAAATGACTGAGGTGTAGCCATCTATCATCAGTCCTTTTGTATTAGAGAGAGATAAAAATATATACTATATAAATTTTTTGTTAACATAGTATAATATTTTACCAGTAGGTGTAGTACAAGTATACTTTTGTGGATATGTGCCTGAAAATAGAGAAATAATATAAAATAAAATGATAAAATGAGAAATAAAAATAGAAAGTTTGAAACTTACTAACTATATATCCATTTATTGTGCTTCTTCAATACTTTTATAAGTATAACAATGTTTTCATTTTTCTACTCTAACCTCTTATATATTATCTATTATTCTCCACCTTTCTCCACTATTCTATCACCATCTCATAGCTCCAAATCTAGTATGAAATTTATTGTAGTGTCACATGTGTTAAAATTGATTTTCTTAGTTCCATTATATCAATATGGACTTGATTTCAAAATTGTATTTTACTTAGTCAGTATATCACTTGATTAGATGTACTAATTTCTGTGTATGTGTTTTTGACTTCTAGTCATTTACAGTCATTTACAGTTTACTAAGTGATTACTGAGCTATCAGAGTGATTTTTAAGAGTTTTAGAATCTTGTAATTGTCATCTGTTCTCTGATTTTGACAGGTTATGGCCTTGGCCTCTAGTAGCCTTTAAACACAATTTTTTTTAGCTTTGTCTATCTACAACTATCTTTTACAACACTCTTGTCAAATTTTTGAGCTCAATTCTTATCTAATCATGCTTAGACCTCACATAGTATCTTATCATAAGTTAACCAGTAAACTACTCAATTTCTAGACCAATAGTTTGATCTCACATTGTGTTAGACATGGTTCACACCAGAAGGTAAAAGCATATGAGGTTTGCTTGAGGATGTGTAGAATATAGAAAACTCTGTACTAAAAGCTTGCCAGAACAATCTTGGCTTCAGCTTATATACTGTACTGTCTATCTGTTACATGGTTACAACTTCAGAGAATTGGATGGAGTCTGAGGTAAGAGTGAGTACTGATATTGGTGTGTTGCCACTGGAGATTGAATTCAATAGAAGTTTATCTTTGTTGATTATCAGACTAGCAAATTACAGTGTAACTACTAGTCTTATATACAAGTCAGATGTATAAGAGATGCTAGGTGTTATGGTATGCTTGGACACTGATATTTTCCTTTTTCTTTTATTTATTTTTCTTGATTTAATATTTCTTTTCTTTTGATAATGAAGAGGCACATGACTGTGGTTACATGATATGTTGCATGATGTGAGGTCATAGGTATAAACTTTGGGAAAAGGGACTAGAAGGATGACATCAGGGCACATGTATATGGCATGGTGTCCTTATGGAAGACATGAGGATGAAGCATGGTAAAAGTATGAATATTAGGATAGGGTTATTTATTGTTAGCACAGACTATGAGACTTTTGTATAAATAGTATAGGAATATAGCAGAGACTCCCTGTCAAGTTCTCTTACGATCCCTACATAGATATTCTACTAAGAGATTTATTGCTTATGTTACTATTGGTCTTTATGACTAGTGGTTGCTACAATACTAGAAGGTTTCAGTGATAAAATACTGGAAGAGGTTGAATAGAGGAATGTTGTCATAAAGGACTGAATATCTAAATTGTTGCATTGCTGCCATAGAAACATGTTGTCAGAGTTGCAAACTATGGATTATATTTTATTTTCTTATTTTATTTTTTCTTTTAATTTCTTTTCTATTTTACTTTATTTTTGACTTAGGGTTAGGATGACATCACTATCACTATCACAAATATTATACAATCATATGATACAGAGAAGGTTGTAAAAGATTCTAGAACAGATAATGTTATACAGCATGGTAATAATATATTGGCCTTATGAAAAATATATGTACTTTACGGTAGGATAGTTGTAGTGTGTGCACAGATTACAGTCTGTGGTATATATAAGGTTTGTACTTAGAACTCCATTGAGTTTTCTTATGATTACTGTTAGAAATACAAAGATTGGATTCTATTTTATTTTTCTTTTCTGTTCCTTTCAGTCTATTCTATTTTTAGAACTAGGGTCAGAGGTCAGTGAGATGTCACAGGTCACTATAACACTATCACATGATCATGTGCTATGATGGAAAATGGTAGAAGGTTCTGGAAGGAATAATGTCATACCATGTATTATACATATGATAGTCTTAAGGCAGACATGTGGTCATTTAGGGTAGGCTAAAGTAGTAGTGCACTGACCAGTAGTCTGAGGTATATAAGGTAGATGGTCCTGTACAGAATTCTTTATTGAGTTTTCTTGTGTAAACCCTATATAAGGTTCTTTTTACTGACCAGCTCTAAGATCTTTGAGTTATAACAATTACTCAGTCTAAAGTTGTTCTTTCATCTAACTCTTTGGACTTAAGATTATAACATATGTTTTCAAAATAGGTGAACTTGACATATAACATATTGCAAGACTTTCAACACAATCCCACTATATATATCATTATTACTACTACTCTAACTCAATACCAACTTTCACTAGCTTGCTAATACTAGAGCAATATCTCATATAACTCTTTACTACTATTAGTTTAAGACTTACACTTCTTGTAGAAGAGTAGTGTCTTTAGCAGACAATTCTGTTATTTACTTTGCTAGTATAGGTGTTGTAGTAACCAATACCATAACAGTAAAGGTGTACAAACTTATATAGTGTCAGATGCAGTTCACACCAGGGGTGAAAGTCTACAAGATGGACTTGGAGATGTGCAGACTTGTGGAATAACCTTGGCTTCAGCTTATGTACTGTACTATCTATCTGTTATGTGGTCATAATTTCAGATAATAGAAAGAAGTCCAAGATGGGAGTGAGTGCTGATTTAGTGTGTTGCTATTGAACACTAGAGATTGAGTTCAATAAGAGTTTATCTTCATTGATTATCAGACTAGCAAACTACAGTGTAACTGCTAGTCTTATATACAAGTTTCTACTATAGAAGATGCTCAGGGTTTTAGTAGTATAGTCTTTATTACCCCAAGCAGAGGTTTCAGTGTTGAGACACTGACAGGAGTGACTCTGTCATGGAAGACCAAGTTGAATAGGAGTATCTCCATTATGGAAGACAGAATACCTAGATGATTGCATTACCATTATTAGGTATGTTGCAAGTAAGATAGCTACTGTAGAAGGTGGGCTTTATTTGTTGACAAGGAATGTACTGCAGAGATGTGTTTTCCAGATGAATGGACTTGGCATATGACATATAGGACTGGTATATCTCTGTTACTCTCATATTAGAATTTACAAGAAAAACTTGATAGAATTTTCACTACTATAATGTATACTATTTATACTAATACATCATGGTCCATACCCTGCACTAGTTGTCCTACCCTAAAGCTACATGTATTATCCATAAGTCTACTATGCTTTAACTATAAGACAGACATGTTGTAGCTATGTATCCTGCTGTTATTATACTAAAACCTTCTCCTACCTTTTAGACATATGATATCATATCATGTAACATAGTCACATGTATTTATCATGTGATCCTCCATTGCTAAATAAAATAAAACTAAAAGAAAAGAATAATAAAAGAAATAAACTTCATAAAATCAAAGTAAAACAATATTAAGAGAAATACTATCCAAGGCTATATCATAACAGTGGGATCTGTGGTGTTAAAGCCCACAGTCCATAGAAAAAGGATTAGAGCAGTTGAGTTTTCAAATGTACTATGTTGCGGTAACCACTTATTACAATAACAAATGATAGCACAAGTGAGTAAATCTCAAAGTGGATATAATGTGGGAAGTTCATAAGAGAACTCGACAAGGAGTCTCTTCTGTATTAGAGTTCTATTTATACAAAGTCCACATGGTCTGTGCTACTAATAATTAACTCTGTCTTTATGTCCATCTCATTTCTTACTTGAGGCTACCATGTTGCATTGATGTGCCCTTATGTCATCTTCTAGATCCTTCCACCTTGTTCTAGGCCTATGACATCACATCATGTGCCTCTTTATTGTCCAAAAGAAAGATAAAAGAAAAAGAAAAAGAAAATCAATATAAAATCAGAAAAATAAAAGAAAAGAAAAAGAAAAATTGTTAGTGTTCAAGCATCCCATAACATACTACACATTCTAAACTTGAGAAATAATCTCCTTTCATATCTATCTCTTACTCATGTTAGACACAGTTCACATCTTGTTATCTGAGATCTGATGGGGCATCTCAGAAGTCCAAAATAGTCAATTGTGTGTTATCTGGGAATGCAGAAGACAGAGTTGGAATAATCTTTGGTTTCAGCTTATATATTGCATTTCTACTAGTTATACTTGTTACATATTTCAGAAGTGAATGTGATGAACTGAGTGGGTTAAGACTACTGGAGGATGATGAGGTATGTCATTGCCAACACTGGAAGGGGATGTCAGTTTTAGTCAATTTTCAGAATAAGACTAGTATAATATAAGCTACTGGTTTATATACTAGATAATCTATCTAGGGTAGCTATCTGGAATAGAGACTGCTAAGTGAGTTACCTTGTATACTGGTGATCCTCAGATATTGGGAATAGAGTCTATAGAGTCTAGTAAGGACCAGTAAGGATATCTAAGAGAGAATGGAAAGAGTTAATCTATACTGGAAGAGTTTAGAAAGTATGGATAAGAAAATAAGAGTTATTCATGATTATAAAATGAATGGTATCACAAAATGAACTACTTGTTTGTGATATCTGAACCTTGGATACACTCTCAGAGGTTTAGGAGTAATTTAGAAGTTTAATGATGATGATAAAGATTAATATAGATATCAATAAAAATAAGAGATAATGATTGATGATTATTGATGTTATGTTATATATCAAGTCCACCCATTCTGAAGATATGTTCCTGTGGCAGTGTGGTCATTACAACATCTCTATGACAAGCCTATCTTCTATGATGGCCATTCTTCTTGTAACATATTTCCATGGCATTGATACAACAATCTAGATATCCAATCTTCTATAACAGGGATACTCTTATTGAACTTGGTCTCCCATAGCAGAGTTCTTCTATCTGACCTCTATCAGTGTCTTATCACTAAAATGTCTACTCAGAACAATATACTGAAACCCTGAGCATCTCTTATATCTCTGACTTATATATAAAACTAGTAGTTATATTGTAATTCACTAGTTTGATAATTGATAAAGATAACTTCTATTGAACTCAATCTCTGGTGTTCAATGGTAATATACCAAATCAGTACTCACTTCCATCTCAGACTTCATCCATTCATCTGAAGTTGTGACTGTGCAGTAAATAGATAGCACAGCACATAAGCTGAAGCCAAGATCATTCTAACAAGTTCACATCACTGAGATCATTGCATAGTGTTTCTATACTTTATACATTTCTGAGCCAATTCTGTAGACTTTCATCTTCTGGTATGAACCATACCTGACAGTATTACCAGACTCCTAAGTCTGCTGTTGCTTCTAAGCAGTTCCATCTGCTAAAATCTTTTTCATACTTTAAAGTCCAATAGCTTTCTCTTGCTGTAACTCTTCAACTCACTTAGGATTAACTCTGGTCCTACTACTTGGAACATTTTTCAATAAAATTTTATATTTTAGCAATAACCTTACTGAAGCCTATCTGCCAAATACCCCACAATACTCAAGATATATCCACTAAAGAGGCTGATCCTCTCCAAAGTTTCCCACTTGCACTATTCAACTGGCCTGGACAGTTTTGCCTGTCTCTGGCCCAAGTATCATCCCTGTAGACAATGATTCTAATTGGAAGGATGCTCCTACTACTAATCTAGCTACTAATAGACCTAATTTTTTTACTTGCTCATGGTCAAAATCCTGACATAGCAATAATACTAATGAACAATTGGCTGATATACTTAGTTGTATTATAAACACACTTACTGCTAATCAAATCCCTGGTCCTAATTATAATTCAAAGAGAACTAAAGCTTGTATTTCTGACACTTTCAGCAGTACTGAGCCTGACAAGCTTAATAATTTCTTATTCCAATGTCATTTTTACTGCCATGCTAATCCTATACATGTCAAGATCACAAGAAGTGGACTTAGTTTCTTTCTCATTTTCTTTCTGTTTCTACTTTCTTTTTGATTTATTTATCCTTTTCTATTTTTAGCACTTAGGGCTAGTGACGACGTGACATGGTCACACATCAGTCACCCAGTGACAAGCAGCAGTTATAGGCCATGTAATACATAGAAGGATAAAGAAGGTTCTAGAAGGATGACATTATACCACATGGGATACACATGGCCATTTAGGGTAGGTTAGAAATAGCTAGCATGGACCATGGGAGCTTAGTATAAAAGATAGATTACCTTGTACAGAGTTCTCTATTGAGTTCTCTTGTGTAAACTTATATAAGGTTCTTCTTTTGTCCAGCACTAAGGGCTTAAGTTGTAACAACACAATTCCACATGAACATTGCAAAAATTAACTTTACAATGATCTATCTTACTAGAGTCATCCAGGACTAGTTTGAGATAGGTCTCAACTAGGAAGACTAGAGCATTCTACAAGACTGGCTCTCTAACTGGAATCTTTTTGTTGACAAATTATGTTGACACTTTGGTTTTTTGGACCCCATCAGTGAAGTAGCTACTATACTAGATAATCTCTGTATGAAGCCAAGTATAAGATCTCCACTTAAAATATGAATTTTATGCATTATGTCTCCTAATTAGGTTAGGAAAATAGTGTTCTGCGCCACTGTTATTACTAGGGGCTTTCTAATCAGATTCAGGATCCAATTTTCATCTGGGAACAAGGTAGGTTTATATTGTTCCCAGAATATATATGATTTAGCAATGACTATTAATTATCATTACTGAAAACACAACTACAAACACCATTGTGCCAGGTAGGCAAAAAAGAAAGATTTTGAGTCTTACTCTTGAAAGTGAGATAAGGCTTCTACTACTGGCAATGTTATGGCCTCTTAGGACAAAGCAAATACATCTCCAGCAGCTTTATCTGCCAAATCATCTCCTTCCAATGTGTCATTCCTTGCTCCTAAGAAATAATCTAATTCTCTACAGGTGATCCTCTCTTCTAAGTTGGCTAATGATAGCAAGTTGATCAGCAATAAGCACAAGCATCTCAAAAATAACCTGTGCTTTTATTACAGAGCAGGAGACCACAAGTTGGACTCTTGTTCCAAGAAACAGACCATAGTCACTCCCAAAGGCTACAGTGCTTCAGCAGCTACAGACCTTCCTACAGCAATTTCTGAAAAACTCTTGGAAAGATACAGAGCTATCCCCAAGACTTCATACAGACTGAGGGCTACTTTGAACTTTTCTGTACAGCAATGAGTTCTATCTGACTCAATGTATCCACTCTTTCTGATCCTTACTCTTTCATTGTCTTTCTTACATTTGGCTTTGATTTTTGGTTAGGATCATCTTACTTACCATTTGAAGACATCTGCAATCCTGCCAGTTGTTCTCTACTTGTCGTGTGGTTTATTAAACAGTACCATCTCTGAAATTGCTAACTTACCTATTATTTTTCCTACTGATAACTGTATGACTCTGGACTTCTATGTCACTCTACTTGATTCTTCCTACTCTTTGGTCCTTGAATACAACTGGCTTACCTAATATAATCCACTGATTGACTAGATAAATGGGTCAATAAACTTTTGTCTATCTTTTGCAGGAAAATCTCACCCCTTCTTACATTGCAGCTAACATATTATTGGTATTTCCATCATCTCTTAATTCTTAATCAATTCAAGCATTCTTTGTTGTTCTGAATATGCTATATTTGCTAGTCTATAGTTATCTTATAGAATTTGCTCTTATATTTTCTGGTTGTTTGAGATATATATCCTTTCCTCTATATAGATTATTCTATTGTTTTCCCATGCTTGTTTGTTATCTTTCTTCAATTCTTTCAACACTTTTTATTCTCTTGTATTACTTCTTTAAATTTCCTCCAATAATATAGTCTCTTTTACCAATTGGTTTTCCCTTTCATTTTCATTTTCATTTTAATTTATTTTCTAGTTTTGAACTTAGGATTAGGGTTTAGCATGATGTCACAAATCAATGTCACAAACTGTCACACTATGATGCTGTCACAGTCATATCATCACATACTCATATGAAGAGAGTAGAAGGTTCTGGAATAATGATATTATAACAATATGTTTCATGCATATTAGCCTTAAGGTTTATATATGGTTATTTAGGGTAGGCTAAAGTAGTAGAGCATAGACCATGAGTAATTAGTATATAGGGTAGACCATCTTGTACAGAATTCTCTATTGAATTCTCTTGTGTTAACCCTAATACAAAGTTTCTTTGCTTGACTCACTCTAAGGTTTTGTGATCATAATATGTATGCAATCTAAACCACAGTATTACAAGCCTTATGAATCCCTCAAGCAACTTCTTATCTTCAAACAACCATAGAATTCCATTTCTATAGACTTTATCAAGAAACTCCTATCATTCTCTAGGTTTGATACTATTTTGGTCATAGTTGACTAGCTCAATAAGTAGGCAATTTTTATCTCTGCCCATGATACCATCATGTTTGTTCATTCTTTATGTGTTTTTCCCTATGTTATCTCTGACAGAAGTTTGGAGTTTGTGTTAAACTTTTTCCATTCTTTAGGCACTGCTCTAAACATGTGACTTCACTTCACTTTAGGCTATTATCCTGAAGGTAATGTACAAACTGAACCATACCCTTGAGCAATACCCCATGTATACTGTAATTACCAGCAAGGTAACTGTTCTGAGCTCCTATTACTTGTGAAGTTTTCTTACAATAATACTCTAGGTACTATTACTAGTGTTTCTCTATTCTTTGCTAATAAGAGATATCATTTGAACATTACCATTCACTCTGAACACAATATTGCTTCTTCATAAGCCTATGACTTTTCTGTAGACCTCGATGAATTACAAAGTATCCTTAAAGCTGATATCTATAGCTCAATAGTGTTATTAAAAACCTACTGATATACAATGTTCTTTCATATCTGATTTCAAAGTAAGTGATAAAGTCTTTGTCAAGGCTCAGTACTTCAAAACTACTTGGTTCTTAAAAAAGCTCTCTAAAAAATATCTTAGACTCTATGAAATCATTTTCCAGCCTAGTATACTATTATTTACTCTTTGTCTTCCAAAGTCTATATGCTCTGTTTATCCAGTTTTCCATGTGTCTATGCTCAAACCTGCTATGTCCAATTATTTTCCTGAGAGAACACAATTAGCTTCTGTACTGATCATAATTGATAGGAAACCTGAGTATGAAATCTCTCAGATAGTGAACTCTGAAATTGATTGCTGATAGGCATGCTGTCAAGTTCACAAACAGTGGACTTAGTTTTTCTTTATTTTATTCTCATTTTCATTTTATTTTCAATATATTTCCTTACTTTTCTATTTTTAGAACATAGGGTTAGGGTTAGTGATGGTTATAAGTCACAAGATGCATGGAACAAGGTAGAAGGTTCTAGAATAAATGATATCATATAACATGGATACTACATGTTGACCTCATGTTCTATATATGGTCATTTAGGGTAGGGTGTGCAGTAGTAAGGATGGACCATTGGTAGTAGTATATAAGGTAGACTATATTGTAAAGGGATCTCCATCGAGTTCTCTTGTGTCACTCCTATACAAGAGTTATTCTTTGTTCAACCCTTAGAACTTAAGTCTATAACATATACAAGCTCTTACACAAGATAATCTGGCTAGAGTATAAAGACACCAAAGATGAATCTGAGTGGGTCACTACATCTGAGCTTACTCATACTGCTGACTTGGTATCTGATTTTCATATCACATATCTCACTAAGCCTGGTCCACTTTTGTTGTTCTGATCACACTGGTACATGTTGTCTTTGGCCTCTACATA
>Ga0157358_1001286_pt1 | contig 10969 bp, 5 predicted proteins | sample AttcapACBM2_FD_111484 | JGI IMG/M metagenome (GOLD analysis project Ga0157358, IMG submission 111484) | Fungus gardens microbial communities from leaf cutter ant in Botucatu, State of São Paulo, Brazil - Atta capiguara ACBM2 | ecosystem: Host-associated > Fungi > Mycelium > Unclassified ...
TAATCTGATACCAGCAGGGCAGCTGAAGATGAACATTTACCTCATTCTTAGTGATAATAAGGTGCAGCCATATTTCTGTCAGTTAATGTAATTTTTAACAAAATGTGAAACTGACGCTATGGGATTAACTTAATAATTTTTTAAATAATCAATTTTTACTGTAAGCGGTGGGTTAAACATCTTTTTCACAGCTTTTATCCTTTATAATAACAAGGAAAAAGCACAAGCATAAGTGTGCGGCTAATTTTGTGTGCATTCAATCTTTTTTTTACTGGTCGGATGAATCGTGACCATAATTTACCGGGCAGTCATATATTTCAGGCATGTAAATAATTTATAAAATAATTTCAAAGAATGAGGAGGAGCGAAAACGTATTGCAATTTTTCGGATCAAAAAGAGACCAGGAAGAAACATTTTTACTCAAAAAGAGGGGGAGCCACATTTTTGCTTGTTTAAGCAACCTTAAGTAGAGAAGAGAGCCGCAGATTAAGCAAGGGAAAAGCCATGATTAGGTTTTTCTTCAATAAGCTGATTTTAAATGCCTTTGTCAAAATAAGACAGGGTTAAGACTTAAATAATAGATTATTGGTTTAGGGGTAGTTTAAATTGGAACAGGATAAAACTGTTACTTTAGTTTTAAATGTTTCTGAATAAAAAAATCAAAAGCAGTGTTGAGTAAAAACCAGCTAGTACGAGACGGTTAACTATAAGGCAACATTTAAAAGGGAGAAGTAAACCATGATTAAAGGTAGTTTGATGCGGAACGGCTATGGAAAGACACTGCTGATTGCAGCAGTTTGTGGATTCTCTTCAGCTGCGGTTACGGCTAATGATGGCACGATCAGTTTTGAAGGCACTATTTCAGATGCAACCTGCGAGATTTCAGGCGGGGATGAAGCTAACCCAAGCCAGGGTGCGAATTTTAAAGTGGCATTACCCGTTGTCAGCGTGACTGCTCTGGCAAAGGCAGGTCAGGTAGCGGGGGATACGCCATTCCATATAAATTTGAGTGGGGAGAAATGCCCTAACGATAAAATAGCAAACGTAGTGTTTGAACGCGCGCAAAGCACCAATATAGACGCTGCCACCGGCTATTTGAAAAATACTGAAACAACCGGCGGAGCGGGCAATGTTTATGTTCGTATCCTTAACAAGGATAAAACGGTGCTAGCGCTGAATCAGGCTAATGCCAGTCACCAGCCGGTTACTATCAGTGGGAACAAAGCCAGATTTTCCTATTGGGGGCAGTATGCCGCCGTAGGCAACGCTGCTACTGCCGGTACGGTTAAAACAAATGTGGTTTACTCAATTACTTATCAATAATAAAGAACGGGGCAGTGTCCCCTTCTTGTAACTCATTCGTGAATGAAAGGATTACTATGTTAAGGATGATATTATTTTTTATCACCCTGGGCTGGTCTGTATTTTCTTTTTCCGCTATTCAAATCCTTGCAACCAGAGTGATTTTAAACGAAGCAGAAAAAGAACAGTCTTTTACGATCAGGAATACCGGCGATATGCCCTCGCTGGTACAGATATGGCTCGCGGAAAAAACCAATAGCAGCATGGCTATTACGAATGATATCCCGTTAGTTATTACGCCGCCCGTAGCTCGGATTAATGCAAACAGAAGCAAGGTTTTCCGTTTTTTCCCGACAGAAGAAGCCGCAAAAGCATTAGCAAAAGATCGGGAGAGCATGTTCTGGATAAATGCGCTGGATGTACCGGCAATCGATGATAATGCTGAGTCCGGGAACAAGTTGGACATTGCTTTCCGCACGCGCATAAAAGCCTTTTACCGTCCAGCAGGTTTATCCGGCACGCTGATTGAAGCAGCAGAGAACCTGAAATGGACGGTAAAAAAAGAAAAGGGAAAATGGACATATACGGTTACTAATGATTCACCTTACCATATTTCTTTTTCCAGGTTTACGCTATTGGGTGACGGTGATAAAGAGCTGGAAACGTTACCGGGAGAGATGATCGATCCTTATTCCTCTAAAAAAATTGTATTCAATCGCGTCAGCAATAATGTAGTGGAAATGAATTATCAATACATTACCGATTTAGGGGCTTTTGTCTTTAAAAAGCTAACGCTGTAATATTTGAAGATGGTTTTTTATGCCTAAAAAGAATAGATATTTTCCTTTGTCAGCAGCGATTTTATTATTAGGCGTCTGTTTTTTTTCCTGCGCATCTGAAGGGGCGACTAAAGATGACCTATTAACAGAAAAAAGAAAAAAAGTTCGTTTCAATACGGCATTTATTACTGATTTTAATAAGGATATCGATCTTAGCTGGCTGGAGGAAGGGGAAAGGGTTAAAGCCGGTACCTATCGCGTGGCGCTTTACGTTAACGACAAGAAAATAAAAAACTACCAGACGACATTTGTTAAAGAAGCAGGGGAGGTGGTGCCCTGTATTCCTCATGAAGTCTTTACCCACCTCACGCTTGATGAAAAGAAACTTCAGCATAAATGGCAAGAAAAGCAGTGCATTAATATTGTAAAGATGATGAAAGGTGCCACTGCTACCTATGACTATGACAGTGAAACGTTACGATTAACTATCCCACAAATCTATTTTTTACATGGTTTGGAAGACTTTATTCCGCCTTCTCGTTGGGACGAGGGCATTGATGCCATGAGCCTACACTATTCTCTAAGCAGCTCAAATAGCCTGTCGCGCTATGGCAACTACTCTTCCTGGTATGCAGATTTAAAAACCATGCTGCGTTTAGGTGCATGGCGCCTGACTACTCTGGATACAGTCAGCGGCGGAAATCACAATCCTGGTCGTTTACAGCATTTGCAATCTTATGCTCAGCGTGCCATCGGGGCTAATTTATCTGAATTAACCGTTGGCGATTTCAATACCAGCGGAAGCTTGTTTGACACTGTTCCTTTACGAGGCATGGTGTTACAGAGTGATGAACGGATGCTTCCGTGGATAATGAAAGGCTATGCGCCACAGATAAGAGGGGTGGCCGACAGTAATGCTGTCATAACGATAAAACAAAATAACAACACAATTTACGAAAGAAATATTCCTGCGGGTGAGTTCAATATCACCGACCTGAATATGCCTGGCTATGGTGGCGATTTAGACGTCACTATCCGGGAAAGCAACGGGGCGATAAAAACCTTTAGCGTACCTTATAGCAGCCTGCCACAGCTGGTACGTAAAGACCGTTTTAGCTGGTCTGTCGCCAGCGGTAAAATTCGACGCTACGACTACCCCAACGCACCCGAAATACTTGAGTCGACTCTACGCTACGGTTTGACCAATAATTTGACAATCTTTGGCGGCAGCCAGCTGACGTTTGATAATACCTATTTGGGTATCAGCAGTGGCGCGGCCTTCAATACGCCATTGGGTGCGGTCAGTATAGAGGTTTATCACTCTGATAGTCCGGGCCAGACGAACAGGCAGCGTAGCCTGAAGGATACAACTAAAATCAAGGTAAGCGCGGCTAAACAGCTGAGCGAAACCCAGACCTTTCTTAATGTCTCTGGGTATCATCATACAGGCGAAAATTACTATACGCTGGACGACTTTTTAACTCTCCAACAGGCAGGCAGGGGCCGTCAAAGAGAGATAAATCGCTACCGTGACCGGCTGGAAGTTTCCTTAAGTCAGTATCTGGCTCCAGAATGGGGTGAGTTATCGCTGACAGGAGCATGGGAAAAAAACAATAATAACCCGGCTAACCAGTCCCGATCGTCCTGGATTGTTGGTTATCGTAACAGCTATGAATTTATAAACTACAGCCTGAACTTTAGTAAAACGTTAACCGCACTGGGTAAAGAGCAGTCAAATTTTTACGCCGCGCTCTCAGTTCCCTTAGGCTACACCAAAAGCTTTCCGCCCACGGTGCTTGCTTCACTGGCCTACACCAGTGACCAGGCCAACCTAAGGACGTCCGTTAATGGAAGTCATCAGGGGCAAAACTATACTTCAAACTTCAACAGCTATTTTAACCAGTCAAGTAAAAGGGTGCCTGAATTTGGGATCAATGTCGGTCATACCGATAGCTATCTGCAAAAAAGTCTTAGCTATAGCAAAAGCATAATCAGCGACAGCTTCGGTGTAAATCTTTCCGGAGCCGCATTAATACACGATGAAGGAATAAACTTTTTTTCTTATCTGGGCGACACCATTGGCCTTATTAAAGCGCCGGGCGGTGAGGGTGCCAGCATAGGAAATACGATGAACAGCAGAGTGCGCGCTGATGGCTATGGTGTGATACCTAATTTAACACCTTATGAAGAGAACAGAATTATTCTTGATGCTAAAGGTGCACCTTTAGGTTTTGAAATAAACGATGAGGACGAACCAATATTAGTACCTACTGCCGGAGCAGTGGTTAGAGCAGAATACCAGTATTTCCGTAAAAATACGGTTTTAGGGAGAATAAAAGGTACATCAGGAAATCCCCTCCCATTCGGCACAAAAATATATGATGAAAATGACAGCCTTTTGGGAACAGTAGGCCAGGCAGGCATTGTGCTTGTTGTTCTACCCGATAGTTATCGACCGATAAAAGCCAGGTGGTATGCAGATAAAAAGCCGCGAATGTGTATTATCCAGTCATGGGTTCGTAACAATAATATCAAAGTAAAGAGCGGTATAAATTCAATCTCACTTATGTGTAAAGAAAAGGATCAGGGAAATGGCTAACTATTATTGGCGAAAAATATTTATGATTGCGCTTCTACTATTGGCTGGCTTGCTGTCCTTTACTACCTATGCTGCTTGTAGCTTAATGACGCCGCTACAAAATATTACTTTCCCGAGGGTTACTATTGTTCCTTCCGATCGTGGAACGGTCGGCACCGTGCTTTATTCCACTACTCTTCCTGTAAGCCGAATTGCCTATACATGCGGTAGCGGCGTCAACGCTCAATGGACCTCTTCCTATACCCAACCTTTTATTAAATCGGCTATCAGCAATGTTTACAACACAAATGTTAAGGGAATTGGCATACGCATAAGATGGCCGCAGTCGCAAACTAATAACTCATGGGTGCCGGGTGCTTATACATGTAGGGATAACTGTATACAGGCCGAAGATAAAATCCTTTTGGAGCTGGTACAAACGGGGACAGCTGCCAGTGGCATTATTCCCTTTGGTTCGCTCGTCAAGGTGGTTGTTTCACCAGAAAATGCACCACAAGACCAGCTGACAATCCTGAATATCATTTCAGATGAAATTAATGTTGTAGTAAGAAGTTGCGCTATTTATGCCAGTACCAATCGCATCGATCTGGGAGATTACTCGCTGGCTGATGTAGTAAAAAGTGGCTATACCGCCGCGAAAAAAGATTTTTCTATTACCCTGGACTGTCCTCAAATGACTTCAGCAAGAATTTCTTTTGAAGGAAAAACGGCATGGGGTATGACAAGCGGCGTGCTGGAAAATTCGGGAACGGCGAAAAATGTTTATGTAAAGCTCTACCAAAAAAGCGGGCAGCGCTACACGGAAAAAGCAATAAACGAGGCGGGCAGTTTTGGCAGCACTGCTTCTTTCACCGGTAAGCGGAGCGTTACCTATGCCGGAGAAATGTATTTTGATGATGCCTTACGCTCACGAATATCAGCCGGTAACGTGTCTGCCAGTATCGTTTACACCCTGACACTGAATTAACAATGAGAAAGGTTGTGAAATACAGAATGAATAAAATAGCACTATTAATTTTTCTGGGGTGCAGCATAGGTTACAGTTATGCTGCAGATTCAGATTATGGGCTTAATGAGGCGCAACGAAATCTTGATCGTATTGATAAAGAAAAACAGCAAAATTTTATTCGTCAAGAAAAGCAGAGGGAAAAACAGCTGCAACAAGGCGAGGCTGCCCAGAAGGATACTGCCAGTGAAGAGGCTCGGCCCAGTAAATATCGTTTTACTATCAAAGAAATAGTCATTGAAAATGATGAGAAGTTTGAGTTTTCAGCCGCTCGAAATGAGATTGTCAGCCGTTACGAAAATACGATTATGGGCGAGCAGGAAGTCTTGCAGCTGATAAAGGAATTGACGGATTTTTATATCAGTCGTGGCTATGCGACTACTCAGGTCACCATTATTCCCGGTTCGCTGCGCAGCGAAAAGCTGGAGCTGAGGGTGCTGTGGGGTAAAATATCTGGTTTTCTCCATAATGGGGAAAAACCTGGCTGGCGAGAGAAGGCGAGAATGTTTAGCGCCATGCCTTTTGCCAAAGAAAACGTCCTTAATATGAGCGATATCGATCAGGGGCTCGATAACATTCTGCGCGTTTCTTCCTCCGATCGGCTTTTGATAGAACCTGATGACAAATACGGTTACTCCCGAATCAATCATATCGACAACAAATTTTTTCCTTTTTCAGTTTATCTTGGGATGAACAATTCCGGCTATCGCAATACCGGCTGGTATCAATATTCCATCAATACCTCGCTAAAAAATGTTCTGGGCCTGAATGACACGATTAGTTACTACTATTCCTATAACGATCTTTATGCTGAGGATGACAATCAGGCTGCAAAAAGTTTTTCTTTTAACCTTCCTTTGGGCTATTGGCTGTTTGAAACCAGTTATTATAAATCCAGTTATAAAAAAACCATCGGCGGTATGTATGGAGGCTATGTCAGCGATGGTCAGTCTGAACGCCTTTCTTTTAAAACCAGCAGAACGGTTTATCGTAATGCTACCGGAAAATATTCAGCCTGGTTAAAAACGGAAAAGCGGATTAATGAAAATAATATCATGGGCTTTCCAATTGCTGTTTCAAGTAAAAATTATAGCAGTATTGCGGGCGGATTGACCTGGGTAGGAAGCTTGTACGGGGGCTGGGGTTATGCTGACCTTAGTATGACTGCCGGTCTTCCCTGGTTTGGAGCCGCCTGGAAGCAAGACCGTGACCTGAATGGGTTTGACCTGGATTATAAAAAGTATAACGGTACGCTGAGTTGGAACCGGAGACTGGCGACCTCTTCAGGTGGAAAAACCGGGTTGGATTACGAACTGAACAGTGGTTTTCAATTTACTCATGACAGGCTGGTCAGCGATGCAAGTTATAACCTGGGGGATGAGTTTACCGTCCGGGGTTATAAAGAAAATAGCGTTGCGGCTGAGCGAGCATTATGGCTATCGAACACGCTTAAGGTACCTGTACAGATAAATTACGCCAGGATCAATACGCTTTCACCATTTGTAGGTTTTGACATAGGTATGGCGCGCAGAAATTGTGCGGCAGTCGCTAATACCTGTATGCACGATTATATGAGCGGTGCTGCTACTGGCATAAAACTAAATGGAAAAGATTTTTCCGGCTCATTTTCTGGCGGCTGGCCTGTTACCAAACCCGCTTCTCTCAAAAACTCAGAAATTGATAACTTTACCTTATATTTCAGCCTAAATGCGGGCTTTTAATACTAACTATTTGGGGAATAAAAAAATGAAAAATAAAAATATGACATTTTTTAAAAAGCGTAAATATCACTTTCGCGTCAAGCCAATTGTGTTGGCAATGGCAACAATGTTTCCTTGTACGGTGCTGGCCGATATCGCGGTAGATACAAATGATCCACAGCGACTTAATGTTTCCAGTGCGGCAAACGGCACGCCGCTCATCAATATTAACGACCCCAATAACAGTGGCGTCTCCCATAATAAGTATGCTGATTTTAACGTTAATCAGCAGGGCGTTATTTTCAATAATAGTATGCAGGATGGTGTGACGCAGACAGGCGGCTATGCTATCAAAAACGCTCAGCTTTCCTCGGAGGCTCGCGTCATTCTGAATGAGGTTACTGGCGCTAACGGCAGTCGTCTTGCCGGATCGATGGAGGTTTTTGGTCGAACGGCGGATTTGATTGTGACAAACGAGCGGGGGATTACGGTTAACGGCGTTTCCACCGTTAATACCAGCAACCTGACGTTGAGTACGGGGAAAGTGAACGTCGATCCGAATGGCAATGTCCAGCTGGCTGTTGAGCGTGGCAATATTTCTGTCGAAGGAGCAGGCATTAACACGGAAGGGCTGAGCTATTTTGATATCGTCAGTCGTAGCGCAACGCTGTCGGGTGAAATAGCCGGTAATGCTGATATTAAAATTGTGGCGGGCCTGAATAATTATGACACTTCGTCCAGAACCCACTCTGTACGCAGCCGCACGGGCAGCGACACGCCTAAAATTGCCATAAGCGGGACGCAGCTGGGTTCTATGTATGGAAACAGGATTCAATTAATCAGTACCGAAAGCGGAGCTGGCGTGACGCATCAGGGCAGTATAGTGGGCAGTAACACCATTGAAATTACCGCGGATGGCGATATTGGTTTGGCCGCTGTTGTCAGTAAGAACGAGAGCGTCAAGCTGGCAGGCAACAGTATTACGCTAAACAAGCAGGCAGGCGTGGGCGGCCTTAGCGCCCATTATGACGTTATTCTTACCGCACTGGCCACGCTGAATATTAATGCGGACGTGGTATCCAAAACCGGCTCTATCCGCATTCAGGCAAATTCATTATTACAAAGCGCGGCTAATCTACTGGCGCAGAACGGTGCCAAAACAAACAGCGCTGTCCCTGCTATTCACATTAACGTAGCGGATCGCTACATCATCAGCGGCACGCTTTATGCTATCGATAACAGCGGCAATCAGATCGCGGGCGCTCAGATTACCTTTAATAAAGGAAAATTTGTCGTCAAAGTCGGGTCGACCGTGCTGACCAATGCTACGGTAATCTCGGATGCCAATATTGTCAGTACCGCGGGCAATATCGCGGTAACAGCCGGAACGTTAGAAAACAACCGGGGGATTATGGCTACGCGTAAAGGTAGCCTGATCTTTAACCTGAAGGATGCTCTGGTCAATAATGGCTCCGTAGAAGCGAACGGCTCGATTGAATTCCACGGACAGCGGCTGAAAAACAGCGGTATTTTTACGACCAACGACAGGTTTAAACTGACCGTGGGCACGCTTGAGAATGAGGGCGGTCTTTATGCAGGTCAGCTTGCCGTCGCTGCCGATAAAATCGGCAACCAGGGCATTATTATCTCTGAAGATGGTGATATCTCGCTACAGGTTAAAAACGAGTTGGCTAACAGCGGTACCGTGCAGGCCAGCGGCGCTATCGGCGTGAAGGCCAGTAGCCTGGATAACAAAGGAAAAATTAACGCTGCAAAAGATGTTGCACTGAACCTTGCCGGTTTGAAAAGCAGCGGTGTGGTTCAGGGTGAAAATATTACGGCTAACCTGGGCTCAATGGATAATTCAGGCAGCATGATTGCCACGTCAGGCAACATTACGCTGACCCTTAACGGCGACAGCGATGCCGTTAACAGCGGGACGATTCAGGCAGGCAGCGCCATTTCACTGACCGGGAAGACATTGCGCAATCAAGGCAATATGAATGCGCAGACGGGCGCGCTCGGGCTGTTTCTGAATGAGACACTCGACAATAGCGGTGCACTTTATGGCAATAATATCAATATCGTTAGTAACAAGCTGAAAAATACTGGCGAAACAATTAGTGAAGACGGTCACCTTTCGGTTGAGGTTCGGGGGCGCGACGGCCTGATTAATAGCGGCATTTTACAAGCCCAGAGCGGGAAAATTATTACCGTAGGCGTATTAACTAACCAGGGCAGCATCGCCACGGTTAAAGATTTGCAAATTGCTGCAGAGAAGATCGACAACAGCAAAGAAATTATTGCTCACGGCAGCATGACACTAAACGCTAACAGCGAACTGAACAATACGGGAACGGCAGCGGTGATTTCAGCCGGCCGGGATTTGTCCGTAACCGGAGGCGCACTGGCTATTAATAACAGTGACGGAGCCGTCCTGCAAAGCACCGATGGCGATATTACCCTGTCTGGCGCCCGCTCGATAAACAACAATGATGCCCGAATTCATGCCAGCGGCACGCTGAAAGTTGCCGATACGGGCTCACTGACCAACAGTAATGGGCAACTGGAAGGCGCGAATATCAGGCTGGAGGATATTGGTGTTGTTAAAAACCAGGCCGGTGCTACGGTGATAGCGGATGACTCATTGACAATTTCCGGTATGGATACTCTGGAAAATAATGAAGGAACCTTCTCTGCAAAAAATAAGCTTACCATTAGTCAGGTTAAAGCTATTCTGAATAAAGCGGCACAGATTACTGCAGGTGGCGACATCAGGTTTACTGATGTGGAAAGGTTAGAAAACGTTGATGGCGCTCAGATAGCATCCCTCTATCAGTCCGTTTTTTTTACCACGCTGGGAAGTCTGAAGAATATCTCAGCATCCGTCATTGAAGCCGCCCGATCCATTAACGTCCATAAATCGGGTTTAATAGAAAATAGCGATGATAGTTCGATCCAATCATCTGGAAATATTACAGTAGAAGAGGTTGAAGCGGTTAACAATGCGGGCAAGGTTATGGCTCAAGCCAGCCTGATATTACAGGGTGTGGATTATTTATTGAATAAAGGAGAATACGCGCTTTTACAGGGCCTGGATATTATTATTAGTAAATCCTCAAGTATAACGAATCAGGATTATGCGAATGTTATCGCTGCAGATAAACTCAAGCTGAGTGACATCAAAACACTGCTAAATGAAGCCGCTGGTTTTATTCAGGGCAATAACGTAGATATTTCAGCCGATCGCATTACCAACACCGGTTATGAAAGCCAATTGTTGGCGCTTACCCACCTTGCGCTGCATGCGGGCCAGATAACTAACAGCGATCAGGCCGGAATTTTCTCTGACAAATCTTTGTCAATAAATGCAGATAAATTAAACAATGCGGCACAGAGTAATATTAATGCAGCAAACTATGCTCTGGCTGCCGCTGAGTTAACTAACAGAGGAAGGATCTCTTCAACAGCTTCTTCTGGCAAAAGCTATATTGTTACAACGATGTTAGATAACAGCGAGGGTAAAATAATAAACCGGGATGATCTCTCTGTTAATACCGTTAATTTTAACAACAGTGGTGA
>Ga0157358_1001287_pt1 | contig 10966 bp, 8 predicted proteins | sample AttcapACBM2_FD_111484 | JGI IMG/M metagenome (GOLD analysis project Ga0157358, IMG submission 111484) | Fungus gardens microbial communities from leaf cutter ant in Botucatu, State of São Paulo, Brazil - Atta capiguara ACBM2 | ecosystem: Host-associated > Fungi > Mycelium > Unclassified ...
ACCATTAGGTATTTGTATATAAGGTAGACAATCCTGTACAGAGTTCTCTATCGAGTTCTCTTGTGTTAACCCAATACAAGGTTCATTCTCTTAACCAACTCTAAGGTTTTGAGTTTGTAACAGTTGAAGAGGATGACCACAACGGACAAGTAAGAGATATTAGGAGAAATCAGAAGAAATGGTATCAAAGAATAGGAAGTGATATAAGTACTAGAATGATGGATTATCATGGGAAGAAGATAGGATTATATACATGGAAGAAAGAATGTATGTCCCAAACAACAACAAGCTTAAAGAAAAGATTCTACAAGAAAATCACAACTCAGTAGATGTAGGACATTCAGAACAACAGAGAATGCTAGAATTGATTAAACAAAACTACTGGTAGCTAGGACTAAAAGAAGATGTCAAGAAATACATACAAGGATGTTTCAAATATCAACAAAACAAAGTCCTGTATCAGAAGAAGTTAGGAGAACTACATCCATTGGAAATCCCACAAGGACCATGGCAAGAGATTAGCATTGACATTATTGGATCTTTGCCAAGGTCTAATAAGATGGATGCAATAGTGGTAATTGTAGACTGGTTCACAAAGATGATTCAACTAAAGACAACAACAATGAGCATATCATCAGAATGAATTGCCAAAATCTACAGAGATGACATTTGAAAATTACATAGAATACCAAGGAAAGTTTTCAGCAACTGAGGACCATAATTTGCATCAAAACTTATGGAGGAATTTACAAGAGTGCTAGAAATGACAAGACAGCTATCAACAGCATATCATCCTCAAATGGATGGTCAAACAGAAAGAATCAACCAAGAGATAGGAATGTTTTTATGACACTACATCAACTACCAGCAAGATAACTGAATGGAATGGTTAGCTGCTGCAGAATTCTAATATAATGACAAAAAACATGCAGCAACAGGAAGGACACCATTTGAGTTAAACTTTGGAAGGTATCTATGAAAAGGTAACCTTGTGGTACAGTCAGAGATTCCAAGAGTAGAAGAATTTCTTGCAGAATTACAGAAGAGTTGGAAACAGGCTACAAAGATAATGGAAGAAGCACAGAAGAACATGAAAAGACAATTCAACAAGAAAAGACAAAATCTTCAAGGATCGAAGGTTGAAGATAACGTGTGGCTAGAGAACAAAAATATCCAATTAAATCAACTCTCAAAGAAGTTGGACAATAAAAGATACAGACCTTTTAGGATCTCAAAGGATATTGGCTCAGGAGTATTTTAACTAGAACTTCCAGAAGGATGGGCAATTCACAATATGTTCAATAAAGACCTTCTAACATGATATGTGGAATCAAAGTTTAAGGGTCAGCACAAGGAGCCAGTACCACCACCAATGATTATTAATGAGAAAGAAGAATATGAAGCCAAGGAAGTTAGGAAGCATAGGAAACAGGGTAGAAATACACAATACCTTGTACATTGGAAGGGCTACAGGGATGAACATGATCAATAAATTGCAGAAACAGGGTTGCCTCATGCAAAAGAAGCAATTGAAGACTATTAGGCAAGATATTTGAGTTAAAACCTTTATAAAGAAGAGGGAGGTAAAATCCCACTCTAAACAGTTCAAACCATTTACTTGAATTTCAAAACACAAATGTCTTCCCAAAACAACAATAACTATGCTACTACACCCACCTCTCCAAACCCCTACATCTCTAGAAAATTAAACAACATGGACCAAGCTCAAGTCATAAAGAGAGAACAAGAAGATTGGACAAGAACATATCACAAGATACTGAAAGGAATCAAGGCAATGATTGATATGCAGAAGATAACAAAGGATATGAAGAAATTAGCTGGAGAAGCGAATACAACGGTGATGGAGATGGAAGGATCTATCTTAGTAGCAAGTATTAACAATCAAATAATGAATGCTACAAATATTGCAGGAATATCAGAAGATTTATGGTACCTGGTTCAAAGTGATATAGAAGATTGAGCATTCCAAATCCAAAGGATGTTGGTGGATGAACTGGACAGATACAAAGAAAAAGAAAACACATATATGGATGAAAACATATAAGAAATTCAAGAATTGTATATTAATGAGGAACAAACAAAGAAGGAAGGAGGAAGGATAGAAGAAGAAGTCATACTTATCAAACCATATGAAATCTCTGAGTCAACAGCAAGTTCAAGTTTCACAAATGAAGAAGTCGACAACCCCCTCAAATACATGAAATTCGTCAAGTCTCCTACTCAAACAAGAATTTTACAACCACCACCACATTATCAAGTCCTTCAATCTAGAGAAGAACAGGATCTGGACTTCTGGAATGAAATAGCAATAGCACTAGTGGAAAATAAACATAATATAGAAATATCAAGAAACAAATATCTAATAAACATGTTCTAAGAGAGGCCACTACACAATCTGTTTTTCATTGCTATCGACAATCAAGGACATGTCATTCTAGGTCCTAACAAGAAAACAGTGGCAACTTATGTAGTAGGAGAGCTAGAGGTATTGGTTTGATTCATAAGGATATGAATACTGAAAATGGAGTATTATTATGATTGATACCTCAAAGATGCAGCATGGAGATTATCACAAATAAGCTACTCACTGGTTGTGATACTTGAACTTAGTGGTATTTTAGAGGTTCAGTATAAGAAGATAATGATGAGTAGTATCAACAAGAATAATTGACGTTATTAAGTCTGAGATCTAGCCCTCAGACACAGAGATATATATATAAAATAGTGATAGTCTATTTGCAAGCTATTGCCATCACATGATCAAAACTTGTATCTGATAGGAGCTGTCATCTGTCATAGCAGCTGTCAGGCTAATTTTAAAAGGTAACTAATTATGTCACTACATTGATATACTTGTATCTCTACCAATACTTATTGCTTTGAGATGAATCATATATCATTAGAAACAGATTGATGAGCACTTTCCAATGCAAGTTTAATCATGCAAATCTGTTTAGCCATTCATGAGATATTAGCAGACAAAGCTTTTACAGCTACTGATAGCCTGATATCTCAGTCATTTGTTGTTGCTTTTGTATATTCTACATGAATATAAATAGCCCTCATTTGGGGCTTTTCAGTGTAAATTAGTTTGTGAAAATCAGTCCACTGGTTGTGGAAATACAAGTTGAATGAAGTTTGTGACAAAGATGGGCTTAGGGTATGACAACACGATTGGCTACACTAGAGTAGTCTCAGTCAGTATCTCATGTAGTAGATGCTCTAACCTTGCTATTTCCTTACTGCCTCCTTATATATTCTGACTCATGGACTTCATAGACTACATGCTGTTTCTTCATGTACAATACATATATATAGTATAGATACTATCCTGTATTCTTATGCTTTACCATCTATTCATTTCCCTTAACTCTTTCTCAACCTTTGTCTAAGTGCAACCTGAGCTCTAGCTTAAGATCATAATATTTGTCATACTTACTACTTAATTCACATTACTAATGGTAATGAATTAAAGACTACTTTCAGAATATATTATAGATTTTTTGAGTAGTCTGTAATGTTCTTCAGTCTTACTAATACTCTCATAGCCTTTGAGTAATTCATAAACAATTTTTTTTGATCTTTTTAACATCTATATTATGATCTATAAATAATATACTCATCTACTCCAACAATATGTCCAAACACTACTAGTATATCAAGAAAGTACTCAAGTATCAGAGTTATAAATATTGAACTTTTTTTATTTTATTTTATTTTATTTTGGTTTTTTTATTTATTTTGGACTTAGGTAAAAAGTATGATATAACATCATATATAATAATTATACAAGTCATAAAGCATGATAAAAGCATGGATATGTCATAATCATAGATTACATAATTATGTGATATCAAGAAGATTGCTTTTACAATCTTAGAAAAAATGATATCATATAACATAGCAATAGTATGTTGGCTTTATAGAGAGTACATGAACTTTAGGATAGATCAGTTGTAGTGTATACATAGACTAAGGTCTATAGTATATAAGATAGATTAGTTTGTACTTGAAATTCTATTGAGTTCTCTTATATTACTTAATATAAGAATATGCTTTCATCTTAAACTCAGAGATCTAAGTTGTGTCTCTACAAGACTAGTCTTGATACCAAAGTAGAGAAATACAAGTTTCACTCTAAGTTAGTAGAATATCTGAGATATATCCTTTCTTCTTCCAGCCTTACTATGTCTGACAACAAAGAAAAGATTATTCAAGACTGGCCAGAGCTTAAGAAAGTTAAGGATATTCAATTCTCCTTAGGTTTTGCTAATTTCTACTGCTAGTTTATTTTCAACTACTTAAAATTATTATTTTATTGACCCATCTCATCTAAAAAGACATTCTCTGGAAGTTTGACTCCTTTTATCATAATGCTTTCAACTTATTAAAGAAAGCATTCATCTTCATACTAATTCTTATATACTGGATTTCCAATACTCAATTTATCATAAAAACCAATGCCTCTAACTATGCTCTCACTACAATTCTTTCTATTGTGAATGAAGAGAATAAAGTTCATCCAGTTATCTTTTACTCCTGCACTTTTACTATAGCAGAGTTAAATTATGATATGTATAATAAGGAACTTCTGGCTATTTTTGAGACTTTCAAAATTTGGTACTACTATTCAGAAAATCTAGACATTCCTATCAATATTGTTATGGATCATGAAAATCTTGAGTATTTTTTTACTACCAAGATGTTGACTTGGAAACAAGTACAGTAGTCCAAATATCTCTTATAGTTTAATCTTGTCATCAGATTCTGCTTTGGATATCTTGGCACCAAACTAGATACTCATACTAGATGATAGAACATATATCTTAAAGGAAGAAATACTAGCTACACCATAGTCAACCCTCACAACTTCAAACCAATTTTCACTCAAAAACAACTTGCAGCCTCTATATAAGCTACAATCCTTTTTTTCCCTTTTCTCTACATAGCTGCAGTTGTTAATCTTGATACTCTGCATCAAAACATTCATTCAGCAATTTCTAGTAATCTTACTACTGCAAAACACATTCCTATAGATGGTCATTAGTCTATAGACCCTAACAGTTGTCTTCATCTTAATAACAGAATTTATATACTATCCACTAGTAATTTTGACAAATGCATTCTCCAGTATAATTACAATCATATTTTTGCTAGCCACTTCAGTTAAAACAAAACACTAGAACTCATTCACTGTAGTTATTTCTGGCCCAGCCTCCACACTAACATACAACAATTCTACAAGTTCTGTATCACTTGTATGCAATCCAAACCTCTACATCACAAGCCTTACAAATCTCTCAAACAACTCTCTATTTCTATTGTGGCAACTACTAGTCGAAAGACCAATAGTAACACAAGCAATAAATCTCAAAGTGGATATCAAGTAGGGATCACAAGAGAACTCAACAAGAAGCTTCCAATGTATTTTTATACTTTTATTAGCCTACTCTAAAGGGCCATGTATTATTCTGAAGGTCAACATGTATACAGCATGCTGTGTGATATTATTTCCTTTCAGAACCTTTTATAATATTCCATTGTGACATGTGATCATATGACTTGTGTGACAGTTTCTGACAGTTACATGTAATATTACACTAACTCCTGACTCTAAGTCCATCAGTAAAAGAAATGAAAAAGAAGATAAAATAGAAATAATAAAAGAAAAAAGATATATCTACTGTCTTCAACTCTAACATCCTCCTCTATATACTGCCTCTATACAGCCTTCTCCTATATTCTGGCCTCAGTAACTTTTCTTATCTTCTAAGCTATTCACTTAATATAATATGCTTTTGCTACCTCTTTTAGATGTTGTGTTGTGGCAGATACTAGATACAAAGTCCAATAATCATACAAGACAGCAAAGCTCTCAGTAGGCTATTGATGTGGAGATCATAAGAGAACTTGACAAGGAGTCTCTACTGAATTGCTATCCTATTTATATAAATTACACATGGTCTGTGCTACTTAATAATTACCCTATCCTAATGTCCATACATTGTCTATGAGTGCACTATGTGTATACCATAAAGTAGCCATACAGTTAACATGCTCCTTGACATCATCCATCTAGTCTGCTATCCCTATGACCTCACATTATGTGACAAGTCATGTGACCACAGTCATGTGCCTCTTCATCTTCAATAAAAGAAAAAGAAAAATGTTAGTCCTCACACATATCATAATACTATCCTAAACTACATATGTTATCCATAAATCCACTATACTATTACCACAAGATAAACATACTACAACCATGTCTTTGATATTATTAGTTCTTTCTACTATGTTCCAAATCTATGACATTACATCATGTGACTATAGTCATGTGCTTCTTTTTTTTTAAATTAATACTTTATTATATAGGGCATGAGAGTAGACCATGGTAGCTACTTTATAACTATATACATGGAGATAGGACAACATGAGGAAAGAAAAGAGAAAATATAATAACAGAGAGAGAAGAAAAAAGAAAGTAAGATAAAGAAACTAAACAGGCTGTATGTAAGTTGATACAGCACTGTCTTCTCCAAAGAAAAAGGCATTGCTGTTGTATTTAAGAAATAAGGTAAAGTGACCAATAGAGTCTCTTCTAGGATTCCAGTAATTGTTAAACCTCTTGCACTCATGCAAAATATATCATCTAGATTCAATAGAGTACAAACTACATAGACAAGCAAATTTTTCTTTAGAAAAGGATCTTAGCTGATATTTGCCAATGAAAACATGATTGACAATGGCTCTAATAGCTCTAGCACAAAGAGAATTAGAGTGGCCAAAGAATTGAAGCCAAGGACTGCTCTTGATAGCAGATGGCTTGAGAGGATTTGAATCATCATTGAGGAGTTCAAGGAAGTTTCTTCCTTTTAGATCTGATGCTTGGAAAGACATCTTCTATTGTAAATTAATAGAATTACAATCACATTTTTTGTGAAAATCCCAAGATGATTTGCATGGGAAAATTGGAGATAAGTTGAAGCTCTTGATGTCTTTGTTCACTAAAGAATGTAGTAGCCAGTTTTGATTACTAGGACAGTTCCAAAATTCAATGTGATTATTGTTATCCTTTCTAAAGAATTCTCTGAGTTCTTGAGAGATGGCAGCAGAATGAATTTGGTATGAATGTGATGATGAATCAAAGATTCTCTTGGCAGTGTGTAAAGAGTCCATGATAACAACAATACACTTAACATTAGAGATACCAACAGCTTAGTTGATACTGCATCTAACAGCAAAGAGCTTAGCTTCAGTAGTTGTGACATTGACCACACGATAAATTGTTTTAATAACCAGTTTGTTATTAAGTGAATGTGTGATATTGAGATAGCAACATTATTTCTTATACTAGTATCAGATATAATAATAGAAGAGTGGAGTTGGAAGATGCATTGATAGTAGTGTTATCAAGATTGCATAGATGATTCTTAACATTTTAAGTTTAAGAGTGGAAGGAAAATCAATCTGAGAAAGAGTTGATGAGTCTCTTCTCCAGAGAAAACTCATTATCAAAAGGGGAAAATGAAGGAAGGAATTCATTGAACCTATTGTCCATATTGATTAATAGACTGTTTAAGCAGGATCTTTACTTAGGTATTAAGTTGTCAAGGGATAAGCAATGAGTGATATCTTTGTTTGATCTGTCAGTGTTAATAATCAATTTGATGATATGATTGGAGAGAAGTAAGGATCATTTGAGATAGAATCTACTATATAATTTCTTGAGATAAAGGTAAATAGGGATTAAGCCCAAAATGACTTTGATTTCCATTGTGGGTAATGTTCAAAAAGCACTGGATATCCATAGTGCTACTCTTCACTGTATTTTCTTGAGTACTTTGAGAGGGTAGTCGAGAGAGGCTTTGTTGTAATACCACAACTGAAATCTATATGATATTATGGATAACACACAGCACAAGTATAATTGTCTCTTTTGAAGAGGAATGAGACCTCTTAATGAGTTTCCCAGAATTTTCATGCATTTGATAATCAAGATAACTTTATTAGCATAGAAGTCAATATGATATTGAAACAATAGTTTTTGGTTGAAGAAAAAGCCAAGATATTACCATGCAGTTTTGGAGAGTAACACAGAACCACCAAAAAGGATGAGGTCCAAGGGAGGAGGGTTGAACACTCTGCACACTCTAGAAAAATGAAATACTTCAGTTTTTCTATGTTCCAAGACAAGTCTGAACTTTGTGAGAAAAGTAGAAATTATATTGTAACTATAGTAAAGGTTTGCATTTGAAACTGAAATAGATTTATGTTTTGAGATGAAAAGATCATCATCAACAAATAAAAGAAAAGAAACAGGAATTTTTAGATTTTTTAAGCATTGTTCAACAATATGAAAAATTAAAGAGAGATAAAGAGCTGAAAGAATAGGGGACAGGGCAGATCCCTGACCAACACCAATGTCAATGTTGCATAAGAGAGAAGAGAAACTATTCCAAAGATACTTAGTTTTTCTACTAACAAGATAATTTTTGAAGAAAGTTGAAATTTTGTGATCAAATTCAGCTTTGTCCAGAATTGAAAAGAGAAGTTAATGATTGAATGAAGGGAAAAACTATGCAATATTGAAAGCTAATATCCTTATAAAGAAGTTTTTAACCCATCCTAACTGAATAAAATGTGTAAGAGTGACACCAGCATCTATAATAGATCTATGCTTGAGACTACCTAACTGATACAAATGAATGAAGTTGTTATAGATTAACAAGAATTGCAATATTTCTCTGATCATCTTTTCAAAAAGTTTGCCAGTTGTGTTGAGCAGTACAATAAAATGAAATGATTTGGGTGAATCATATGAGGCCTTGTTAGGCTTGGAGATGATTATTATGGTTAATACTTTGAAGTGAGATGGCCAGTGACCTAAATCAATATATGTGTTAGCAATATTGATTAATTTAATAATGTATTCTTCATTCTTGACTATTTGCTTAATGTGCCTCCAAGATAATTTGTCCAGACCAGGGTTGAAGAGTTGTTGCATTTTTCAATGGTGCTAATGAATTTCTCTCTTAAGAAGGAAACCCACATAGTTACTTCTTTGTCAGGGATTTCTTCTAGCAGACTGGTATCAATCTGATGATTTTGAGTAGAATTGAAAGACTTGTATAGTACTTTTCATAAATTATCAAGCTTAATATAAGGCTGACTGTTGTATTGAATAGCTTTAGTAGCTGGAAGTTTTCCCTTTTTGACCCAGCTCATGAGCTCCCAAGGTCCACAATTTTTGTTGGCAATTTCATCAATTTTTCTGTCAAAGAAGTTATGTTTGGTTATCTTAACAGTCTCTTTAAATCTTTTCCAATCTTCCAAATATTTGGACTGTCTGTATGAGTCAAGATCCCTATGACAAGTATTATCCCACCAAGCTTTAGAATACTTAGTAATATTGACCTTTTTGGAGTATTTGTACCATATTCTTTGAATATTATTGGTGAGCAAATGAACAATGTCTTCAAGAGCTACAGTATTTTGAATAGCATCTGTTTTGAAGCCTTTGATCAAGCTTATTAGCTCATCAATGAACTGACCTTTCTCTTCACTGTTCTTAACAAGAGATTGTTTTCTTGATTGAACATACTCCTCAGATATCGATATGCTGACAGTGATAGAAGCATAATCTGACATTAACCTCCAGTCTGGATGAATGTTATAGTTGTCATATTCTGAGAAATTGGAGCATAAGAATATGAGGTCCAAGATGTTATAAAACAAAAGTGTGGACAGACTTTAGTAAGATAAGATAAGATATAGACAGTAGTTATATTATTAGTCTATGATGAGAGAAGGAGAAGGCATATGACTAGAAAGTCACATAACATTATGTCATAGAGCCTAAAGCAGTCTGGAAGGACTTAAAGTCTAGAAAGGGAGTGATGTCAAGGGACACGGTTCCTCATGGTATACACATGGTGCACATATGGATGACAGAGATTAAGAGTAGGGTTGAGAGCATGATGTCAGAGCACATGTATACAGCATGCTGGTCTTGAGATAGATGCATGGTGGATGAGTAATGGACATGAGGATAGGACATAGACATTAGAATAGACATAGAGAATAGCATGGACCATAGACAAGATATATAAATAGTTGGTAGAATACTGTTGTAGCTCCCTGTCAAGTTCTCTTGTAAATACACAATTCTTGTTCCCACTAGAAATCCTTCCTGTGAGATTTATTGCTTGTGCTGCTATTGGACTTTGTGTCTAGTAGTTGCCACAACACAAGACCAAATTTGAATTTTAACCATTGTCAGAGTACCTAGTAGGAAAAAACTCAGTAGGTTTGGTCTAATTGAAAAGAGTCAGCAATATTGAAAAGAGTGTTCTTATGAGAGGAATGGTATGGAAAATTTGGATCCCAAAAACTATTCCTAATATTAAAGTCATCTATTATGATGAAAACATTATTGATATTGACTTTAGCATCCTTGAGATACTTCAAAGCAAATTGAGACAAGTCAGAGTACATGTTGATTAAATAGTAAAGTGAGCCACAATTGAAAAGAAAAATGCAAGAAATATCCCTATGATTAAGAATATCATTTTAAAAAGTAAAATATGAAGAAGAAATATAAATGTTAATGTATATGATGACTCTTGGGAAGTCACTGACTTGAGAGGAATTTCCAGAAAATATAGTCCAGTTCAGATGGTTAGGAACTTTGACTAATTCTTCCTCTTCACAGCTACTAGAGCTTGGAATGGATCAAATGACTGTCCAAGACAGTTCTTAGATGAAAATGATATTGAAAAATGAATGTGTTTCAAGAATAGTGTTAATAATAAAATTGTTCTTGCAAACATTCTGAGAGTAGATCTTGATGTTTTCTAAAATCATGCTTGAGCACCACTTACAACTGAGCAAATTGAGTTACTCCTGTTTTCACAAAGTTTCTGTTGTTTCTTGTTATGCCAGTTAT
>Ga0157358_1001288_pt1 | contig 10960 bp, 7 predicted proteins | sample AttcapACBM2_FD_111484 | JGI IMG/M metagenome (GOLD analysis project Ga0157358, IMG submission 111484) | Fungus gardens microbial communities from leaf cutter ant in Botucatu, State of São Paulo, Brazil - Atta capiguara ACBM2 | ecosystem: Host-associated > Fungi > Mycelium > Unclassified ...
CAGGTGCCCGGCGCTATTTACAAAGGACCACTGGCTGCCATGCAAGAGCAATATCGCCCGGAAGAGATAGAATCCCGTGTTCAACAGCATTGGGATGAGAAGCAAACCTTTAAAGTCACCGAAGAAGAAGGTAAAGAGAAGTACTACTGCCTCTCCATGCTGCCCTATCCTTCTGGCCGCCTACATATGGGCCACGTGCGTAACTACACTATCGGCGACGTTATCTCACGTTATCAGCGCATGTTGGGCAAAAACGTGCTGCAGCCTATCGGTTGGGATGCCTTTGGCCTGCCTGCCGAAGGTGCCGCGGTAAAAAACAACACCGCGCCTGCGCCATGGACCTACGATAATATCGCTTATATGAAGAACCAGCTTAAGCTGCTGGGCTTTGGCTATGACTGGAGCCGCGAGCTGGCCACCTGTCAGCCGGAGTATTACCGCTGGGAACAGTGGTTCTTCACCAAACTCTATGAAAAAGGCCTGGTCTACAAAAAGACTTCCGCCGTGAACTGGTGTCCGAACGATCAAACCGTACTGGCTAACGAGCAGGTTATTGATGGCTGCTGCTGGCGCTGCGACAGCAAAGTTGAGCGTAAAGAAATCCCGCAGTGGTTTATCAAAATCACTGCCTACGCCGACGAGCTGTTAAACGATCTGGATACGCTGGAAAGCTGGCCTGAGCAGGTCAAAACCATGCAGCGCAACTGGATTGGCCGCTCTGAAGGCGTGGAAATCACGTTTGACGTTACCGACAGCGAAGAGAAGCTGACCGTCTACACCACGCGTCCCGACACCTTTATGGGCGTGACCTACCTGGGCGTTGCCGCCGGCCATCCGCTGGCGATTCAGGCCTCGATGAATAATCCTGTGCTGGCAGATTTCATTGCCGAATGCCGCAACACCAAAGTCGCCGAAGCAGAAATGGCGACAATGGAGAAAAAGGGCATGGCAACCGGTCTCTTCGCTATCCATCCGCTGACCGGCGAACAGTTGCCTGTATGGGTAGCCAACTTCGTCCTGATGGAATACGGCACTGGCGCGGTGATGGCTGTTCCGGGCCACGATCAGCGTGACTGGGAGTTTGCCACCAAATACGATCTGCCGGTGAAACCGGTTATCCTGAATACGGACGGCAGCGAGCCGGATCTGAGCGCGGCAGCGATGACCGAGAAAGGCACGCTGTTCAACTCTGGCGAATTCGACGGCCTCTCTTATGAAGACGGCTTTAATGCCATTGCCACCCGCCTGGCGGAAAAAGGCGTCGGCGAGCGCAAAGTCAATTATCGCCTGCGTGACTGGGGCGTGTCTCGCCAGCGCTACTGGGGCGCGCCAATCCCTATGGTGACGCTGGAAGACGGCACCGTGATGCCGACACCTGCCGATCAACTGCCCGTGATCCTGCCAGAAGATGTCACCATGGACGGTATCACCAGCCCGATCAAAGCCGACCCGGAGTGGGCGAAAACCACCGTCAACGGCCAGCCGGCACTGCGTGAAACCGACACTTTCGACACCTTTATGGAGTCCTCCTGGTACTATGCCCGCTATACCTGCCCGGACTTTGATAAGGGAATGCTGGACCCGGCTGCGGCCAACTACTGGCTGCCGGTCGATCAGTATGTAGGCGGCATTGAGCATGCAATTATGCACCTGCTCTATTTCCGCTTCTTCCACAAGCTGCTGCGCGACGCCGGACTGGTCAGCTCAAATGAACCCGCCAAGCGCCTGCTCTGCCAGGGCATGGTGCTGGCTGACGCCTTCTACTGGCTGGGCGCCAACGGCGAGCGCAACTGGGTTTCTCCGGTTGACGTAACCGTGGAACGCGATGAAAAAGGCCGTATCGTGAAAGCCAGCGACGAAGCGGGCCACGAGCTGGTGTACGCGGGCATGAGCAAAATGTCCAAATCGAAAAACAACGGTATTGACCCACAGGTCATGGTAGAGCGCTACGGTGCAGATACCGTGCGCCTGTTTATGATGTTTGCTTCCCCGGCTGAAATGACGCTGGAATGGCAGGAGTCCGGTGTGGAAGGCGCTAACCGCTTCCTGAAACGCGTCTGGAAGCTGGTCTTTGAACACACGGCAAAAGGCCCGGCTGATACGCTCGATCTGAACAGCCTTACCGAAGAACAGAAATCGCTGCGCCGCGATCTGCACAAGACGATTGCTAAAGTCTCGGACGATATCGGTCGCCGTCAGACCTTCAATACGGCCATCGCCGCTATTATGGAGCTGATGAACAAGCTGGCTCGCGCGCCGCAAGAGGCACCGCAGGATCGGGCGCTGATGCATGAGGCGCTGCTGGCCGTAGTGCGTATGCTTTATCCTTTCACGCCGCACGCCTGCTTTACCCTGTGGGAAGCGCTGGGTGGTGAAGGCGAAGTAGACAATGCGCCATGGCCGCAGGCTGACGAAGCCGCAATGGTAGAGGATTCTCTGCTGGTCGTGGTGCAGGTTAACGGTAAGGTTCGCGGCAAGATCACCGTTCCGGCGGAGGCGACTCAGGAGCAGGTGCAGGCACGTGCCGCACAAGAGCACCTGGTTGCAAAATATCTTGATGGCGTCACTATTCGTAAAGTGATTTACGTTCAGGACAAGCTGCTTAACCTGGTCGTGGGTTAATGTCAGGAGGAAGAGTGCGACAGATTATCTCTCTGCTTATTGCCGGACTGGTGCTACTCACCGCCGGCTGCGGCTATCATCTGCGCGGAACCACGTCGGTTCCGCATGAAATGAAAACCATGATCGTGGATACGGGTGACCCGTACGGCCCGCTGGCGCGTGCCGTTCGTGAACAGCTACGTCTTAATAACGTGAACGTTTTAGAGAAACCAGGCCTGCGTAAAGACGTGCCGTCGCTGCGTCTGGGAACGGAAACTCAGGGACGCGATACGGCGTCTATTTTCCAGGACGGTAAAACTGCCGAGTATTCCCTGGTGATGACCGTTAATGCTCAGGTATTGATCCCGAATAAGGGTATCTATCCGCTCAGCGCTACGGTTTACCGCTCCTTCTTTGATAACCCGCTGGCTGCGCTGGCGAAAGACTCTGAGCAGGACATTATCATCAGCGAGATGCGCGCTCAGGCGGCTCAGCAGTTGGTGCGTAAGCTGCTGACTGTCCATGCGGCGGAAAATGACAGCTCGGTGAACACGTTGGGTAACACACCACCGGCTATCGATCAGACCTCACCACGCGCCGTTTTACCTAACAGCTCTTACGCCAGATGATCAGGATCTATCCTGAACAGCTTGGCGCGCAGCTCCGCGAGGGGCTGCGCGCCTGCTATATTCTGAGCGGTAATGAGCCGCTGTTGCTGCAGGAGGCACAGGATGCCGTGCGGGCCAGTGCCCAGCAGCAGGGCTTCACCGAACATTTCAGCGTCGCGGTCGATCAACAAACCGACTGGGATGCCATCTACTCAACCTGTCAGGCGCTCAGCCTGTTCGCCAGTCGTCAGACGCTGCTGTTATCTCTTCCGGAAAACGGCCCCAATGCCGCGATAGCGGAAAAGCTGCTGATACTCTCTACGCTACTCCATCAGGACATTTTGCTGCTTCTGCGGGCGCCTAAACTTACCAAAGCTCAGGAAAATAGCGCATGGTTTAAAGCGCTCAGCGTTAACGCCATAATCGTGCCCTGTCAGACGCCGGAGCAGGCTCAGCTACCCCGCTGGGTAAACGCGCGTGCTAAAAGTATGCAGTTGGTAGTGGATGATGCGGCCGTACAGTTGCTCTGCTACTGCTACGAAGGCAATCTGCTGGCACTGGCGCAGGCACTGGAACGTCTTTCGCTGCTTTGGCCGGACGGCAAGCTGACGCTGCCCAGGGTAGAGCAGGCGGTCAATGACGCCGCTCACTTTACGCCGTTTCACTGGGTGGATGCGCTGCTGGCAGGCAAAAGCAAGCGGACGCAGCATATTTTGCGCCAGCTTAAAGCAGAAGAAAGCGAGCCGGTCATCCTGCTACGTACGCTGCAAAGAGAGCTGCTGACGCTGCTAACGCTACAGCGGCAAATGAAGCAGACGCCGCTGCGCACGCTGTTTGACCAGCACCGGGTCTGGCAAAACCGTCGCCCGTTGTTTACGGAAGCTTTACAGCGGCTGACGGCAAAACAGCTGGCACAGGCCATAAGGCTGCTGACGCGTATTGAATTAACGCTGAAGCAGGATTATGGGCGAACCGTCTGGCGCGAGCTGGAAACGTTGTCACTGCTACTTTGTACCACGGCATTTCCCGAGACCTTCTGCGATGAATGAACCGACAACGCTCCAGGCGCTGTTTGGCGGCACCTTCGACCCTGTTCACTACGGCCATCTTCGCCCGGTGGAAACGCTGGCCGCCCGGCTTGGTCTGCAAAAAGTCACGCTGTTGCCTAACAATGTGCCGCCGCACCGCCCCCAGCCAGAAGCTTCTCCGGCTCAGCGCGTAAAAATGATTTCTTTGGCTATCGCTAATAATCCACTTTTTGATATAGACCAACGTGAGTTGCGGCGTCAGACACCTTCCTGGACCATTGATACATTGATTGAGCTTCGGCAGGAACGTGGCGAAAAGCAGCCCCTTGGGTTTATTATCGGTCAGGATTCACTGTTAACGCTGCATAAATGGCACCGCTGGCAAGAACTGCTGGATTATTGCCACCTGCTGGTTTGTAAACGTCCGGGCTATGCAGAAAATATGCCTACGCCGGAACAACAGCGCTGGCTGGATACCTGTCGCACGGAAGATATTACCCGACTGCACCGTTTTCCCGCCGGCTCGGTCTATCTTGCCGATACGTTACTGCTTCCTGTTTCTGCTACCGAGATTCGGCAACGCCGCCGCGCCGGCCTTTCCTGCGATGGACTGCTGCCCGCTGACGTCATTGACTGGATGAATCAGCAACATCTTTATCCTGCACAAAAATAATTATTTTTAACATTAAAGCTGCCTGGCCTTACTGAAGGAAAGCAGCACCTTTCCCAACAACGCTAATATCCCGATTAAAAAAAAACCCCTTTTGATAAACTTTATTCCTGGCCGCTTCTTATTCACTTTTATTCTGCTGCCAGAGCCACCGGATGCGTTCATAAAATAAAAACCATAAGTTATTCATAATTATTGATTTGCTTATTTTTAGCCACGATTCAAATATCCCCCCCGGGATTCCAAGGGAAACGGCCATATTTTTTATGCCGCCGGCTCTGGGAATAAAAAATAAACATCCGGGAAATGAAAATGAAAAAAGAAAAGAAGCTGGTTAAAAAGCTGCTGCTGGCCAGCTGTATTGCAATATCGTGCAATGCCTTCGCTTACGACTTATATAATGTACAACAGACTTACCCTGCCGGCTCTTATGTGACGCTGGATGGGAAAACCTATCATGCTAAATGGTGGGTAGGCGCGGGCCAGCGGCCCGATGCCGTAGTAGAAAATTCATGGGATACGCCGTGGGAGCAAGTGGCCGACAGCGGCACACCGGATGCTAAGCCCGATCCTTCTCCGGCACCAGACGTTAAACCGGAGCCTACGCCTGACCCGGAAGTGACGCCCTCTGACTATCCACATTACGTTGCCGGTACCGCATACAAATCGGGTGATATTGTCAGCAACGCCGGTAAAAATTATATCTGTCGTGAAGGTGTAGCGGCCTGGTGCAGCGGCAGCGCGCTGGCCTATGAGCCTGGCGTAGGACATGGCTGGGAATCCGCCTGGGCGATCCACACGGGCGAAGACGCCAGCGACACACAACCGGAGGCGGCCATGACGCTTTCACGCAAAGATCTTGAAAAGACCGAAGCGCAGCTGACCAGCGGCGGTCTGATGAGAGATGTCATGGCTTCGATAGCCACGCTGGATAACGCCGTGGTTGAAAAAATCACCGCTGGCGCCACCAGCAATCCTGCTAACGTGAAGCGCGTGGAAAAAATCATCGATGCAAAACGTTGGGATCATCTTTTTCCTCGCCGCGACGCTGCCTATACTTACGACAACTTCCTCAAGGCCGTTGGTAAATTCCCGCGCCTCTGCGGTGATTTTAACGATGGCCGAGACGCTGAAGGCATCTGCCGCAAAACGCTGGCAACCATGTTCGCGCATTTTGCGCAGGAAACCGGCGAACATAATATTCATGGCGACGTGGCAGAATGGCGTCAGGGTCTGCACTGGGTGCGTGAAATGGGGTGGGTGGAAGGCCAACCTAACGGCTATAACGGCGAATGTAATCCTGATACCTGGCAGGGCAAAACCTGGCCGTGCGGTAAGGATAAAGAAGGCCGCTATCTGAGCTATTTCGGTCGCGGTGCCAAGCAGCTTAGCTACAACTATAACTATGGCCCCTTTTCAGAAGCAATGTTCGGCGATGTCCGCGTGCTGCTGGATAATCCTGAACGGGTCGCGGACACCTGGCTTAATCTTGCCAGCGCCATCTTCTTCTATATCTATCCGCAACCCCCTAAACCCAGCATGCAGTTTGTTATTGACGGTACATGGCAGCCTAATGCACAGGACAAAGCGGCTGGCCTGGTGCCTGGTTTCGGCGTTACGACGCAGATCATTAACGGCGGCGTCGAGTGCGGCGGCAGCGTTGAGGTCGCACAGTCGCTTAACCGTATCAAATATTATGAAGCCTTTGCGAAAGAGCTAAATGTGCCGATCGTTTCGGGTGAAGTGCTGGGCTGTAAAAATATGAAGCAGTTTGCCGAAGGCGGTGCTGGCGCCCTTCCCCTCAATTGGGAAATGAACTGGGACTACAACGAAAAAAATCCGGGCGGCAAAAGCTACGCCTGTAAGCTGGTAGGTTATCAAACGCCTTATAGCGTCTTCAAAAAAGGTGACTATACCGAGTGTGTTAAAGCGCACTTCCCCGATCTGGTCATAACCGATAAATAATCGTTAAGGCACCAGAGAGCAAAAGGGTTTAAAACAGGCGGCGGCGCTATACGGCGCGTCCGCTTTTTGCTTTCTGCCTGTTGCCGCTCACCTGCCCCGCCGCTGTAACTATCGACCCGGCAATCATTGACTCTCAGCCCGGGACTGTTATTCTCCGCTGCCATGTTTTTTACCGGGCAGCTACATAAGTTCACAATTATTCCTTGCAGGCACGTGGATCTTCCGCGCCGACATGGGATAATAGCGCTTCCGCCTGGCGGAATAACATCCCATTTAACCGTATTCAGAGGGGAACCTTTTGCAAGGTCAAGCACTCCAGGAATTCGTCATTGATAAAATTGACGATTTGAAAGGCCAGGATATTGTGTCTGTTAACGTTCAGGGCAAATCCAGTATCACCGACTGCATGATTATCTGTACCGGTACTTCAACCCGTCACGTTGCTTCTATTGCCGACCACGTGGTACAGGAATCGCGCGCGGCGGGGTTGAAACCGCTGGGCATTGATGGCAAAGCCGCCGCCGAGTGGGTTGTAGTCGACCTGGGCGACGTGATTGTTCACGTAATGCAGGAAGAGAGCCGTCGTCTCTACGAACTCGAAAAGCTCTGGAGCTAATCCGTGAAGCTGCAGCTGGTTGCCGTCGGCACAAAAATGCCTGACTGGGTACAAACCGGATTCATGGAATACCTGCGTCGTTTTCCCAAGGATATGCCGTTCGAGTTAACGGAAGTGCCGGCCGGTAAACGCGGGAAAAATGCCGACATCAAACGCATCCTGGAAAAGGAAGGCGAAATGATGCTGGCTGCGACAGGCAAGGGCAACCGCATCGTTACGCTGGATATCCCCGGGCAGCCGTGGGAGACGCCCCAGCTGGCGACACAGCTGGAGCGCTGGAAGCAGGATGGCCGCGACGTCAGCCTGCTGATCGGCGGGCCGGAAGGGTTGGCCCCCGCCTGCAAAGCCGCCGCAGAGCAAAGCTGGTCGCTGTCTACGCTGACGCTGCCTCATCCTCTGGTGCGCGTGCTGGTGGCGGAAAGCCTTTATCGGGCATGGAGTATTACCACCAATCACCCTTACCATCGCGAATAGCCCTTAACTGGACAGATTAACGCAGCGGATGAAATTACAACGTAACGCCTTTCGTGACTATACCGCCGAGCAGACACTGTTTGTTCGGCGGGCAATGATCGCTTTTTTCGGCATCTTACTGCTTTCCGGCATCCTGACAGCTAATCTCTATCATCTGCAAATTATCCGCTACACCGATTACAGTACTCGTTCTAACGAAAACCGGATCAAACTGGTCCCGGTTGCCCCCAGCCGCGGCATCATTTATGACCGCAGCGGTACGCCACTGGCGCTAAACCGCACTATTTATCAGATTGAGCTGGTGCCCGAAAAGGTCGAGAACCTGGAAAAGACCCTGCTGGCGCTGCGCCCGGTGGTCGACCTGACGGATGAAGATATCGTTGCCTTTGAAAAAGAGCGCAAGCGCTCCCGTCGCTTTACCTCTATCCCGGTAAAAACCGGGTTGAATGAGGTGCAGGTTGCGCGCTTCGCGGTTAATCAATACGCTTTCCCCGGCGTGGAGGTCAAAGGCTACCAGCGTCGCTATTATCCTTACGGCTCCGCCCTGACGCACGTCCTGGGCTATGTCTCCAAGATTAACGATCGCGACGTAGAACGGCTGGATAAAGAAGGCAAATGGCCTAATTATGCCGCCACGCATGATATCGGCAAGCTGGGTATAGAGCGTTACTACGAAGATATGCTGCACGGTAAAACCGGCTATGAAGAGGTCGAGGTGAATAACCGTGGCCGCGTGATTCGTCAGCTGCACGAACAGTCACCGCAGGCCGGGCAGGACATCTGGCTGACTATCGATCTCAAGCTGCAACAGTATATCGAAACGCTGCTGGCGGGCAGCCGCGCCGCCGTCGTGGTTACCGATCCGCGCAGCGGCGAAATCCTGGCGATGGTTTCCATGCCCAGCTACGATCCGAACCTGTTTGTCGACGGCATCAGCAGCAAAGATTATAACAAGCTGCTGAAGGATCCGAATCGCCCCCTGATTAACCGCACGACTCAGGGCGCCTATCCGCCCGCTTCTACGGTAAAGCCCTATATTGCCGTATCGGCACTTTCTGCTGGGGTGATCAATAAAAATACCAGCCTGTTCGATCCGGGCTGGTGGCAGCTGCCCGGCTCTGAAAAGCGCTTTCGCGACTGGAAACACTGGGGTCACGGCCACCTTAACGTCACCAAATCGCTGGAAGAGTCCGCCGATACCTTTTTCTATCAGGTCGCCTACGATATGGGCATCGACCGGCTTTCCGAATGGATGGGCAAATTTGGCTACGGCCATCTTTCCGGCATCGATCTGGTAGAAGAAACCGCAGGCAATATGCCCACCCGCGAATGGAAAATGAAGCGCTTTAAAAAACCCTGGTATCAGGGCGATACCATTCCCGTCGGGATTGGCCAGGGTTACTGGACGGCCACGCCGGTGCAGATGAACAAAGCGATGATGATCCTGATTAACGACGGCGTCGTGCGTACGCCCCATCTGATGATGGCCAACAAGCTGAACAATGTTACCGTGCCGTGGAAGCAGCCAGCCATTCCACCTGTTGCCGATATCCACTCCGGCTATTGGGAAATCGCGAAAGACGGCATGTATGGCGTAGCGAACCGCCCCAATGGCACGGCCCGTAAAAGCTTCTTTGATGCGCCTTATAAAATCGCCGCCAAGTCAGGCACGGCGCAAGTATTCGGGCTGAAAGAAAACGAAACCTATAACGCGCATAAGATTACAGAACTACTGCGAGACCATAAACTGATGACCGCTTTCGCGCCCTACGATCATCCTCGCGTAGCGGTAGCGATGATCCTTGAAAACGGCGGCGCAGGGCCGGCAGTGGGCACCATTATGCGACAAATCCTCGACCATATTATGCTCGGGGACAACAATACCAACCTGCCAGACGCCCCTCCGGTGCCGTCTGGCTACGAAGGCGAATAACCATGAACGATCGTCATCAGAAAAGCACGATCTGGACGAGAATCCACGTCGACCCGACCTTTTTTATCCTGATTTCCGCCCTGCTGGTTTACAGCGCGCTGGTTATCTGGAGCGCCAGCGGCCAGGATCCGGGCATGATGGAGCGTAAGCTGGGCCAGATTGCAATGGGCGTGGTCATGATGCTGGTGATGGCGCAGATCCCGCCGCGTGTTTACGAAGGCTGGGCGCCCTACCTTTACATCCTTTGCGTGGTGCTGTTGATCGCCGTGGATGCTTTCGGCCATATCAGTAAAGGCGCTCAGCGCTGGCTGGATTTGGGCGTGGTGCGCTTTCAGCCCTCAGAGATAGCCAAAATAGCCGTTCCGCTGATGGTAGCGCGTTTTATCAACCGCGACGTCTGTCCGCCCACCTTAAAAAACACCGCGATTGCGCTGGTACTGATCTTTATGCCTACGCTGCTGGTTGCGGCGCAGCCTGACCTGGGCACGGCCATCCTGATTGCCTCTTCCGGCCTGTTTGTCCTGTTTTTATCCGGCATGAGCTGGAAGCTGATCCTCGTTGCCGTGATGCTGGTTGCTGCTTTTATCCCGGTGCTGTGGTTCTTCCTGATGCATGACTATCAGCGCGACCGCGTGATGATGCTGTTGGATCCGGAAAGCGATCCGCTGGGCGCGGGTTACCATATTATCCAGTCCAAAATCGCTATCGGCTCCGGCGGGCTGCGCGGTAAAGGCTGGCTGCACGGCACCCAGTCGCAGCTGGAATTTTTACCCGAGCGTCATACCGACTTTATCTTTGCCGTACTGGCAGAAGAGCTGGGTCTGGTTGGCGTGCTGGTGCTGCTGGTCCTTTATGTGCTGGTGATTATGCGCGGCCTGCTGATGGCGGCCAGAGCGCAAACCACGTTTGGCCGCGTGATGGCTGGCGGGCTGATGCTGATCTTCTTTGTGTATGTCTTTGTGAATATTGGTATGGTCAGCGGTATATTACCCGTGGTCGGCGTCCCACTGCCGCTGGTAAGCTACGGCGGCTCCGCCCTGATTGTTCTGATGGCCGGGTTTGGCA
>Ga0157358_1001289_pt1 | contig 10956 bp, 5 predicted proteins | sample AttcapACBM2_FD_111484 | JGI IMG/M metagenome (GOLD analysis project Ga0157358, IMG submission 111484) | Fungus gardens microbial communities from leaf cutter ant in Botucatu, State of São Paulo, Brazil - Atta capiguara ACBM2 | ecosystem: Host-associated > Fungi > Mycelium > Unclassified ...
ACTCCTTGTCGAGTTCTCTTGTGAAATCCCCACTAGATATCCGCCTTAAGAGATTTGCTCATTGTGTGATCGTTGGACTTTGTGTCTAGTGGTTGCCACAACAACCTCATATCTGCCTCATTTCCTACTTAAGGCCACCATGTTGTATATATGTGCCCTGACATCATCTTCTAGATCTTTCTACTATGTTCTAGGCTTATGATGTCACCATCATGTGACATGTCATGTGACTGCGATGTCACGTGCCTCTTCATTGTCACTAAAAGAAAAACAAAAGAAAAACAAAATTTCTATAAAGTCAGAAAATAAAAGAAAATAAAAATTGTCCATGTCCAAAGCATCTCATAACAAGTCCCCAATGTATTCATATACTATACATACTATTAGTATATAATATGTGCTAATGATAAATAGCCCTATCCTAATATCTATGCATCAGCCATGAATATACCATATGTATACTATAAAGTAAATATACTATAAACATATACCTTGATATTATTATTATTCTTTTACATTCAAGGCCTATGATATATGATGTATCATGTGACCATAGTCATGTGCCTCTTCATCATCCAAGAAATAAAAGAAAAGAAAAAGAAAAATCAAATCAAAGAAAATAAATAAAAATAAAATATAAGAGTTCAAGTATACTATGGTAAAAACCTTTATTAACCAAAATTTTATTAACAAATACCACTTGAACATCTGCAAACTTTTGTATTCTATTTTTATTTATAATGTAAATAGTACTCTTAATAAGGCTAGTTAGAAAACCAAAATATTAAATGTTATACTCTATTACAAGTTTTACTTAGAGTAAACTTTGCTTATAGTCTCAAGTTTGGGTAAGCAAGATCCCACACTTAGCTTTATATAGCTCAAGCAGTACAATTCTAAGGCTAACTAGCAGAAAATAAAAGTAATTATGATATATTTCTCTATCTGTTGTTATAACTATCAAGATATCTAAAAAGCAAAAAAAATGTCATATTTATACTCTGAACACATTTTATACTAATTCTGTCTCAAGGACTCTGAAAATGTAATTTTGTACTCATACTTGTCTAATATATATAAAAAAGAGCTTTGGAATTATGTTTATATAACATACTTACTCCTAAAGCCTTCTACCCTAGATTTTTGGGTTATAGCCACCCTTTCATAGCACTTCTCTAAAACCTTCCACCAAAATCAGATCATAAACAAAAACATCTCTACTCTCCCTCTGTATTGTTACAACTTAAGTCTAAGTATGGAAACAAAAGAGCAATATTGTATTGGTTAATATAAGAGAACTCAGTAGAGCTCCTAGTATAAGTAAGTCTATCCTATATACCTCTAGTATATAGTCTATATATACTTTACATCTAGCTTACTATCATATACTCATCTAAATATATCTGATCTATCTGACTATATCATAGATAACACTTTCCTAACATCTAATCTACTTAGAATATCTATAAAAGAGGATATCTTCCTTTAGATATCTTTCTTCCTACCTACTTGTTAGAATTGAAGATAGTAGACACTATTTATTTATTTCTCATTTTTATTTTATTTTCCATTTATTTTTTATTTTGGACTTAGGGTTAAAGATTAGTATGATGTTATATATAACTGTCACTATCATACAATTATATATTACATAAAAGGATGTGAAAGGTTCTAGAATAATAATATTATATACCATGTTTATTACATATTGACCTTATGAATAATATATAGCTTTTAGAGTAGGTTAGATAAGGTCTTACACAAACCAACTAACTAACATATATAAGATAGATACTTTGTATTAGAAACTCTATTGAGTTCTCTTGTATTAACCCTAATATAAGATTTTTCTTTTGACCTTACTCTTGATCTGAAGTCATAACATTAGAACTTAATACCCTTTTCTAAGACTGCCTAACTCAGAGCCTTCTTTATATCTTTTTTCTTATTCTCTTATTATCCCAACTAGGAGTAATACTACTCTTTGGTCAAGAAGAATAGCCAGACCCTCAGCTTAAGAGATATACTAGCTAAATAGAAAAAGCCTAGTTGTTTATTTTGCATCAAAGCTTACTAGTACTTAGTAAATATAAAACCTTATGTGAATGTATTAAATAGTTTTTTCAAGTAGTAGCTCTATATTATAGAATCCTCTTATAACCTATCTATACAGAAGAACAGCAGTAACCCTTCAGATGCTGCTTAGAGTAGAATAACCTTCTTAGATCAAAATTATTTACATTTAAATTATGATAGTAGTATCAGAAGTACAAGAAGTGGACTTAGTTTTTTTCTATTGTTCTTTTCTTATTTTCATTTTTATTTTGATTTATTTTGATTTTTCTATTTCTAGAACTTAGGGTTAGGGTTAGTAACAACATCACTAGGTCACACATCAGTCACATCAAATGATACAGTGATAGTGACAGTGACAAGTCACATAACACATGGAAGAATATAGAACATTCTGGAAGAGATGATGTCATACAACATATGATATACATGTTGACCTTAAGGTGTACATATGGTTATTTAGGATAGACTAGAAATAGCTTGTACAGACTATTAGGTATTTGTATATAAGGTAGACAGTCCTGTACAGAGTTCTCTATCAAGTTCTCTTGTGTTAACCTAATACAAGGTTCTTTTACTTGACCAACTCTAAGGTCTTGTGATTATAACAAGTAGTTAGTAGTTGAGATAGTCAGTAGATAGTGTGAGATGGGACTTGAAAAAAGCCTACTTGTTATAAACTTAAGCTTAAGAGTTAGAATAAAGAAATAACCTTGTATTGGATAATACAAGAGAACTAATAGAGTTCCAAGTACAAAGTGTCTATCTGTTATAACTCAAAGACCTTAGAGTGGGTTAAAGAGAAAAAACATTGTATTGGATAATATAAGAGAACTTAATAGAGAACTCTGTACAAGTAGATCTACCTTATATACTAATTACTCATGGTCCATGCTCTACTACTTTAGCCTACTCTAAATAACCATATGTAAGCCTTAAGGCCAACATGCTTTATATATCTTATTATGATGTCATTGTTCTAGAACCTTCTACTTCATTCTATTATATCACATGAGCATGTGATGATGTAACATTGACTAATAATATCATGTTAAACCTTAACTCCTGTAAAAATTAAATTAAAGAAAAATAAAAATAAGAAAAAAAATAAATGAAATCTACTTTTTGTGATTCTGACACTACTTTATATACACTTAGCTAATGGTCTATGTTATACTAAATCTAGCCTACTCTAAAAAACATATATACTATATGTTATGAATATATAGTATAATATTATTCTAGAACTTTCTATGATCTTTTGTGATATATGATTATGTGACCATAACTTATGACAATTTTGTAACTTTTTTTTTAAATCAACAATTTACTACATAGGGCACAAGAGCAGACTATGGTAGCTACTTTGTAACTATGTACATGCATACTGAAATGACAAAGAGACTATAGAAAAAGAGAGATGAAAAAGAGAGAAAAAGAACAAAAAGAAAAAGAAAAAAGTTGAAGTGCAATAAACCAAACAGCTACACCTAGCCACCCTTGAAGGAGAATGTACTACTGTTAAATTCTAGAAAAAGAATAAGATGAGCTATTATATCCCTTCTCAGATTCCAATAGTTGTTGAATTGTTTACACTCATACAAGATATACCTTCTTGACTCTATAGGATAAGCACCACATAGGCACATAAAGTTTTCCCTAGGGAAAAACCTAAGCTAATATTTCCCAATAGAAGTGTGGTTGACTATCACTCTTGTAGCTCTTGCACAAAGAGAGTTAGAGTGGTCTATGAGCTTGAGCCATAGGCCCCCATTCTTGGTAGACAGTTCAAGAGGATTGAGGTCATTGTCAAGTAGTTCAAGAAATTGTCTTTCCTTGAAGTTGGATGTTTGGAAAGTCATTTTCCAAGAGTTGAGAATGGATTTGTCTCTATGACTTTTGCAGAAATCCCAAGATGATTTACAAGAGAAGAACAGAGAAGTAATAAACTTCTTGGTATCACAATCAACTGCTATATGTAGAGGCCAGTTGACTTTGCTGGAACAGTCCTAGAAATTGATGTGATTGTTGATACTAACTTTGAAGAATTCCTAGAACTCTTTAGAGATAGCTGCAGAGTGTGTTTGATATAGATAAGGCAAAGAATCAAAGATTCTTTCAGTAACATGGATGGAGTTAGTGATGATGATAATATTCTCAATATTTGGAGTGTTAACAGCTTGATTGATCCCATACCTAATGGTGAACAACTCAGTCTCAGTAGTAGTGACATTGATGGCTCAATAAATAGTCTTGATAATAGGCTTATTGTACAAGTGAACATGGAATATTGAGGTAGCAACGCTGTTTCTGATGCTCATATCTGAAACAACAATAGATAATGTTGGAATTGATGAGACTTTGATAACTACATTGTTGAGATTTTTAATATGATTGTTGATATTACAAGGATAGTAGTGAAAAGAAAATTGGTAAGAAAAAATGTCAATAAGTCTGTTCCTGTGAGAGAATTCCTGGTCAAAGTGTGAAAAAAATAAAACATATTCTTTACCACTGTTATCCATATTGATTAGAGGGCTTTGAAGACTGAGCCTCTGTTTACTAGTAAGACTTTCGATAGATAGCCTATACTAGACTTGTTCTTGAGAATCATTGGTGGAGAGAATCAACTTGATGATATGATTGGGAGGAAGAAACCACTCTCATAGGTGAAATCTCTGATTTAGTTTCTTGAGCTGGAGGTTGATAGGTATGAGCCCTATGATAGCTTCAACTTCCATTGATGGTAATATACAAAAGGTGCTTGTAATCTATAGGGCTGCCCTTTACTGTATTGTTCCAAGACTTTTGAGAGAGTAATAAAGTGGTGCATTGTTATAATACCACAGTTGAGAGCCATAGAAGACAATAGGTAATACACAGCTCCTATATAAACATCTTTTCTAAAGTAGTTTTAACCCTCTTATCAAATTGCTGAGCATTTTTATGTATTTGACCATCGATATAGCTTTGTTGATATAAAAGTTGATATACTGGTAGAAAGATAATTTTCAATCAAAAAAGAATTCAAGATAATGCCATATGTTTTTGGGATGAAGAACAGGGCCTCCAAAAGGCATAAGGTCTAGTGGGAAAGAATTGAAGATTCCATGTGACCTGGAAAAGTGAAAGACTTCAAACTTTCCATGCTCAACAACTAAACCAAACTTAGAAAGAAGGGAAGAAGTGATATTGTAACTATATAATAAATCTGCATTGGACACCTGGATAGATTTGTTTTAAGATATTAAATGACCATCATCAACAAATGAAAGAATGGAGATTGGAATTCTTAAATTTAATAAGCATTTTTCTAGAATATGAAGAACAGGGGAAAGATACAGAGTAGATAAAATGGGTGAAAAGACAGAGCCCTGACTAATCCCAATGTCAACATTACAAAAAGGAGAAGAAAATTTGTTCCATAAATACTTAGTTTTTCTTCCTGTAAGTTTGAAAAAAGTGAAACTTTTGAATCAAAGCCTGCTTTGTTAAGGATAAGTGGTAAGAGATGATAGTTGAGTGAAAGAAAAAACTAAGCAATGTCAAAAGCCAGCATGCTCATGGTTAAGTTTTTAACCCAACCTGATTAGACAAAGTGGATAAGAACAACCCCAGCATTGGTAGTAGATCATTTTTTGAGCCTACCTAGTTGACAAGAGTGAACAAAGTTATTGAATAACAAGTGAAATTAAAGTTGTTCGCTTATTATTTTCTCAAATAATTTATCTAATATGTTTAGAAGTACAATAGGGCAAAAGGATTTAGAGAAGTCATATGATGACTTGTTCAGCTTGGGAATAATGACTATAGTAGATGTCTTAAAGTAAGAAGGCCATATTTCTAGATTAATGTAGACATTAGCAATGTCGATAAATTTGGATGAACATTCAGAGTTTTTGACAATCATCTTGATATACTTCCATAAAAGCTTGTCTGATCCAGGGGCTAAAGAGTTACTGTATTTTTCAATAGTACATTTGAGCTCCTCCCTGGAAAAGGGGGACCACAGATATATTTCCTTATCAGATATTTTGTCTAGAAGACTTGGATCAATTTGACAATTTTAAGCCAAATTAAAGAACCCATATAGTATGTTCTATAGATCATCTAGTTTGATACAGGGTTGACCATTGAACTGAATTGTTTTGATGGCTGGAAGTTTTTGTTTTTTGATCCAGTTCATTAGCTTCCAGAGTCCACACTTCTTGGTTGCAATCTCATTGATTTTTTGATCAAAGAATTCATGTTTGGTCTTTTTGATGATGCTCTCAAACTTTTTCCAGTCTTTGATATATTGAGAATGCCTATAGGCCTCTAGATCATTGTGGTAATTGAAATCCTACCATGCTTTGGAGTGCTTGGTGATATAGAAAACTTTGGAGTACTTTTGCCATAGATTTTCAATATCATATGTAATCCTTTGAACAATTGTTTCCAAATCATTTGCACACAGAAGGTGAGATGTGTTAGTGTTGGCACTGGAGTGAATGAGCTCATTGATTAATAGCACTCTTTCTTCACTGCATTTGATTAAGAGACATTTCTTAGTCTGAATATGTTCTTCAATAATGGGTATCTCAACAGTAATGGCAGTATGGTCCAATGATAGCCTCCATTCTAGGTGGATTTTGTGGCTGTTGAACTCTGGATATCCAGGTCAAAGAAATACAAGATCTAGAACTGAGTTAGAGATTGAAGGATCATTGGAGTATCTAGTAGGATGAAATTTGACAGGCTTAGAAATTTCTAACTGAAAAGAATTGGCAACTTCAAAAAAAATATTCCTATACTGGAAGTAGTATGGAAAATTTGGATCTCAGAAATGGTCTCTGATGTTAAAACCACCAGTCCAAATGAGAATGTTATTTATATCAACTTCAGGATACTTTAAAGTTAATTGAGATGAATCTGAATAAATGTTAATCAAAAAGTAAATAGAACCATAATTGAAAAAAGAAATGCAAGAGATGTCTTTGTGTTTTAAAATGTCATTTCTAAGAGAAAATCTCAAAAAGGAGGAGAGATGGATGTTAATATATGTGATGAATCTTGGGGAATCAGAAGAATGCAAATATACCCTGGAGAAAGTGACTCAGTTAGGGTGGTTAGGAACTCCAAATAACTCCTCTCCTTCACAGTTAGTAGAGCTTGGAGTAGTTCTTATAACAAACCATGATGGTTCTTGGATGAAGATGACATCAGTGGAAAGTTGAGTTTTAAGGATGGTGTTGATAAGAAAATTGTTTTTCTAGACATTTTGCAAGAAGATTTTTAATGATTCTAAAATCATGCTTGAGCTTTGCTCACAGCTAAGCACATTGACTTAGTTCAGTTTTCATGACACTCTTGATATTTCTTGGAGTACTACTCCTGGTTGAAGTAGTAGTGCCAGAATAGGCATGAGTTGGAGTCAGCCTGATGATTGCCTTTGCAGTTAATACATTTGAATGTATATAGGCATGATTCATCTTGCTTTGTTTCCAAACAGGGAGGATTCATCTTGAAGTTAGCCTTGCAATACTATCTAAAGTGGCGGTAGTGTTTGGATTCTCATGGACCATTGCATTTGACACATCATGATCCTTGGAAATGACAAGCAAATGTCATGTGCCCCCACTTCTAGTAGTTCTTACACTGTGGGATGCTAGGGTTCATGTTGGCATTCTTAACTAATATGATAAAGCTTTCTACATTAAAACTTCTATTGATAATTTTCATAGCCAATGAGCTATTCTGCAAATCCCAGATATCTATCCAAATGATGGCCATGTCTGACTTGGGCAAAACCTTGCATACATGAGGTTTTGAAGCTATCTTTATATTGTTAAAGATGTGGGTTAACTTGATAATGCTCTTAATAACCCCTGCATCTATTGGTATATTAGTATTTTTTATCAAATAAGGAAGTTCCAAGATTTTGAGGTATGACTTAGATTGGGGAAGTCAGCCCTCTTGGATATAATTGGTATTTATGTTGCTAGCATTCTTAATGTGATTGCTAATAATACTTATATCAGACTGCACTATGACTTTGTTGGAGATGAGAATGAGTCCTCTATGATCTGGACAGATGAAGTCAATAGCAATATCAGATTTGATATTTTTAAGTGACCAGTTGATATTGGTGACATGGTCATTGGAAGTAGCCATGAAGATTTTGATGTTGTTACCACTCATAGAAATAATGATCTGCTTGTGTAATAGGCCTTTAGTTGTCATATTTAGTTTGGGTTTCAGAATATTTGAGTTGTTGACCATTTTGTGAATTTTCTTGATCTTCTTGTCAGATAGCTTGGAGAAGTTTTCTTTCAACTTGAAAATATCCCAAATATTAGCAAATAAAGCTCGAGCATAGGTGCAAGCCAGTTTGGGGGATAAGTTAATGGATTTATCTTTTTCCAATTTATTAACTAATATGGGTTTGGATCCTCCTTCTTTGGTTGATTTAGAAGGGAAAATGTTGGTGAATTCCATGGGTTTTAGGGAGGAAAGTGATTGGTTTTTCTATTTGCTGGGGTAGTGAAAACCTTAACAGTAAATTCTTCTCTGATAATGTCACAGAACAATTTAAAACCATCTCCTGCAAGTAGATTGTCCTATTCTTCTTTATAGATGGATTTTACAGATTCAAAAGCAACTTTGCCAAAACCTTCTAAACAAGGAATGTTGATTTTCCTGTTGTTTTTGATATGTCAGTCCACAATGAAGTCTGAGATGTGTGAGAGTGATGCCTTGATGTTATTGATATCAATGTCTTGTGTACTCACTCTGCCAAAGATAGAAATAGGCTACATATGGCCTTTCTATGACTTAACATCCACAAGTTGGAGCTCTGTATATGACAAAGAGGAGAGGCTTAGGTTAGTTTGATTGGGAGTTGTCATATGCAAGTCCACCTGTCCGGAATAACGTCTCCACGGTAAAACCATCTCCGAACCATACAAGCCTGCCTTCTAGGGCGGCCACTCTTTTTGCAACACATCTCAAGACAGTGCTGCAACCATCTGGGTATTCTGTCTTCCACGGTGGAGATACTCCTATTCAACTCAGTCTTCTATGATGGAGTTGCTCCTGTCAGTGTCTTAACACTGAAACCTCTGCTCGGAGCAATAGTGGTTTTACCACTGAAACCCCAAGCATCTCCTAAACTATCAGTTTGTATATAAGACTAGTACTTACACTGTAATTTGCTAGTCTGATAATCGATGAAGATAAACTCTTATTGAACTCAACCTCTGGTGTTCAACAGCGACACACCAATCAGTACTCATATCCACTTGGACTTTCCTCCCTTCATCTGAAGTTGTGACCATGCGGCAGACAGATGGTGTAGCACATAAGCTGAAGCCAAGGTCATTCCACAAGTCCACACATCTCCAAGTCTATTCTGTGGACTTCCATCCTGGTGTGAACTGTGCCTGACAGTATTATCAGACTACCAAGTCTGCTGTCACTTCTGAGCAGTTCTGCCTGCTAAAACCCTCTGTTGCAGTTCCATCTGCAATCCATTTCACTTTGCACTTCAAAAGTCCAAATGGCTTTCTCTTGCCGTAACTCTTCAACTCCAGTCCCACTGCTGGGGACACCCTTCAACATGATCTCGCGTTTCAGTGAACCAATGGCTTATCCACCAAACGTGCCATGACATTCAAGACGACTCCATCAGCGAGGCTGTTCATCTCCGAGGTCTCCCTCTAGTACAATCCAATCTGGCCAAATAGTTTCGCCCATTCCTGGCCCAAGTATTGTTCCTACGGACAATGATCCTAATTGGGAGGATGCTCTCACTACTAATCCTATTACTAACAATAATATAGCTAATAGACCCATGTCCTCTACTCACTCATGGTCAAAACCTCATTGGAGCGATAATACTAATGAACAATTAGCCGAAGTACTCGGCCGACTTGCTAACACTCTCAACACTAATCAGACTCCCACACCTAATACTAATTCAAGAGGAACTAAAGCCCACATCCTCAACACTTTCAGCAGCACTGAGCCTGACAAACTCAATAATTTCCTGTTTTAATGCAGGCTATATTTCCACGCCAATCCAGTGCAATTCGACATGGACATTGCGAAAATCAACTTCACAATGACCTATCTTACTGGAGTAGCCCAGGACTGGTTTGAGGTGGGCCTCAATCAAGAAGACTAGGGCATCCTTCAAGACTGGCTCTCTGGCTAGAACTTATTTGTGGACAAACTATGTCAACATTTTGGTCTCTCAGACCCCGTTGGTAAAGTAGCCAACATGCTGGATAATCTCTGCATGAAGCCTAGCAACAAGATCTCTACTTACAATGTGGACTTCATGCGCTATGCCTCCCAATTAGGTTGGGAGAATAGTGTTCTGTGCTATCACTATTACCAGGGGCTCCCCAATCGGATCCAGGATCCCATTTCCACCTGGGAACAAGGAAAACTTACCTCATTCCAGAATATGTATGCCTTAGCAATGACTATTGATCACTGCTACTGGGAACGAGACCGCAAACACCACTGTGCAAGGCAGGTGGAGAAAGAGGCCCTTGAGTCTCACTCTCGGAAGCAAGGAAAAGCTTCCACCTCTGGTTCTGTCACAACCTCCCAGAGCAAGGCAAATCCGTCTTCGGCGGCCTCATCTGCCAAAAACCTTCCCTCTAAGTCATCTCTGTCCCCTGCTCCCAAGAAGCAATCCAATACTCTGCAGGTGGATCTCTCTTCCAAACTGGCCAGCAATGGCAAGTTGACCAGCGACGAGTGCAAGAAGTGTCTTGAAAACAATCTGTGCCTCTATTGCAGTGCAGGAGACTACAAGCTGGACTCCTGTCCCAAGAAGCAGACCATGGTCTCTCCCAAAGGCCATGGTGCTTCAGCAACTACTGATACTCTGGC
>Ga0157358_1001290_pt1 | contig 10952 bp, 5 predicted proteins | sample AttcapACBM2_FD_111484 | JGI IMG/M metagenome (GOLD analysis project Ga0157358, IMG submission 111484) | Fungus gardens microbial communities from leaf cutter ant in Botucatu, State of São Paulo, Brazil - Atta capiguara ACBM2 | ecosystem: Host-associated > Fungi > Mycelium > Unclassified ...
ATGAGGAATGTGAATGTTTTTAACCAATAGAATTTTGTTTGAAGAAGAGTTCTCAACTGTTTTACAAGAAAGATAGAAAGTTTAAATAGTTTCACTTTTAACTTGTTTAGTGTTGTGGCAACCACTTATCACAAAGACAAATGATTTCACAAGCGGTAAATCTCTTAAGTCAGATATTAAGTAGGAAGTTTACAAGAGAACTTGACAAGGAGTCTCTGCTAAATTAGCATCCTATATATACTAAATACATCTGGTCTGTGCTACAACCTCATGTCCGCCTCATTTCCTACTCAAGGCAACCATGTTGTATACATGTGCTCTAATGTCATCTTCTAGATCTTTCCACCATGTTCTAGGCTTATGATGTCACATCATGTGACATGTCATGTGACTGCAATGTCATGTGCCTCTTCATTGTCACTAAAAAGAAAAGAAAAGAAAACCAAAATTCCTATAAAGTCAGAAAATAAAAGAAAAAGAAAATAAAAATTGTCCATGTCCAAAGCATCTCATAACATTTAGCTCATATCTGGTTATTAGCTGAGGCTTATACTCAATCTGTATAGTCTATGAACAATGTATTAGAATGAGCAGAGGGTTCTCTGAAGGTGTTAGAACTGGATAAAATTGAACAGCTTCTAGGTTTTTCCATGTTAATATCCATTTGGTTGGTTGAATAGAAGATTATTTGAGAACTTTGAATGTTAGAGAATAAAAAAGAAATTTTATTTGCTAATTCTCTATTAGATACTACCATACAAGATAGTAGTATAAAAAAAAGAAGCAACATTGCTCTAATCTCTTTCTTACAGTGATTAAAAATTCTGGAAATAGGAGTTTATTTTATTTTTCTATTTCTAACTTCTTTTTTGGAGCTAGATTAAGAAGTAGTAATATGATATCACATGTAACTGTCACAATAGTTATAAAGCATAACAATAGTGCAACATCTATTATAGTCACATTGTCATATGACAAAGGAAAGGTTTTAGAAGGTTTTAGAATAGGTGATATTATAGTAGCATAGTTATAGAATGTTAGTTTTATATATATCATATAGTCTTTAGAGTAGGCTAAATATAGTTGTATACAGACTATAGTCTAAGATTTGTCTTAATTCTAAGACTTGAGTTGTAACATGATGATCATCTATATATAATGAGGCTACTTTCTGACTTTAAGACACTAAATCTTTGTTTCACTACTATAACTTTTCAATGTCTCTTCTCAGTCTTTAAAAAAGCTTATATAACACTATCTCTATTTGCGAAGAGACTGTATTCAGTATTCAATATAGTTAAGCTGACTGCTGCTTCTATAAACTTTATACTAGATTAATATACAGCTCTTTCTCCAAATCTAGTTTATTATAGTATGTTTGAACTATAATATTTTATTCTGATTCTTTTTTCTTTTTCTTTTGCACAATAAAGATGCATATGACCATGGACACATAATATGATGTCATAGATCTGGAATATAGTAGAAAGAACTAGAACAATAACATCAAAGGTATAGTTGCTGTATGTTCATCTTGTAGTAATAGTATAGTAAACTCATAGATGATATATGGACCTTAGGGTAGGATTATTTATTAATAGAATGGACTATGTACCTATTGTATAAATAGTGTGGAAATACATTAAAAACTTCTTGTTGAGTTTTCTTATAATTCTCATAAGATACTTTGTCTATAAGTCTACTTAGTGTACTATTGGTCTTCTTTGACTAGTAGTTGCTACAACACAGTTATTTTAGATGGCAAGAAAGAATGAGAAGTGGAACAGATCCTATATAGCTGCTAATACTATAAGAGATATTAGTATCTAATCAAATAAAAGAGTTTTAGATTAGAGACCAACTTTTAGAATAATATATCTGATATCTTTGTAACAAACTAGATAGTAGAGTTTTACTATCTGAATTCCTATATACCATGGTTTATTTGAGTAGTGAGCTTTGAGCAGATTAAGTTTAGGCTATTATTTCTTACTTCAAAGTATAGCAATCTAGAGGAAGGATAGATATAAAGTGTTAGATATAGTTTACACCTTGTTATCTAAGATATGATAGTAGCTCTTAGAAGTCTAAATAAGTAAGTTTATATATTATAAGTTATAGTTATATAATTATATATTACATGAAACATTGTAGAATATTTTGGAACAAGATGATATTATATAGTATGTATTACACATGTTGACCTTAAGAAAAACACATAGTCTTTAAAGTATGCTAATATTAGTATAACATGGACTAGTAGCCTAGTATATAAGATAAATAGTTTTGTATCTAGATTCTTTATTGAGTTCTCTTATATAAACCTTTATATAAGGTTTTTTATTTTGACTAACTCTTTGGTTTTAAGTTTGTAATACCTGTCTTCTACAACAGTGTTATTCATTAGCCCATTTGTTTATGACTTATTCTCTATAACAGTGTTATGCTATAACTCATTCTTTATAGCAATGTTATCTTCTGTCCAAACTCTATAAGTACTCAGTTTTCTATAGTGGAATTCTTCTATTCAACTACTATTAGTATTTTGTTACTAAAAGCTTTGCTTAGAGCTGTACTTTAAGATATCTGAGTTCTCATAATATTCTACTTATATATAAGGACTAGTAGATATACTATATTCTATAGTCTAATAATGACTTAATTTCTCTTCTGAAGTTGTAACACTGTAGTAAACTGATAATATAGTATTATGATTGAAGACTTATAGAGTGAAGTTAATAAAAGAAACCTTGTATAAAGTTTACACAAGAGAATTTGATGGAGTTTCTAGTACAAATTATCTATCTTATATTGTTAGAAACAGACTAGCCACTAAACCAGTTATGCTAAAAGTGTGCAATATCAAGCTTAACTTTAACATCTGGCTGGTACTATATATATATATTATACTATACTTCTGATATATATGCTAGATTGTTGGTTTGTGCTGCACTAAACTCAGCCCATTCTAAAAGACCATATGTTTTTCTTAAGGTTAGTATAATAAAACCAGAAACTCTAAGCTCAATTCTAAAAACTCAGAGTTTGCAACACTGACTTTTACATTCAAAGTCTAATCCAAAAATATGGAGATTTCTACATCTTTTCTGGTACTCTTTCTGCTCAGCCCCAACTACTTTCTATATACTCTTAATCATTGCTACATGCCTTTAGTTAACATCAGGTAAGTACTTACTATATTTAAATACTATTCTAAATATTTCCATCAAGAGTGCTTGATCACTTGGACCCTATCATTTCTAGCTTAGTCAGCACTATTTTGTCAAATTGGAATGTATTCTAGAGTACTTAACATAGTAGTCATCTTTAGGAGATCTTATTCTGTTTTCTTAGGTTTTTTCTAGAGGTGAGTTCTTGTCTATTGTATTATGTAGAAAATAGACTTAGGTTTCTCCTAGAGCAAACTCTGTAAACTCCACAGACTTTCATCAGTTATTCTAATAGTCAATATGTATTATATATACTATATAATATCATTTGTTTCAGATTTTTCTACAATATTCTTTGTAACTCATAATTATGTGACTGTGACTTGTAACCAAATGTGTGACAGGCTGTGACATCATACTAACATTAATCTCAAGTCCAAAAAAAATAAGAATGGAAAATAAAATAAAATAAGAAAGAAAAATGTTAAATATTAAATCTATTATCTTTAACTCTGACATACAGTATATAAGCTAAAGTTAAGGTTGTTCTACAAAGTTTATAACTCTATATATCTTATATAAGTTTCTATGCTTGGTACAAACTCTGAGTAAATTCCATAGACTTTTGCTCTCTAGTATAAACTACAAATAATACTACTATAATATAACTTAGGTTTTTCTGAAGATGTAGAATCTCATATATCTCCATAAACTTTGTTCAGTTGCCCTAATAGTATCCAGTCATCCTATCATTAGCTTAAAAATTGACTAGAGTCACTGCTCTCTTAGATGTTAATAGCTACATATTTAACTTTCTAACTTCTCTCATATTCTACTTTCTTCTAGTTCTTTTTCATTACAACTAATATAATATGTAAAGATATATTATATAACTTAGAGCTTTGATTGTTCTAGGTCTGCAACTACATATTACAGATAAAGTTCTCATACTTTATTTAATCTCTTTTGAAAATTCCTAACATATTGTTTTTCTTCTAGGTATGATCTATGTTCTAATTATTAGAGATATCATTATAAGTTTACTTTTCCAACAGATAACATTTTAGTAAGCTATTGCAAGTATTATGTATTATCACTTAGTCATACTATGCTATTATGAGTATGAATCAGTCAAAATTTTTTATTCAACAGCATAAACCAAGCATAAATGAATTATTAGTACTTTCACTAGTGAAAATGAGCAAATCGAGGTGACTAAATTTTGTAACCACTCATAAGCCTGCTTAAGCACTTCTCTTTTCTACTTGGAAATAGATTGCTCTATGTTGTTACAAATCTCCTTTTATTTTTTTATTTTTATTCAACAATTTATTATATGAGGTATGAGGGCAGCCTATGGTAGCTAGCTACTTTATAACTATATTACATAGGACTTATAACAACAAAGAACTAAATAAGATAAAATAAAAGAAAAAAGAAAAGAAAAATAAAAAGAAAGAGATAAACTAAAAATCTCTTAGCTGAGCAAAAAGACTACTTTTTTATATAATGTTTTTTCCTTCAGAGAAAGCATTTGGATTGAATTCAAGGAAACAAACTGGCTAATAGTATCCCTCATTAGATTCCAATACTTGCTGAATCTTCTACATTCATGAAAGATATGATATTTTGATTTGATTGGATATGATTCATATAGACAACTAAATTATTCTCTTGGAAAAAATCTCAATTGGCATTCTTCTATTAAAGCATGATTTATAATGGCTTGTGTAGCTCTATTGCATAACAAATTGGAATATCCAAAGTGATTGATTTATAGACCTCCTTTAGTATATAAAGGTTTGATATCTGTTAGATTATCATTTAACAGTTTGAGAAATTGTTTTCCCTTGAGGTTTAATACTTAGAAGGTCATATGCTATTGTTTGATAATATCATTGCTTTCTTTCTTCTTATTAAAGTCCCATGAAGTTTGGCAAGGAAAGAGTAAAGTAAGATTGAATTTCTTCATGTTTTTATTCACTGACATATAAAGAGGCCATTTTTCATCACTCAGACAATCCAAGGATTTTATAGAATTGGAAGAATACTTATTGAAGAATGATCTAAGGTCTTTTGAAATAGTAATCAATTGAAGATAATAAGGGTAGATAGAGAAGTCAAATATTTTCTGCACCATATATAAGATATCAGTTATGACAATGATATAGAAGGAATTATTTATTTAAACAGCCTAATATCAGAGTTAAAGATGGTAGACTCTATTTATTTTCAATTTCTTTCTCATTCTCATTTATTTTCCTTTTATTTTCTATTTTTGGGACTTAGAATTAGTGTTTAGCATGATATTACATGTTACATAATCACATACTACAATGGAAGATAGTAGAAGGTTCTAGAAGAATGATGTTATATAGTATGTTATATACATGTTGATCTTAAGGCAAACACATGGTTATTTAGGGTAGGCTAACATAATAGAGCATGGACTATTAGTTTCAAATATATAAGATAGACAATCTTATACTGAGTTCTCTTGTATTAACCCTAATACAAGATTCTATTCATTAATCCCTTCAAGGATCTTTGAGTTGTAATACCTGATTAATTCTGCACTGATGGCAAATAATTCTGTCTCCATCAAGATAATATTAATATCATGATGAAGTATCTTTTTGATAGAACTAGAGAATGAATGGATATATATACAATTAATATAGCAATGTTATTTCTAATATTAGTATCAGAAATGGCAATAACAGAGTTGGGATTTAGATGAGGTATTGAAGACAAGATTGTCAAGATTGTGACAATAGGCAGCTTTGCTCTCCTTATTGTAGCAATCAGCTTTGTAAAATGAAAAATGACTAGAAAAAATGCTAATTAATCTAGATCTAGGAGAAAATTTACTATTTAAAGAGTTAAAAGATGGAAAAATTCTATTAAGATAATTATTAGTATCAGTAACAGAACTGTTGATTTTTAAGTATTGATTGGAAGTTATGTTTTCCAATGACAGTTGATGAAGATGGGAACCAATAATGTGTCTTCTCTCAAAGAGAAACTTGATAGTATGATTGGAAGGGAGTGTGGAAGTTCTCAGTTGAAGTCTTGTACTCAGTTTTTGAAGGTGTAAATGGATAGAAATCAAACTAGCAATAGCTTTGATTCCTATAGTAAAATAGATGTAGAAAGCACCTAAGATCTATAAAGCAGCTCAGTATTGCATTTTTGCAAGCTCATTAAGTGAGTATAAAGGAGGTGTTTTGTTGTAATTCCATAGAGAAAAGCTATAAAGAGCAATGGAGAGAATGTATATTCTATAGAAAAGACATTTTTAATAAGAAAGAAGACTATAAGTAGAATTTCCAAGCATTTTCATACACTTGATAGTTGACAGAGTTTTATTAAAATAGAATTTGACATGTTGTTAAAACAAAAGCTTTCTATCAAAGATAAACCCAAGATATTTCCACAAATATTTAGGATAAAGTATAGGACTTCTAATATGGCTGAGATCTAATAGAGAAGAGTCAAAGAGGCCTTGCAATCTAGAAAAGTGAAATACTTTAGTTTTCTTATATTTGATAATGAGACCAAACTGCTCTAGTAAGAAGAAAATAATATTATAACTACAAAAGAGATGTGAATTTGTTTTTTCAAAAGATTTTTCTTGAAAAATGAAAGTCCATCATCTATAAATGAAAGAAAAAAACAGAGATTTTTAGATTATTTGCTCTTTTTTTAAAAATGTAAAAAATTAGAGAAATATAAAAAGCAGATAAAATCAGAGAAAGAACAGATCCTTGACCTACACCTATGTCAACATTGTAGAAAGAGGAAATGAAATTGTTGTATAAATATTGTGTTTTCCTACCAACTAAATAGTCAGAGAAGAAAACTGAAAATTTAGAATCAAACCTAGCTTTTCTCAAAATAAGAAGTAATTGATAATTAAGAGATGGAAAGAACTGGGAAATATCAAATGGCAGAGTACTTGTTTGAAGATTCTTAACCCATTCTAACTAGATAAGGTAAGTGAAAAAGATACCTGTATTTGTAGTTGAGTGTTGTTTGAGACTTCCAAGTTAATTAGAATAGATGAAGTTCTTAGATATCAAATAAAATTAGAGTCTTTTACTAATAACTTTTTCAATTAGCTTTTCTAAGATATTCAAGAGAACAATAGGGCAAAATCATTTGGAGAAGTTATAAGATGTCTTATTTGGCTTTGGAATGATAATTAATGATGAAGATTTGAAGTATAATAGCCAATGTTCTAAATCAATGCATATGCTAGCATTGATGATATTTTTCAAACAACCAATATATTTAACAACTACTTTGAGATACTTTCATGAAGTTCTGTCTGGGCTCAGAGTAGACAAATTACTACACTTATTGATAGTACTTGTAAATTCCTTATTTGAAAAAGGAAACCAAATCAATGATAGTTTCAATAGAATTTCATTCAAAATGTTCATATTAATTTGACAATTTTGGGCTACATTGAATGTTTGATGAAGAGCTTGCTATAAATCATTGATCTCAATATACAGTTGACCATTGTATTGCAAGTCTTTGATAGCTAGTAGTTTGCATTTATTGACCTACTCCATTAGGTTCCAAGATCTTAAAATTTTTGATATAATTTTGTGAATCTTGTCATTGAAAAAAGATCATTTTGTCCTTTTTACAGTTTCTTTGAATATCTTCCAATCCTTAATTTTCTTGGAAGTCCTGTAATTTCTGAGTTTTATTTGATACTCTTTATTCCACCAAGCTTTATAGAACACTTGGTAATATTAATGCATTTTGAATGTTTGTACCATATTAATTCTAATGTACTTGTATACTTCTAAACAATGAGTTCAAGAGAATTCTTGTCAGGAATAATTGAAGTGTTAATGTTTTTAATAGCTATGATGAGATTGGAAGTAAATTTTTCTTCTTTCTTGTTATTTTTAATGATAGTATATTGTTTGTCTTGAATAAACTCTTCTATCAAAACTATATTGACAGTAAGTGGAGTATGGTCAGATAGGTATTGGATTTCTAAATTAATGCTGTCATTATCAATTTTTATGGAGTTAGAATGGAGAAAAAATAGATTGATAACTGAGTTAGTATTGTTGGCATTGTCTGAGTATTAGGTGGGAATATGTTGGATAAGAATAGAGAGTTTAAGGTTCAAAGAGTTAGCAATGTTAAATAGAAAGTTACTATAAATTAAATAAAAGAGATAAGAGGAGTCCCAAATATTATTCCTAATACTAAAGTTATCACATAATAAGCATGTTATGGAAATTTGCTTTAGTATTCTTGAGATACTTTAAAGTGGTTTAGTAGTTATGTGAATATACATTGAGCATAAAGAACATGTTACTATTATTGAAAAAAAAGCAGTTAATGTTTTTGTGGTTAAATATATCTTTTTGTAGAGAAAAACACAATTGGGAGAGATGCATATTGATGTATGTAATGACACAAGAATGGTCATTGTTGTCATTTGATAGTCTGGAAAAGGTGATTCAGTTAGAATGATTTAGAGTGTCTATTATGCTATCTTCTTCTTTGTTAAAAGAACTCAGTATAGTAAGAATAAATAACCAGAGAGATTTCTAGATGAAAAGAATGTTGAAATTTATATTAGTTTCTAAAATACTATCTATAAGGATCTTGTTCTTTTGAATATTTTGTAAAAAAAGCTTGAAAATTTTTAGAATCATACTTAAACACTGCCTATAGCTAAGTGAATTGACTTATTTCTAGATTTCCAAAGCTTTTGATGATTCTTAGTGTACCATTTTTTTATTGAAGCAATGCTTCTAAAATGAGCAAGAATTTGAATTGGCCTGATAGTTGCCTTTATAGTTTAGGTATTTGAATATATAAGAGTACAGTTCTCCCTATTTGGTTTCAAGACATGAAGAATTAGTCTTAAAGTTCACTTTATAGCACCAAGCAAAGCAGTGATAGTATTCAGTCTTATAAGGTCCATTATATTTAATGCAATGTGAACCTTGGGCTTAATACATAAAGGTAGTGTGTTTTCATTTCCAGCAATTATATGAGGGGACACTGAGGTTTATGTTAGCATCTTGTACAGTAGCAATGTGACTTTCTACATTGAAGCAGTGATTGATTAATATCATAACAGAAGTGCTACTTTAAAAATTCCATACATCAATCCAAACAATAGTCATATCTAATGTTGATATTTTTGATAATATATGGTTTTAATACTATATGAATGTTATCAAAAATATGAGTGCTTTTGATAATAGACTCAACTACACTCAAATTAATAGGCATATTAGTACTCTTAATAAGATAAGAAATATCTAGAATTTTCAGGTACAATTTTGATTGGAGAAGATAAGTAAATTGGACATTATTCAAATCTACAGAAGTAGTGTTTTTGATGTAATTCTTAACCACACAAAGCTCAGAAGGAATAGCAACTTTATTTACTATAACAATTAGACCACAATGGTTGATATAGATGAAATCAATGATACTATTAGATTTAATACCCCTGAAAGTATGGTTTAAGTTGGTAATATGATCACTCAAGGACTTGAAAAATGTCTTGCTGTTACTACTTCCCATAGGGACAATAATTTGCTTATAAGAAGAACCTTTAGTGGTTATGTTAATATAAGGTTTTGTTTTATCTAAATTGTTAATAGTCTTATGGATCTTTTTAATCTTTTTGGATGAAAGATTGGGGAAGTTATTCTTTAACTTAAGAATTTATTCCAGATGATGCTTGAGCATATAAATACCTTTCCTTTTTACTAGACTGACTTTGAGATTTTCTATTGTTTTTTCTATGATATTGCAACTTATTGAGCTTATCTTTCAATAGTCTCAGAGGAACTAGAGGGAAGATAAGAGGTTGGCAAAGTCAACAGAATTAGTTATTGGAATCTTCTCTTATTTCTTTCTAGATTTTGGGATTGGAATCTTGTTAAATTTTAAAAATACTTTGTAATAGAATGAAATATTGTTATTATCTGTCTTTAACACATCTCAACCATCTTTGTAGATAGATGAGATGAATGACCAGACCACTTGTCCAAAACCTGTAAGACTGGGAATGTCTTCCTCCCTGTTGTTTTTGAGACCTCTATTCTTAATGAAGTCTGCAATGTAATGGAGTGAGGTCTTAATATTCTTCAAGTTCTTATGAATGGTTTCTGTGGTTCCAAAAACAGAAACAGGATTTGATTGGCCATTCTATAAATCTGGATTAGCTGGTTGTAATTCTGAATAAGAAATAGATAACAACTCAAAGCCATGAGGTTGATTCAAGTTCTGATTACTAATATCCACATCTTCCACATATGGGGGAGACATGTCATTTGAACTGTTAGCCTCATTCTAAACATTGGACACCCTCTCCTTGGGAGTTGTGTATGACAGTTGAAAGTTCTCCATTTCCATTTGATTTGCCCAGGAGGGTTTTGAGCCTCCATTCTATCCACATATGGGACAGAAGAGAGGTCTGAGTGAACCGATGATTCTCTTGAAGAGTTCTGACTTGATGGTTTAGATTTGCCTCTCAGCTCGTCCATGTTGACATCCTTGGAGACGCAGCACAAGAGGTGTCAAACCTAAGGATGTCTGAGGTTGGTAAACAAAGATAAATACGTGATCCGCAAAACCCCGTAATCTTCCTGCATAACGAGTAGGATGTTTCGGTCGTCATCTTCAGCGACGCAGTCAGTACTCAAGGCAACATCTCTGGTGCCCAGTATGTCCCTGATCGATGTCTTTTTAATCACCAATTAACATCCTTTGTATGACTAGATGTCG
>Ga0157358_1001291_pt1 | contig 10947 bp, 7 predicted proteins | sample AttcapACBM2_FD_111484 | JGI IMG/M metagenome (GOLD analysis project Ga0157358, IMG submission 111484) | Fungus gardens microbial communities from leaf cutter ant in Botucatu, State of São Paulo, Brazil - Atta capiguara ACBM2 | ecosystem: Host-associated > Fungi > Mycelium > Unclassified ...
ATGCAGCGAGGGCTCCTTGTCGAGTTCTCTTGTAATTCCCCCACTCTTTACTTGATAGCCCATTAGAGAGCTTTGCTCGTTGTGAGATCATTTGTCCTTGAGTGACGAGTGGTTGCTACAACATCTATGTCCTTCCATGCATCATGTGACTTGTCACTGTCACTGTCACCATATCATCTGATATGACTAAGTGATGTCATCACTAACCCTAACCCTAGTTTTAAAAATAGAAAAATAAAAATAAATCAAAATAAAAATGAAAATAAGAATAAGAAAATAAGAAAAAGCTTAGTCCACTTTCTGTGATCTTGACAGATAGGTGGTTGTAGATAAGAACTCTGAGTATGATAAAATGGAATTTGCAGAGTTTGTAAATGAAAACCCCAAGTAAAAGTTCACAAGGTTTGCTAGTGAGTTGATCCTCTTACATCATTTTCTAGACCTTATTATCATTAATGATAAGAAAGACAGTTGTTAACACTAGAAAAGACTCCAATATCTATCAAGTAGAAAAGTTTTGGTCTAGAAGCAAACTCCTAAGAGAATGTCTTAAATATATTTGTATCTAACTGGGTAGCTGAGTTTTATTAATTACATTCAGAAGTTCCTCAATTTATTTAAGTAGTCAATTTCTATACCATTAGCTTTAGATTTTATTCATTACTTTGAGAATCTGAAGGAGAGGTGAATATAAAAGAATATCTACTTCTATACTCTTATCTATATCCTAACTCTTATCTGTCATCTAAAGTTCTATCTATTATTAATTATTCTCATTTGTTATCTACTATGTTGTCTATTGCTTCAAACCTATTGCCCACTGTTTCCTTGTCTTCTCTTATTTTCTAGTAGGCTGTTACTATACTTAGTCTATTATTCTAGAAAGTTCTATAGTTCTTGGCTATTCCTAGTCACATAGGTACAATTATTCTATGGTTAGGTTAGTAGTATTCTATTTGATTAGTATGGACTATTAGAGTATTTAAGAAAATTCTTGTCTCTAGCAAAACCTTATCCTATTCTTTTAGATTTTTTCTGAAAGTGAATCATATACTGTATAAATTTTGATAATGAAACTTAAGTTCTTCCTGAAAGTTTGAAGCATTTTTCACATATTTTGTCATGGTACACTTAGACCCTTATATTTTATATTGATTTTATTTTTCTTTTATCTATTTTCTTTTATTTGATTTATTTTTTTCTTTTTCTTTTCTTTTTCTTTTATTTCTTAGATAATGAAGAGGCACATGACTGCAGTTACATCATGCATTACATAATGTAATGTCATAAATCTAAACTTAGTAGAAGAAACTAGAACAATGATATCAAGAGCATAGCTGCAATATGTTTGCCTTATAATAATAGTATGATAGACTTATAAATGACACATGTAGTTTAGGATAAGACTTGTAATAATAGTATATATAGTGTAAAAATATATTGAGAACTCCTTGTCAAGTTCTCTTGTGATCCTCATAAAACTCTTGTGACTTAAGACTACTTTAGTACACTATTAATTATTTTGATTAGTAGTTATTATAATATATTTCTACCTAGTTATTTTCTTTATTTTTATCCTAGTGTATAGCTTACAAGCAATAATGGATCTTACTACCTGACTTGCTTCTCTATTAAATAATAGTAGTCTTTTTACTTTTCCTAATCTTATCTTCTTTATAGTCTTACCCTCTCTACTCTTCTTACTCTTTATTACAAATTTTATTCAACCTGTATCTACACAACTAGTAAACTGATTCTCACAAACCAAGTTGTACTAGAATGCTTCAAATAAAAGCTATCTGTATATATATGGGAATGTACAAAAATAATAATAAATCACTAAGATATCAAACCACTAGTAACTATAAAGTTTCATAAGCTATTTAAATGGCTAGATATATTTATACAATCTAATTTATGTTGAAAAGTGTTCATCAAACTGTTTCTGATAATATATGATATATCACATAGTAATTAGTATTTATAGATATATAAAATTGTCAAAATTGAAAACAGTAGACTTAAATTTTTTCACTTGTCTTTTTTATTTTATTTTATTTTATTTTTGGACTTAGGGTTAGGGTTTAGTGTTATATCACATGACACTGTCACAAATCATGGTCACAAAATTACATATCACACAAAAGAATATAGAAGGTTTCAGAACAATGATATCATTCTATATGTCAGTATCTTCTATGATATAAGAAATACCTATAATCTTAAGGTAGGATTTATATTGGAGAAGACAAGAAGTCATGATGTCCTCTAAATTGATGATGTCTATATTCTTGATGTAACTCTCAATAGTATTGAGATCTGACTGAGATGTAACTTTGTTGGTTATAATAATAAGTTCTCAATAGTCTACACAAACAAAGTCAGCCATGGTCTTAGACTTAATGTTCTTCAATGCCCTATTAATGTTAGCAATATGCTTACTAAACAAAGACATGAATTTTGAAGTGTTATCAGTACTTATTGGTACAATTATCTGCCTTCTTAAAAGTCTCTTTATAGTTATATTGATTCTTGGCTTTTTCTTCCTTAGTTCATTGATAGTTTTATAGACTTCTTTGATTTTTAAAATTTCTTTAATATCAGTAGATGATGCTTGTGTATATGATCATTTATTCTTGTTATTAGAACCTTCTGTTGAATTCTTATCTTTCTTCTGGAAAAATCAAAAATTTTCCAGAACTTTCTTACTAGGTCTGAATGGAATAGAAGGTGGAATTCTTGAAATTTCAGTCTTCTTACCTGTGTTACTTATCTCCACTTTCTTGTCAGATTTGATGTGTATGTTCTTTGGAGTAAACTTGGCTGAGACATTTTGTCAAGAAGTTCTGTTCTAATTATTAGTTTTTAACATATCCTATTCCACTTCATAGATAAATGAGATAAAAGACTAGGCAGTCTGACCAAATTTTATAATGGTAGGAATGTTCTTTTCAGTTAGTCTTACCTGCCAATTTTCTATTTCAAATAAAGTTAACCATTCAGAAGAGTAAAGTTGAAGTATTAATGTTGATAAAGTCAGTTGTTCTGAAAAAGAATAAAGAAAGAGCTTTCTTATCCCAAGAGTTTGGTTCTGCAAGTTGTTTGTTTCTATAAGGAATAGAATATATTTCAAGTCTTTGAGGAATGTATATGTTTGTGCTGCAGTTATGAAGATTCTCATCATGTAGATTAAGTATATTACTAGATATTGTAGCCTTGTTACAAGTATTGACCTCCTCTATCTTGGGGTTAGCATAAGACAGTAAAAAGCCTTGAGATTCATTAAATTTATTAACCTGGTCTATCTAAGAGAGATTGTTATTCTGTGCTTCTATTCTTTCAATATATAGGATAAAAGAAATGCTTGAATGTGCTGATGTTTCTTTGGAGACATTGATACTTAAAATGGCTAACCTTCCCCTCAGAGTGTCTATCTCTATATCTATACTGCTATTGTTATAGGTACTATGAGTAGTAGAAGACTGAGTCTTAGAAGTAAAAGGATTCAATGTATTTGCTAATTTTCTTTTGAGTACTACTGTACAAGATAATAGTAAGAGAGAAAGAAGCAATGAAATCCATAAAGTTCTTTTTACTATATTCCAATGCTTGGAAATACATTTGCCACTTGTTGATAATAAAGTTGCATTTTTTTCTACTAAACTCACTAGATAATTTACTCAGTAAGATAGGATCAATTTGTAAATGTTTCGATTTTCTATCAACCAAAGTATATAGAGACTACTTGATACTTTCAGAATAATACTAGAAGTCAATTGAATTATTGAGGTTTTTATTAAAAAAACCTCTAAGGTCCTTTGATATAGTGATGGAGTGCAATTGGTACAGATATATAGATGTGTCAAAAAGTTATTTTGCAGCTGAGATAATATCTATTATGACTACAATATGTTTAATGTTTTGTAAGTGGATAGCATAATTAATACCACATCTAATGGTAAAGAGTTTAACTTTGATGAAAGTAATATTCATTGTGTAATAGACTAATTTAGCAATAATTTCTTGCCTTCTATAAATGTACAAGATTGAGATAGTTATATTATTTTTAATATTGGTATCCAAAGTAATAAGTATCATATTTTGGTTAATAAGAGAATTTTCAAAAATATTATTGAGTCTATTCTGATGAGCATTTATAGCATCAGAGTTCTTTTGATTTACTAAAAAAAAAATAATAATAATTAGAGAAAATATCTACTAAGCAAAACCCTAAAGAAAGTTCTTTGTTGAGACTATCAAAGGAAGGAAATACTTTGTTTAAGTGATTGTTGATGTCCATAATAGGGCTCTTAATTTTTAAATGTTATTCAGATATGAGATGTATTATGACTATATAATAAGGTCCTGTTTTTTTAGAGTGATGTTCATCTAGAAGAGAGTTAATCACATGTTGTTTAGAAGGGACACAACACATAAATGATAACAACTATTGATCTTGTCAAGATGAAAGTAAATGGGTATAAGTTTGGCTATAGCCTCTATATTATGATGTACTTGGACTTGAACATTTTTCTTTTTCTGGACAATAAAAAGGCATGTGATCACAGTCACATGACACATGACATGACATGATATTATAAGCCTAGATTCCAGAAAAAGAGGCTAAAAGAATAATATTAAGATATATGTCAATAGTATATTCATCTCATAGTAAATATATGGACTTTAGGGTAGGGTTATTCACCATTAGCACAGACCATGTGTACTAGTATATACAATATAGAAATACATTAGAGACTCCTTGTCAAGTTCTTTTGTGATCATTACAAGATACTTTCTATTAAGTTTATCTTAGTAATACTATTGGTCTTTATAACTAGTGGTTACCACAATACTCTACTCTCCAAGTAGAAGAAGTTCAAAATGCTCTGATAATCCATAAAGCTGCTCTTCTCTGCATTTTCCTTAGTTCTTTAAGAAGCTAATAAAAGAGCACTCCTTTGAAATACTATAGTTAAAATTCATATAGTATGATTGGAAGAACATACATCCTGTAGAGAAGTTGTTTATCTATCTGAAATAGCCCTCTATTTTAGTTTCCCAGTATTTTCATGCCTTTTATTATAGAAAAAGCTTTGTTGGCATAATAGTGAACATGATGATAAAATAACAACTTCTTGTCAAAAAAGAAGCCTAGGTATCATTATGTATTCTTCAGATATAATATAAGTCCTCCTAACATCCCAAGATCCAGAGAAGAAGGCTGAATGTACTTTGTTAATCTAGAGAAGTAAAAGACCTCTCATTTATTATGTTTGATAACTAGTCCAAACTGATTAAGTAAAAAAGAAATAATGTTATAACTACAAAAGATATTTGCATTGGATTTTTCATAGCTTTTTTCTTGAGAGGATAAGAAGTCTGTTATCTACAAAAGAAAAAGTCAAAACTTGAATAAGAGAAAGAAGATTTTAGTTCTTTTTACAAATATATGAAAAATAAGAGCAATATAAAGAGCAAAACTCTAACCTATACCTACATCAGCTTTAAAACAAGGGGAGATAAAATGGTTCTACACATATTGAGTTTGTCTGTTAGATAGAAAATCAGAAAAGAAACAAGAAATTCTTGAGTCAAAGCCAGCTTTGTCTAGGATCTTCAGAAGAAGTTGATAATTTAGAGAAGGAAAGAACTAAGCAATGTTAAAAGCAAGTATGCTTATATGAAGGTTTTTTATCCAATCTGTACAAATGAGATAAGTTAGAAAAATACCAGTATCTGTAGTTGAACACTATTTGATGCCACCCATTTGATTAGAATAAATGAATCCTAAAGTGATAGAATAAGCTTGAAGTCTATCACTTAAGATCTTTTCAATGAATTTTCCTAATGTGTTGAGGAGAATGATAAGATGGAAAGTTTTGAGAGTATTGTAAGATGGTTTATTGGGCTCCAGAATGATAATTGACATTGACTTTTTGAAGTGAGAAGGCCAATAACTTAAGTTGATGTATATATTTACTATATTAACAAAATAGTTAAGACATTTGTCATCATCAACCAACAACTTGAGATAACTCTAGAAGATGCAGTCTGGACCTGGAGTAGATGAACTGCTGTATTTCTTAATACCATTGATAAGTTCAGCTTTGGAAAAAAGAGGCCATTCTATTTGTTGGCATAATAGAATTTTCTCTAGAAGATGAAGATTTATTATTCTGTCTTGAGCAGTGTTATAAGAAAGGTAAAGAGCTTGTTATAAATTGTCCAAATCATTGCAAGAATATCTATTGAATTTAATAGCTTCTGTGACAGATAGCTTGCTTTTCTTGACCCAATTTATCAAGTCTCATAGTCTTTTGTTAGTTGATGTAATTTCTTATCAAAAAAAGTCAGTTTAGCCATTTTGACCATCTTTCTATATTTAATTCAGTCTGTTCTACTTCTAGATGCTCAATATGTAGTTAGATCCCTACTACATTCATTGTTCCACTATGTTTTGGAATGTTTAGTAATGTTAACATTTTTGGAATACTTATACCAAAGTTTCTCTGTGATAGAAGTGAATTCTTGAGTTATTCCTTCTAGTACCTTATGATTGCTAATGTTAGTCATGTCAATATGGCCTACTATATTCCTCAACTCATTGATGAATGCTTTTTCTTCCTCACTGTTTTTGACAATGGCTTGTTTCTTCTCTTGGATGAACTCTTTCTTAATGACAATATGAACTACCAAAGGAGCATGATCAGACAGTCCTTGGAGACTAGGAAAAATAGAGTGATTACTGAATTCCTCTGCATTAGCTCAGAGAAATATAAGATCAAGTACTGAATTCATATCTTGAGAGTTATCAGCATATTGAGTCAGAACTTGATCAATAGGAGTGGAAAGCTCTAAGTAAAAACTGTCAGCTATCTCTTTTAGAGAATCTGCATGTGTGGAATGGTGTGGATATAAAGGGTTCCAATCATTGTCTCTGATGTTGAAATCTCCTGTTATAATAAGAACATTATTCAAATTCATCTTTGTATTTTTGAGATACTTTAATGCATATTGTTGGTCATCTGAATAAATGTTAATAAGAAAGTACAAATGACTACAGTTGAAAAAAGAAACAAGATTGATATCTCTATGATTAAAAATGTCTTTTCTAAGTGAAAAATATAACCTTAATACTCTGATATTGATATATGTAAGAACTCTTAGATGTTTGTTCTCAGTGTTTGATGTTCTTACAAATATAGTCCAAAACAGATGATTTGAAGCACTTACAATCTCTTCACCTTCTTCAAATATCAAGCTTGGAATGTTATAAATAATGGACCAAAGCAGTTCCTAAATAAAAAGAATATCAAACTCTTTATTGTTTTCTAGTAAAGTGTCTGTTAGAAGTCTGTTCTTGCAAGCATTCTATGAGAAAATTTTTAGGATTTTTAGAATTATATTTTACCCCTGCCTATAGATAAGCAAATTAAGTTGGCTCAGAGAAATCTGAGCTCTTATGACTTCTTATTGTATCATTTACAATTGAACCTGTGTTTCCAGAATAGACAATTGTAACTGTCTGTCTGGTAGTCTCCCTTACAGTTGGTGTACTTGAATAAATGAGTGCATGGTTTGTCTTTCTTAGTCTTGAGTCTGAGTGGGTTTGTCTTGAAGTTTACCTTGTAGTATCATGCCATATCTCTGTAATGCTTAAGTTTGTGTAGTCCATTGCATTTTTGGCATCTTGATCTATGTACATAATATGCAAATATAATGTGGCCTCACTTTCAGCAATTCTTGTATTGCAGAACACTAAAATTTATACTTGTACCTTTAATAGTGGTAATGTGTCATTTCAGGTTGAAGCTTTAGTTAATGAGTTGTTTGGCTTTTGTGTCATTCTTAAAGTTCTAAATGTTGATCTATACTACAGCTATGTCTGATTTTAGTGAAGCTTTGATAACACATGGGTGAGAAGCTAATATAATATCTTTGAAGAGATAGGCAATCTTAATTATTCACTTGATAATATCTGGCATGACAGGAAGATTAGTATTATCAACAAGATAAGAAATATCTAATATCTTCAGATAAGATTTTGATTATGGAAGCCTTAGGCTCATAATGTTGCTTGAGTCAACATTATTCAGTTCATCAATATATTTTTCTACAATATTAAGGTCTGATGAGACAGCTATCTTGTTAGTGATTACCACAATTTTCTTATTGTTAGAGTACATAAATTTGACTGAGGTTTCACATTTAATGTTCTTAAATTGTCTATTGATGTTAGCAATATGTATATTTGACTGTGCCATAATTCTTTCCACATTGTTCAATCTCATAGATATGATAATTTGTTTTCTAGATAGAGTGACCTTTAGTTATCATGTTTATTTTTGGTTTATCTTTCTGGCTTGATTTGCTTATGACATTGTAGATTTTAGATATCTTATTGAGAGTGTGTTTAGAGAAGATATTCTTGATCTTGAATATTTCCTTGATATTGCTCCTAGATACCTGAGCATATGACTATTTGTTATCCTGTGAGTTTGAGTTAACTAGTGTATTTTTCTTGAAAAACTTTGACTTCACCAAGACACTTTTGCTGGGCCTCAGAGGAATGGGAGGAGGAACTCTAGAAATGTCAGCCTGTTTGCCTTTGTTTTTATCCAGATTAGATGAAGTCTCCTTATTGGAAGAGTCTTATTAAACTGAGCAGATATGCATTGCCTAAAAGTCATGTTCTTCTTATCAGCCATGAGTTTATCCCAACCAGATTTATAAATTGCCAAAATAAATTTCCATGTCATATATTCAAAGCTCACAATTTGTGGAATATTCTGAGCTGTCCTATTTTTCAAAGGGTATTGTTTGATGAATGCTGCCAATATAAGTTACTATTTCACAATAGTGGGTCTGTAGGCTAGTTTTCTTGATATGAGATGACTGTAAGCTTGAAACCTTGAGATAATTTGCTGCTGTATGAGAAGCATGTGTGTTCTCAGTTGCTGGTGCAATATTACCAGAGTTTTCTACTCTCTCTTTCAAGGATATATAAGAAAGAGAAGAAATGTTCTTTTCTCTATGTTTGACTCAACCTACCTATGTAGGACAATTGGCCATCACTTGGATGTAATTCATATAGATGACAGAAGATGCATTGAAGAGTACTGATACTTCTCTAGAACTGTTAGAATTGTAGCTAAAAAGTCAATCTCTAGGAGTATTAATTCCAATATTCATTAGTAGAGTTGCAAAGTGATCTTGCCCTCTTAACAACTTATGAATATCTATCCTAGATATTTAAGAATTATCTAAAATTAGAATAACTCACTTAACAGTTTCTATTCCTAGATAATTATACTAGATAGCATACTTAGTATAAGTTAGTAGTTACACTGCAAAACCTCATTCTAAAAATTGACTCAAACTATTATCATCTTCTGATGTTAGCAGTGATATACCTCTTACCTTCTGGTAAGCTTATTTACTAAAGACATCCTAAGTACCTTATCTGAAATATGCAACCAGTGTAACTAGTAGAGGCATAGTATATAAGTTGAAGCTGAAGGTTGTTCTAACTTCTACATTCTATATACCCAGATAATGCAAGCTACTAATTTGGACTTCAAAAGCTCATTATTGGGTCTTGGATAATGAGATGTAAACCATGTCTAACAATACTATGTCTAACAATTTCCATAACTAGTAGACTGATTTCTACAAACCAAGTTGTACTAGAAAGCCCTAAATAAAGACTATCCACACATATATAGAATATATAAAAGTGACAACAGATTACTAAGATATCAAACTATTAGTAACTATAAGTTTTATTGGCTATTATCTTAGGAATGGCTAAACAGATTTATATGATTTAACTTGCATTGAAAAGTGCTCATCAGACCATCACTAGTAATATATAATACATTACATAGCAATCAGTACTTACAGAGATACAAGCATATCAATATAGTAATATAATTAGAATTATCCACTAAAATTAACCTGACAGCTGCTATGACAACTGTCAGCCAGATAGAGATAGTGAATAGTGATCATGTGATAGCAACTGCTTATACACAGACCATTGTCTTTTCTCTTTTAAACTTCTGAATTACTTCTAAACCTCTGAGAGTTCACCCAAGGTTTAGATATCACAAATAAGTGAGTAGTTCATTTTATGATATCAACATCCAAGAACTAAGACCTAGGGTAATTGTTTACAGTCTCCATTCTCTAAATACTATCAGCACACTCTTCCAGTGTTAGTGACAACACACTTTACCACATTTGGGTGGATTCTCCCTCTTAATCTCTCTAAGTCTGTCTCCTGGGAGATATGACCAGTGCAATGAGTAGAGATGCAGCACATAAGCTGAAGCTGAAGCCAAAGGTTGTTCATTATCCATGTTTGTATATCATGGATAAGTAAAACACTCATCTGTCTTCTAAGAGTCTGCTATGGATCTTGGTTGCTAAGGTGTGAACCACACCTAACATTCTATGCAACTGATCATAGACTTCTTTTGCACCAACAGTTTCTATTCACCATTGACCTAGTTATGTGCGGCTGACAACATGACCTAACTATTAGCCTGCCTTTTTCACGTCGTCTTGCAATCAATTGACGTGCTCAAATTATTGCTTGCTGCAATCTCACTTATCTTATTAGATATCCGATTAATCAAGGTAACCAACTTGGATCTATTGGACCTCTACAATTTATGGCCCCATTTCCTATTGTAACAACCAATATTTTCGGCAGCAAGAAACTTATTTCATACTCATACCCACATACTCTGGAGACTCATGCGGAAGACAACTTTAATTCCCGAAGTTCTCAGCAGCTCTCTTTAGGTAGCAGGGATCTCCTTCCCATCGAGTTCGGGAGGCCGACAGACGCAGCAGGAGCGGGCCAGCACGATGCGCACGGACCTTATACATTCAAACATCTCTCGATTTGGGCGTATCTGGCTTTCGGATTAATCGTAC
>Ga0157358_1001292_pt1 | contig 10946 bp, 5 predicted proteins | sample AttcapACBM2_FD_111484 | JGI IMG/M metagenome (GOLD analysis project Ga0157358, IMG submission 111484) | Fungus gardens microbial communities from leaf cutter ant in Botucatu, State of São Paulo, Brazil - Atta capiguara ACBM2 | ecosystem: Host-associated > Fungi > Mycelium > Unclassified ...
ATAAGACAACTCTTGTATTGAGTAACACAAGAGAACTCGATAGAGTTCCTAGTACAAAGTAGTCTACCTTATATACTACTACTACTCATGGTTTGTGCTCACTACTGTGCACCCTACCCTAATGACCATATGTATGACATGAGGCCAACATGTGTTGTCCATGTTGTATGACATCACTTTATTCCAGAACCTTCTACTCCATTCTCCTAAGTCCTGTGATCAGTCTTGTGACTATGCCATCATCTTGTGACTGATATGACAGCGTGACTGATAATCCCTAACCTGAGCTGTTCTAAAAATAAAAAATAAAAAAGAAAAAGAAAGAACAATAAACTAAAAAAGAAAAGAGAAAATAAAAATGTAGTCCACTGTCAACGATCTTGACAATATATACAATTAGTACAAGTACTATATATGTTGTCTATGAGTTTACTATACCATTACTACAAGATGAACATGCTGCAATATTAGGTGTAATTCACATTGGGGATAAAAGTTCATGGGTTTAGCTCAGAGATGTGTGAACTTGTAGAATAACCTTGACTTCGGCTTATATGCTATGCTATCTGACTGTTGCATGGTCACAACCTCAAATAGAAGAAAAGAAGTCTGGGATAGGAGTGAGTACTAGTTGGTATATTACTATTGAACACTGGAGATTGAGTTCAATAAGAGTTATCTTCATCAATTATTAGACTAGTGAATTACAGTGTAACTACTAGTCTTATATATAAGGAAATAATATAGAAAATGCCCAGTGTTTCAGTGGTATAGCCCCTATCACCCCAAGTGGAGGTTTCAGTGGTGAGACACTAACAGGAGTATGACTCTGTCATAGAAGACTGAGTTGAATAGAAGTATTCCCATCATAGAAGATAGAATATCTAGATGGTTGCAATACTACTGCAAGAATGTGTTATAAGAAAGGTAGCCATTGTGAAAGATAGGCTTTGTATAGTAGATATTGGGAAGATAGTATCATCACAGAGATATATTTTCTAGACAGAGAAACTTAGCATATGATATGCAACTATGCTTTTTAATGTTATTGTTCTAGTTCTTTCTACTATATTCTAGACTTATGATATTATATCATGTGATGTATCATGTGACTATGGTTATATACCTCTTTATTGTTCAGAAAGGAAAAGAAAATCAAAAGAAAATTTTAAAGAAAAGAAAAGAAAAATAAAATAAGAGAAAAATAAAATGTTAGTGTTTAAGTGCACCATAACACTAGTCTCCTACTAAGTCTATTTGATTTTCCCATTCTTACTCCTGGTACATACTTCAAAGTGAAATTAAGTCTAGACAAATAAGGCCTATCTAGTCTGTCTTCAATTTAACTTTTGTACTATTATATTAGAAAATGCTTTTCTGCAAAAAAAAGTAATCTCATAAGGTTTTTAAGCATATAAGACCTTGATGAAAGCATTAGCAAGAAGATCTTATGTTTCTAGATAATACCTCAGACTTTCTTGAGTAAATATCAACTAGAGAGATAGTATAGTAGCTGTTAAACAAACTAGACTTTAGACTTAGAGCCTATTAGGACAGACTTAGTAGAGTATTGTAAAATATCTAGCTATCTCCTAACTATCTGCTGCTTCAGCTTATATATACATGGAAACCATTTGGTGATAATAGGAATATGTTATAATACTGTTTTTTAGAAAACTATAGAGAAAGCAATATTATTCACTTGCTAAAGGGATAGGAACACTAGAACTATACTAGAAAGTGATATCATTCACTCAAGAATGACTAGCTACAAAGAGTGTGCTCTTATAAGAGAGTCTTATCAAGTTACAAATATTTAGATGGTTAAATAAGGGAGAAACATACTATATGAGAAGCCAACAGAGTCTAGAATAAAGGAATGGAAAAGAGCAGCCATGGAAATGGTAAAGAAAGAATAGAATGGAATCTTACAAGTAGAGATTGATTATTAGATTGATGTTAGGTTGCAGATGAAGAAATAGCCATATGTTCACAAAATCTTAAAAAGCTTCATTATGGTTTTGGTTTTCATTCTATAGATCCATTCTTTGTATTTTTAGACAAGTAGAGGGGAGGAAGAGAGAGAACCCCCATCTAAATATCTCCACTTGAGAGCAGTTTAACTTTTTTTTATTAAGTGAGTATTGTTAGTATCTGCTATTACTTTTGGACAAGTTTCAGAGAGTTCTAGCAGTCTGGAAAGAGCTGGTGAGATGAGTATCAGTTAGTAACTTCAGTCATAAGATTCAACCTGAGAGGTGCCATCAAGGTGCTGTTATAACTTAAGGCTTGAGAGTTAGAATTAGAAGTTAATCCTTAGATTGGGTTAATCACAAGAGAACTTGATGGAGTTTCTAGTACATTGTATCTACCTTATATACTACTCTTGTTGGTTTTTGTTTACTACTATGCCTAACCTACCCTTAAGACCATATATAAATCTTGAGGCCAACATATATTAAACATATGTATAATATTATCATTCCAGAAGTTTTTACCCTATTCCCTTGTAATTATGTGACTGTGTGACTGTGACATCATGCTAAACTCTAACCCTAAGTTCAAAAATAGAAAATGAATCAAAAATAAAATAAAATAAAACAGAGTCCATTCTTTGTGATTCTAATAGGTACATCACTTAGAATAGATAATGTTGTTAACTTTTAAGAAGCTTTGCAATCTATTCACTATATTTTCCAAAAGAACTTGTTACATAGTGTAAGATTCACTGCTTAGGAGTGTGTTAGCCAGAGAAAGCATTCATAAGTGAATAAATATCCTTTCTAACTTTGTTCTTTTGCATTCATAAGAGCCCTCTTAAGGGTTTTATATGTTCTATATTATTTTCTCTATATCTTTTATTGATTTCTAACACTGACATTGTCTTCTTTGAATTCTTTAGTACACAGTTAAGGGCTAGTATTGCATAGTTCTTGTTGCATACTAGCATAACCTCTTTTCTACTTGACTCCTGTCTGTTATAAGACGAGAGTGTGGACAGACTTTGGTAGGGTTAGGGTTAGGACAGATATAGAACAGTAGTAATTATTAGTCTACAACAGATGGAGAGCACATGACTTGGAAGTCATATGATAGAAGTCTAGAACAGTCTGGAAGGACTTAGGGTCTAGAAGAATCGAGAGGAGTTTAGATCAGAGTTAGGGTTAGGAGTAACGTCAAGGGACATGGGTTCCTCATGGTATACACATGGTGTGCACATGTATAGTGGAGATTAAAGGTATGATATTAGGGCACATGTAGGAAGCATAGTAGCCTTAAGGAAAACACATGTGGATGAGTAATAGGACATGAGGACAATGCATAGACTTAAGGGCCAGATAGATATTGTTATAGTATAGACCAGGAGCCATATATATATATAGTGGATAATATAGTGAGGGCTCCTTGTCGAGTTCTTTTGTAATCCCCACTACTAGATAGCCTACTAAGAGCTTTGCTGAAGTCAGCATATCATGAGTGCTGTTCCAGCGAGTGGTTGCTACAACACTGTTAGTATTTTCATGAAATATTCCAAATTCTTATGATCTGTCCAAACCTCAAACTTAAACTTAGCACCTTTTAACAAATGTCTCCATACTTCCAATCCTCTTATTATTACTAACCTTATCATGAATTTTTATAATTATATTTTGTTTTATTCAATGACTTAGAAAGATAGGTTACTGGTCTCTATCTCCTATCTTCATACTCCATTGACAACACCCCTTCTATTACATAATCTAACACATCCATCTCTATTCTTATCTTCTTATCCAAATCTGGAGCTACTAGTATTGGTTCTATGGTAAACCTTTTTTTCAATGTCTCAAATGACTTTTTCTACCTTATCTCCTACTCCTATTTTTATTTCTTTCTCATCAACTCATGCAATGGTCTTGCTATCTTTGCAAAATTCTTCACAAACCTCCTGTAATAGTTAGCCAGCCCCAAGAACTTTTGTACCTCCTTAACTAATTTAGGTATTAGCAATCTAATACTATCTTTACTTTTTCTTCCTCTATTTTTATTCCATATAGTCCAATTACCATCCCTAAGAAATCTACTTCTCTAACTTTCTATCTACACTTATCTGGCTTTATATAAACTTTCCACCTTCCCTATATTGATAAAATCTCTTAGCAACTCATTTATTATAGTCTGAAACATGGCCAGTGAATTTGTCAAACCAAAAAACATGACTGTTGGTTCAAATAACTCTTCTGGTGTTGTAAAGGTCACTTTCTATTCATATTTCTCCTTTATTCTCACATTATTGTAATCCTACCTCAAATCCAACTTTGTAAACACTTTCTTGGTCCTAATATCCTTGATAATGTCTGAAATAAGTAGTAATAGATAGTTGTTCTTCACTGTCTACTTATTAAGATACTGATAGTCTTATACCATCCTTTTCTTTCTATCTTTCTTTCCTATAAAGAACATCAGTGCTATCTATAGTAACTTTGATGGTCAAATATACTCCTTTCTCATCTGCTTCTAAATAAACTTCTTATTTCTTCTCTTTCTTCTCTAGACACAAGGATAGATTTTCCCTTTCCTTGGTACAAACCCTTTCTTTAGGTCAATTGCATGGTCCCACATCTTTCTTGTTGGCATTCTCTCACTAGCCGTCTTTTCAAACAACTCAATTTACTTGTGGAATTGTTTTAATACCAACTTCTTTGATTCTTTCTCTAATCTTACTGCCTCTTTTTATTTTTCCTAGATCTCCTATTTCTCTGCTACTCTCTTTATTTCCATTGTCTTTTTCTTTTTCTGTTTCTTCTTTTTCTTCTGCTTCTTTTTCTTTTCTTCTTGTTTCTTCTTCTTATCTTCTTTCTATTTCTGCTATTTCGGTTTCCCCTGCTTTGGCCTCCACTGTTTTCCATATTCCTCTGGATACTTCATCTTTACCTCTCTTATTTTCCAGTCAATCTCAGAATTGTAGCATGCAAGCCACAGCATTACTAAAATTACTTTTTAACTTTTTGTCACAAACTTCATTCAGCTTGTATCTCCACAACCAGTGAACCAATTTTCACAAACTAAGTTACGCTGGAAAGCCCCAAATGAGGGCTATCTGCATATATGTGGAATGTACAAAAGCGACAACAAATGACTGAGATATCAGGCCATCAGTAGCTGTAAAAGCTTTGTCTGCTAATATCTCATGAATGGCTGAACAGATTTGCACGATTGAACTTGCATTGGGAAGTGCTCATCAATTTGTTTCCAACAATATATGATACATCTCAAAGCAATAAGTATTGGTAGAGATACAAGCATATCAATGTAGTGACATAATTAGTTATCTTCTAAAATTAGCCTGACAGCTACTATGACAGATGACAGCTCCCATCAGGTACGAGTTTTGATCATGTGATGGCAACAGCTTGCACATAGTCCATCATTCTTTTATATATATATCTCTGTGTCTGAGGACTAGACCTCAGACTTAACAACATCAATTATTCTTATTGATACTACTCATCATTATCTCCTTATACTGAACCTCTGAAACACTATTCAGCTCAAGTATCACAACCAGTGAGTAGCTTATTTGTGATAAAGTGAACAGAATATACTAATTAATGAAGGAAATCCCCATTGGAAATGTATAGAGGCAGAGGGCAAATACAACAGCATGTTCAGGACAATGGGAGAGGACCAGGCTTGGTGGGATATATGATGTGGAAATCAGATACCAAGTCGGTAGCATGAGTGAGTTTGGATGCAGTGATCTATTCAGATTCATTCCTAGTGTCTTCATACCCTAGCCAGATCACCTTATACAGGAGTTTGCATGCCCATCATCGATTGATTTTAGAATCCACTATCTGAGAAATTTCATATTCAGGTTCCCTGTCAATTATAACTGGAGTAGGAGCTAGTTTTATTCTCTTGGGGAAAGTGTTGAATATGACAGGTTCAAGCATGGACACATGGAAGACTGGATGAATAGAGCACATAAACTCTGGAAGATGAAGGGTGAACAATAGAGTACCAGGCTGGGCAATGATTTCATAGGGTCCAAGATATTTTTTAAAGAGTTTCTTTAAAAGCCAAGTGTTTTGGAAGAACTGAGCCTTGACAAAGACTTTGTCACCTACTTTGAAATCAGGAGTGGGGAAACGTCATGTATTAGCGGATTTCTGATAACACTGTTGGGCTGCAGAGATTTTAGCTTTGAGAGTACTCTGTAATTCATCAAGGTCTACAGCGAAGTCATGGGCTTGGGAGGAAGCAATATTACATTTGGGATGAACAGTGATGTTCAGATAATATCCCTTATTAGCGAAGAATAGAGAAACACCAGTAGTAGCACTTGGAGCATTATTGTAGGCAAACTCTGCAAGAGATAGAAGTTCGGACCAGTTATCTTGCTGGTGGTTACAATATACATGGAGATATTGCTCAAGAGTCTGATTTGTGCATTTGGTTTGTCCATCATTTTTGGGGTGATAGCCTGAAGTGAAGTGAAGCTGCATGTTGAGAGTAGTGCCTAAAGATCAAAAGAAGTTTGACACAAACTCCGAGCCTCTGTTGGAGATGACATGGGAAGGAACACTGTGTTTGGAAAACACATGAAAGATGAATAGACATGCTAAATCCACAGACATGATGGTGTTGTGGGCAGGGATAGGAAGTTGTTTGAGAGATCCATAGGACTTGTGACATTATGGCTTGGGTTGCATACAAGTGATACAGGACTTGTAGAATTTTTGTACATCAGCACAGAGGCTGGGCCAGGAGTATCCATGGCAGACTAATTCCAGTGTTTTATTTTGACCAAAATGTCCAGCGAGGATGTGATCATGATTATACTGGAGAATGCATGTGCGGAGGCTATTAGTAGATGGTACATAAATTCTGTTGTCAAGGAGGAGTAGACTGTTTGGGTCCGTAGACCACTGGCCATCTGCAGAGGTGTATGTTGTAGCAATTGGGTCACTAGAGAGAGCTGAGAGGATGTCTTGATGTAGGGTGTCCAGATCCATGACTGTAGCTGCATGGAGAGAAAGGAAAAGAAGAACGGTAGCTTGTATGGAGGCTGCAAGTTGTTCTTGAGTGAAAATGGGCTTGAAGTTGTGAGAGTTGACTGTGGCATAGCCAGTATTCTCCTCTTTAGGATAGACGTCCCATCATCTAGTAAGAGCATCTGGTTTGGTGCCGAGATGACTAGGGTGGAACCTAATGACAAGGTTGAACTGGGAGAGGTACTTGGACCACCACAATTGTCTCTGGGTCAATACCTTGGTAGTAGAAAAATACTCAAGGTTCTTATGATCCATAATAATGTCAATGGGATAGGCCAGATCTTCCAAATAGTATCGCCAAATCTTGAAAGCTTTGAAGATGGCAAGCAATTCCTTATCATGTGTGTCATAGTTCAACTCCACCACAGTAAAAGTATGAGAGTGAAAGGCAACTGGATGAACTTCATTATCTTCATTAACAATGAATAGGATTGCAGCGAGAGCATAGTCCAAAGCATTGGTTTCCACAATGAGTTGAGCATTGGGAATCTAATGAGTGAGATGCAGAGGTAAATGCTTTCTTAAGAGAGTTGAAAGCATCTACACAGGAGTAAAACTTCCAAGAAATATTCTTCTAGATGAGGCATGTTAATAGAATGACAATATCTGAGTAGTTGAAGATGAACCAGCAGTAAAAGTTTGCGAAATCTAAGAAGGATTAAATATTCTTGACTTTTTTGGATTCCGGCCAGTTTTGAATAATCTTTATTTTGTTGTTAGATATGGTGAGGCCAGAAGGAGAAAGGATATATCCCAGATACTCTACTGACTCGGAGTGGAATTTGCATTTCTCTGCTTTGGCATAAAGACCAGCCTTGCAAAGATGCTTGAGTACTTCTTTTATATACCAGTGATGCTCAGACATATTATTTGAGTAGATGAGTATATCATCCAGATAGATCACAACACAGACATTCAAAAGGTCAGAGAAAATGTCATTCATGAATCACTAGAAGGCTGCGGGAGCATTGGTAAGACTGAAAGGCATTACAGACTATTCAAATAATCCATAGCATGTCCTAAAAGCAGTCTTCCATTCATTAATGTTGGTGATGCAAACCAAATGGTAAGCATGGTGAAGATCTATCTTTGAGTAGACCCAAGCTTTGTGAGGTGAGTCTAGTAGATCAGAGATGAGTAGGAGTGGATAATAATCCTTTTTAGAAATGTGGTTAAGACCATGGAAGTTGATACAAAGGCAGAGTGAACCATCTTTCTTCTTAACAAATAAGACTGGTGCACTGTACGGAGATGAGGTTGGTTGGATGAAACCTGTGTTGAGATTTTCCTCAATAAATTCCTTCAGAACCTCTTGTTCAGATGCTGATAGAGAGTATATAGGGCCAACCGGAGGTTGAGCACCCTCTTCCAGATTGATTTTGAGGTCATAAGGACAATGAGAAGTGAGAACTTCAGCTTTAGTTTTGCTGAAAATGTCGGCAAATTTGTGATACTTGGAAGGGACATTGGAGAGATCAGGAGTTTCTGCAAGTTTTGCAGAGTTGGCCTGGATGTCTGAAGAATGAAGACAAAGTTTGAAATTGTGGGAGCCTAGAAGTTTTGATGCACGCAAAAATGCTGCAGCACCAATGATAGTGATGTTAGGTCGCTCAGAGTTAGACACAAAGGTCTCAGATGCAGGTATGGAAACTATAGAGTCCGATGATTGCAGAGGGGTGTCCAAAAAAGATGGAGATGCCAATGGTATGTTGGCCACAATATGAGAAGAAGCGAGATTTCCCTGCAAAGATGGATGGAAGTTTATCAACCCATTTACCCAGTCAATCAATGGATTATGTTGGGCAAGCCAGTTGTATCCAAGGACCAAAGAGCAGGAAGAACCAAGTGGAGTAACATAGAAGTCCAGATTCATATAATCACCAGTGGAGAAAATTATAGGCAAGTTGGCAATTTTGGAGATAGTGCTATTAAATAAACTATCAAACAAGTGGAGAGCAACTGGAGGAGTTACAGATGTCTTCAGGTGGTGAGTATCCACAAATTTGGAGTCTACAAAGCAGTGAGTAGATCTGGAGTTGACAAGAGCTTGGAATGGGATTTTATTAAGGTGATCCTGACCAAGGATCAAAGGAGAAGTAAGGGAAACAAAGAGTGAATGAGGATTGGAAAGAGCAGATACATTGAGTTGAATTAGACTTGTTGCTGCACAGGGAAGTTCAACATAGCCCTCAGTCTGTATGGAGTCCTGGGGGTTGCTCTCTATTTTTCCAAGGGTTTCTCAGAAGCAGCTGCCAGAGTATTAGCAGTTGCTAAAGCATCACGGCCCTTAGAAGAGACCATAGTCTACTTTTTGGGACAAGAGTCCAGCTTGTGGTCTCCTACACCATAATAGAGGCACAGGTTGTTTTTAAGATGCTTTTTGCACTTGTCACTTGTCAACTTGCTATTATTGGCCAGCTTAGAAGAGAGATTCACCTGTGGAGTATTAGGTTACTTCTTAGGAGTGGAGGATGGAGATAACTTAGAGGAAGGGTTTTTGGTGGATGAGGCCACTGGAGACAGATTTGCCTTGTTCTGGGAGGCTGTAGCAGAACTGGAGGTGGAAGCTTTTCCTTGCTTTTGGAAGTAAGACTCGAGGGCCTCTTTTTCCACCTGCCTTACACAGTGGCATTTGTGGTCTTGTTCCTAGTAGCAGTGATTTATGGTCATTGCTAAAACATACATATCCTAGAACAAGGTGGGTTTTCCTTGTTCCCAGGTAGAGATGGGGTTCTAGATCTAATTTGGGAGCCTCTAGTAATAGCAATAGCACAGAACACTATTCCTCCAACCTAATTGGGAGGCATAGCACATGAAGTCCATATTGTAGATGGAAATTTTGTCGCCAGGCTTCATGCAGAGATTGTCCAGCATGTTGGCCACTTCACTAATTGTCAAGTTCACAAATAGTGGACTTGGGTTCTCTTTATTTTATTTTTCATTTTCATTTTGTTTTATTTTTCTATTTTTCTATTTTTAGAACAGCTAGGGTCAGGGTTAGAAGTGATCTGTCACACTGTCACATCAGTCACAATCTGATGGTATGGTCATAACATTGGTTACGAGACTTAGGAGAATGAAGTAGAAAGTTCTAGAACAAATGATATTATACAACATGAATACCACATGTTGACCTCATGTTCTACACATGGTCATTTAGGGTAAGGTGCACAGTAGTGAGCACAGATCATCGATAGTAGTATAAAAGGTAGACTAGTTTGTAAAAGGATCTCTATCGAGTTCTCTTGTATTACTCAATACAAGAGTTATTCTATTGTCCAATCCTGAGGGCTTTAGTTCATAACACCAATGGGGTCCAAGAGACCAAAATGTCGATGTAGCTTGTCTACAAATTGGTTCCAGTCAGAGAACTAGTCTTGAAAAATGCCCTGGTCTTTCTGGTTGAGGCCCACCTCAAACTAGTCCTGGGCTACTCCAGTAATGTAGGTCATTGTGAAGTTGATTTTTGCAATGTCCATGTTGAATTGCACTGGATTAGCATGGAAGTATAGGTGGCATTGGAATAGGAAATTATTGAGCTTGTCAGGCTTAGTACTGCTGAAAGTGCTGGTGATGCGGGCTTTAGTTCCCCTTGTATTAGTATTAGGACCAGGAGTCTGATTAGGATTAAGAGTGTTAGCAAGCCGGCTGAGTACTTCAGCCAATTGTTTATTAGTATTATCGCTCCAACAGAGTTTGGACCATGAGCGAGTAGAAGATGTGGGTCTATTAGCTATATTATTGTTAGTACTAGGATTAGCAGAAGCATCCTCCCAATTAGGATCATTGTCTGTAGGGACAATACTTGGGCCAGGAACAGGCAAAACTGTCCAGCTAGGTTGGATTATACTGGAAGGAGACCTTGGAGACGAACAGCCTCTTTGGTGGATTCATCTTGAGCATTGTGAT
>Ga0157358_1001294_pt1 | contig 10941 bp, 9 predicted proteins | sample AttcapACBM2_FD_111484 | JGI IMG/M metagenome (GOLD analysis project Ga0157358, IMG submission 111484) | Fungus gardens microbial communities from leaf cutter ant in Botucatu, State of São Paulo, Brazil - Atta capiguara ACBM2 | ecosystem: Host-associated > Fungi > Mycelium > Unclassified ...
TGAACCTAATATCCTCATATTTCATTGTACAACTTCCTGGACATCTTGTAAACCTAATAGTTCCATTCTTCCAATTGACTTCTAGGTTGTGTTTGACTAGCCAGTCATGACCCAAGAACATGTTCATCCCATTTAAGTCTATTACAGCTGCTTCTAACTGTTCTTTGTGACCATTGATTTCAATTTCTAGAGGTGCCACCCTGGTCATCTCTTCATTCTTTGTTCTATCTGTGTTAAAAACTTCAAATGAGAAGTTTATTGGTTTTATCTGGATTCTCTTGTCTTTGACCAGTTGCTTGTTAATCCCTGTGTGTGTGCATCTGGAGTCCACCAGTGCCTTGACCTTTAATTTCTTTCCGTTTTTTGTCTTCACATCTGCTTGTACGTTTAATTTCTGCTTTCCTTCACTGTTTTGGCAATTCAGAATAATATATTTATTCTGGGAATTTACATGGGAGATCTCTTGTACCATACCTACTTGAGATTGTCACCAAAACCCTGCTCTTTCTTCTTGTCTTTGTCATCTAATCCTCTCTAGACTTGTTGTTTCTTCATTGACTGTGTTTCTTTGCAGTTCTTGACAATGTATCCTTCTTTCTTATATTTGAAACATTTTCTAGTTTTGCATTCTTTCTTCTTCGATTGGCATTCTTTTGCCACATGCCCATATTTGTTGCAATTAAAGCATTTGGGCTTCCCATCTTTAAAGTTATTGTTGGACTTCCCAATGTCTATAGACTGATCTCACCCTCCATAAGTTGTTCCTGTTTCTTTCTTGTAATCATGTCATCCTTCCATAGACTCATACCCTTGTTCTACTGATGTTATAGCTACCTTCCACTCCTTGAGTGTTCTTAGTGCAGTTATCGGTAGGTATCCCAGTATTGTTTTGATAATATTGTGTTGTACATTCTTCTTCAACAGAAAGATGGCATGCAGCTCATCTGTATCTGCTTTTGTGGCCAATGCTTCAAACTCTATCATAAAGTCCACTATATTCTTCTTTTCTTGCTTAAGAGTCTTGATCTTCCATTTGGCATCTGCTGCCTTTGTCTTGTCACTGAGCATTGTTTTGATTTCTTTGATGAAATCTTCCCAATCTTGGGTTCCAAGTTCTTTATCTAGCTCATCAAGCTTTTGCTATGCATATATACCTACTACACCTTCTCTGAGATGAGCTAGGATTGCTATGATTCTGTCATTGGTCTTTATGACCCTGTTACTTTTGAGGAACAGTCTTATTCCTCTCCACCAGTTCTTGAATTTTGTTTGGTCACCATCAAACCATCCTGGATCTGGTATTATATTCTTTAGCATTTCTACTTGTATATTCTTACTGATTACTACTGGTGCTGGTGCTACTGATATCTCTGTGCCCATTTGTTTGTAATTGTTTGAAGCTTCTTCTGTGATCTGTAAAGATTCTAGTCATTCTGACAATATCTCAATATTGTTTGTTCTTTTAGAACTCATCTTGGTTCCTTTTTGTAGTTGACACTACATATGTTTTGTTCTCAACAGTTAACTCTGTCTAGTTTCATCTGTAGATATTATCTACTACACCTTTCTTGCAAGATGAGTTCATCAATACTTTACCAAATATTATTACCTTAAACTAGAGCTCAGATTGTACTTAGGCAAAGACTTAAGAGGAAGGTAAGGAATGTTTATAAGTAGTAAAGCATAAGGATACAAAAAAGTATTTATGTTATATATACTAGTAGTCCATAAAATTAAGGAGTCATACAATATGAGGAGACATTGAGGATGAAGCAAGGCTAGAGCATCTACTATATGAGGCACTGATTGAGACTACTTTGGTATAGCCAGTTGTATTGTCATACCCTGAACCCATCTCCATGATGCATCCTTGAGATATCAATTGTAACAACTTGTCTTGCAAGCTTTCTTCTGCTCTGTAAAGATTATATCCAGTTTTTCTAGTAGTTAAGCTCCTCACTACCTATATTTAGTAGATTAGCATAATATATAATATTTTAAAATTTCCTAGAAATTGTAAATCTTGCAAAATCCTGTAGACTTTGTCTAGTTGTCTTAACAGTAATAGTATATAGACAAACTACTAGAGATATATATAAAGTAGACTACTCTATAGTAAGAACTCTGTTAAGTTTTCTTATATCACTCAATACATGAGTATGTTTTTTGCCTTAATACTTAGGCTTAAGTCATGATGGTAGGACTCTGTTCTGCTGTTAGGACAACTAAGCAAACTCTGTGGAGTATGCAGAGTTTAAGATCACCATGAAAATCTAAGTTTTATTGACTAAATATTCTGACAATCTCTAGAAAAACTTAAGAGAATAGAGTAAAATTTCTAGAGGTAACAGATATCTTATATACCTATACATACATTCCAATCTTCTAAATCAGCTTACTTCATGAGTAATAATGAGGACAGTATGGCTAAGGGAGTCCTGAATGGAAACATCTAAAATATTAGCCCAGAAAGGAAGGAAGAATATTATTAGCAATGGATAAAGAAGTGCAGCAACTATAGACAGGATTGGACTTAGTGGAGACCAGCAGTGGGAAGTAGTGGAGTTGATTGGATGAACCCCACAAGGTTGGCAGTGTATCATAAATAAGCCACTCACTGGTTGTGATACTTGAACTTAGTAGTATTTCAGAGGTTCAGTATAAGGAGATAATGATAAGTAGGATCAACGAGAATAATTAATGTTATTAAGTCTGAGGTCTAGTCCTCAGACACAGAGGTATATATACAAAAGAGTAATGGGCTGTGTGCAAGCTGTTGCCATCACATGATCAAAACTCATACCTGATGGGAGCTGTCATCTGTTATAGCAGCTGTCAGACTAATTTTAGAAGGTAACTAATTATATTACTACATTGATATGCTTGTTTCTCTACCAATACTTATTACTTTAAGATGCATCATATATTGTTGGAAATGGATTGATGAGCACTTTCCAACACAAGTTCAATTGTGCAAATCTGTTTAGCCATTCATGAGATATTAGCAGACAAACCTTTTACAGCTACTGATGGCCTGATATCTCAGTCATTTGTTGTTGCTCTTGTACCTTCTGCATATGTGCAGATAGCTCTCATTTGGGGCTTTTTAGTGCAACTTGGTTTGTGAAAATTGCTCCACTAGTTGTGGAGATACAAGCTGAATGAAGTTTGTAATAAGGCCCTTCAAGTCTTCTATGGCTGCACTAGTCTTTTTTATCAAGAAAAAGAATAGTTTTCTTAGATTAGTGTAAAACTACAGGACTCTTAATGTAATAAATATCAAGAACAAGTATCTTTTCTCCTTTTCTTTTTGCTTTTACTACTCTGACTTTTCTTACTTTGGCTTCTATTACTTTCCACATTCTTTTAGATATCCCATTATCTTTACCTCCTCTATTCTCCAGTTAATTTCAGAATTGTAGTAAGCAAGCCACAGCATTCCTAAAATCATACTCCATTTTTGTCCTGCAATCATATAAATCTTTGTTCTCTTCCTATGCCTTTGATAATAAATATTGAATTCTACTATATATTCAATATGCCCCTCTTTATTAAAGGAGTTGTTTATATTTTTATATATATTGATCTTTCTATTTTCTTTAACTTAAATCCTTACTTGCAAACTCTGAACTCATAACCAATCCTATTACCTTACTATCATCTGAGACATCTGTTGTTAGAATTAAGAATGATGGACTTGTATTTTATTTTATTTTCCTTTTATTTTCTTTTATCTTACATAGAAAAGGAGACAAAGTGTGACACTGTCACAAGTCACATGACATGGTTACAGATTATGTGATGGAGAAAAGAGTGTAGAAGGTTCTAGAACAAGATAATGTCATCTAACATATGTTATGAGACACTTTGGACACTAATAATTTTTATTTTATTTTATTTTATTTTTCTGATTTTATATTGATTTTGTTTTCTTTTTCTTTTTCTTTTGGATGAGGAAGAGGCATGTGACATTGTAGTCACATGATATGTCACATGATGTGACATCATATGCCTAGGATGTAGTAGAAGGATCTAGAAGATGATATTAGGATACATGTATACAACATGATAGCCTTGAGTAGAAAATGAGGTGGACATGAGGTTGTAGCATGGGCAATAGAGCAGGCTTAATTATTAGTAGCATGGACCAGGCATGTTTTGTATATATAGGACTCTAATTTAACAGAGACTCCTTGTTGAGTTCTCTTGTGAACTTCCCACATTATATTCTACTAAGAGATTTACCCATTTGTATTATCATTTGTTATTGTGATAGGTGGTTGCCACAACAACCTCCAATCCTATTACTACTTCTAAGAAACCTACTTCTCTAATCTTCCACTTGTATTTTTCTAATTTTATGTATAAGTCATTCTCTACCAATTGTCTTACTACTTCTTCTACTACTTTGTTATGTTCTTCTTTTTTTTCTGATTTTATTATGACATCATTAATAAAACTCACTACTTCTCTAGTATTGATTAAATTCTGAAGTATTTCATTCATTATGATCTAGAACATTGCTAGTAAATTTGTAAGTTCAAAAAACATTACTGTTAGTTTAAATGACCTGTCTGGAGTCATGAATGCTATCTTCTACTTGTTTCTCTCCTTTATCCATACATTATTATACCTTTATCTTAAATCTAACTTAGTAAATATTTACTTTATACCTATGTTCTCTACAATATCCAAAATTAATGGTAAGGGATAATTATTTTTAATTGTCCATTCATTTAGATACTGATAGTCCTGAACCATTCTATTTTTACTTTTCTTCTTTCCTACAAAAATACTAGTGCTATTTGAAGTAAATTTGAGGTGCTGATATACTCTTTTCTCAATTGTTCTTCAATGAACTTGCATACCTTTTCCTTTTCTTCTCCCCTTTCTTCTCTTAATAGTAGATACACTTTTTTATTTCTTTGCACAAATTCTTCCTTCACCTCTATCACATGATCCCATAACTTTTTAATTGGCATCCTCTCACTTGCTTTCCAAAGATATGTATTCATTAATAAAATCATTTTGGTACTAACTTCTTCACTTTTTTCTTAGATTTTGCTACTTTTTTCTCTTTTATCTTTTCTCCTCCTTTTTCTGCTTCTTCTCTTCTTGTTTCTTTTCTTCTTCTTCATTTTTCTTCTTTTGCTTCTACCATCCTGATTTCTCCTACTTTGGTCTCTACTGCTTTCTACACTCCTCTGGACATCTCATCAATTTCACTTTTCCTATTCTCCAATCAATTTCAGAATTGTAGTATGTAAGCCATAGTATTCCCAAAATTATACTTCATTTCTGACCTCCAATCATGTCAATCTTCATTCTCTCCCCATGCCTCTGGTAATAAATATTTACTTCTACCATGTGTTCAATAGGTTTTCTTTTGTTGAAGCAATTATCTATATTTCTCACATATATAGATTTCTCTATTTCTTTCAATTTAAACCCCTACTTCCTTGTAAATTCTGAGCTCATAACTCTATTGCCTTACTGTCCAACAATGCTTTCACTATTATTTCTTTCTGTGTGTCAATCCTTTCTAAGCCAATTTTCACTGTAACTTCTCTCAACATATCCTTATTGTCTAAATTGCAGCAAAATGTATTATCTATTACTCTACTGAGCATTGCAAATTTATTGTAGCTACTAGAACCTCATTAAAGACTATCATGTTCTTGCCCTCATTTAAATTTCTTTGTCTATTGTTCTGACTTTTCCTGTACTCAAGCCTTTTTCCCTGACCAATTCTTTTGTTATGGGATGCTTTGGATACTAATGATTTTATTTTACTTTTCTTTTACTTTTCTGATTTTATATGGATTTTGTTTTTCTTTTCTTTTCTTTTGGACAATGAAGAAGCACATGATATGGTAGCCACATAACATGTTACATGATATAACATCATAGGCCTAGAACATGGTGCAAGGATCTAGAAGATGACATCAGGGCACATGTATACAACATGGTGACCTCAAGTAGAACATAAGACAGACATGAGAATGAAGCATGGACATAAGGGCAGGTTGGATTATTGTTAGCACAGACCACATGTAAAACATATATAGGACTCTAATTTAGCAGAGACTCTTTGTTGAGTTCTCTTGTGAACTTCCCACTTTAAATCCATCTTAAGAGATTTGCTGTCTTGTACTGCTATTGGAATTCATGTCTAGTGGTTGCCACAACATCTTTCTTGATTTCTATAATTTCTAGCTATATATCTGAAACCTCTACAGTTATAGCAATTCTTCTCTCTATTCACACTTATATAATATATAGATTGTGTCTTAGCATAAATCCTGTCTGTTGATTCAGGTTTACCACATTTGTATTAGTTCTCTCTACTCCCTCCATTAGAGCAGACTCTGTCAGCACCCACTATTGAGAAATCTCTTGCTTTCTTGGCCAAACTTGAGGCTGTGGCAACTGTTGCTATTGTATTCTATTGTTATTTTACCTTGGTGCCTAAGCCCTCATTTTTCTCCTATCTCTTAATCTCTTCTCTTCTCTTTTGCTCTCTCTCTAGTTTCTATCCAAATTTGTTGTTCTTTCATACTACTACTCAATATTTCCAGGCTGGCATTCTAACTCCATAACTCTTCATCAAATAATCCTATTTATTCCTTGTTTCAACTCCTCAATTAAAGGTCTTTTCTCATACCTACTTTTTCTAGCTGCTCTTTTAAATTCTTGTACAAACTCCTCTATTGTTTTACTTCTTTATTCTAACCTCTTTAGTTCCACCACCTTTATCACTTTTTTCTCTCCTCCTCCAAACTCTTTTTTAGATCTGCTAAAAACTTCTCTACTGTCTCATATTCCAAATTTTCTGTTTCTAAATCTTCCAAAATGTCCTTCTTTCACATGTCTGCTAATCTTTCCTGTATATATATCAAAATCTACTGAATTTGTTTCTCCACTGCTGCCTCTCTTATTCTCATTCTGAAAACCAATTTTCATACTGTAATAAAACCCAAAATCTTCCCTGTTATTCTGTTAAATACTTGTAGCTTGGCCACTTTTGTATTGGACTCAGTATTGTGTTATGGAATCACTCTCCCTGCTTCTGCTGCTAGTAATACTTAAATCTGTGCTTACATTGCTACAAGCTGCTTCTGTTGCTACCAGATAATTGTTTAAAAGTCATATTGACTCATATTGTCATAATGTGGTAGTGAATTGATAGGTAAAATCAATAATGATAGTGGTAGTGGTGTAGACAGTAATGATGTATATAATAGAAGGACAAAACTAATACTAGTCTTTTTTTCTGAATCATATTCCAAACTCAAATCAATCTCTATAAGTGCTAACAGGCCCTCTTCAAGTTCTATCTCACACTATCTACTGATTATCTAAACTACTTGTTACTGCCCTAAGAAAATTGTAAACAAATATTTCTAAGAAGAGAATCTCTACTCTAGATAGTACTTTAAGAGTCCCCACTATTTCCCTATGTGTACTGATTACAAGTGGACTAGCAGCACAGAGCTACTATATAAAAAAGCTATCTAATACACCTATACAAGGTTTTATGTCCATAAAGTACCAGTGGGTTTTGATGCAAAACAAACAACTAGGCTTCTTCTGTCTAGCTAGTATATTCCTTGAGCCTAGAGTCCAGCTATTCTTCTTGACAAAAGAGCTGTGTTGCTTCTTGTCAAGGATAATGAGAGAGCAAGAGTAAATGATGAGAAGGCCCAGTATTGGGCAGTTTTGGAATATGGATATCAAGTTTCAATGTTATGATCTTAAATCCTTAGAGTTGAATAAAAGAACAAAACTCTTGTATTAGAGTAAAACACAAGAAAACTTAATAAAGATTCCTGTACAAAGTAGACTACCTTATATACCTATTCCAATGGTCCGTGCTAACTACTGTACACCCTATCCTAAACCACCATGTATTAGGCATGAGGTCAACATGTATTATGCACATTGTATAACATCATTCTTCTAGTACCTTCTATGTCTTTCTTCTTGTGTCATATGACTAACCCTAACCCTAAGTTCTATAAATAGAAAAATACAAAAACTAAATCAAAAATAAAATAAGAAAATGAGAAAACACTAAGTCTACTTCTTATGATCTTGACAATTTTAGAATAGATCAAGAAAAGAAATCTTGTTTATTAATAGTTTATACAAGAGAACTCAATAGAGTTCCAAGTACAAAACTGTCTATCTTATATATACCAGACTACTGGTCTATATTACACTTTTATTAGTTTACTCTAAAGAACCATATATTATTCTTAAGGTCAACATATGTAAAAATAATATTATCTTGTTCCAGGTTTTTCTACAATGTTTCATGTGACACATGATTGTGGCTGATTTGTGACATTTTGTGATAGTCACATATGACATCTTGCTAACTACTAATTCTAAGTCCAAAAATAAAAATAAAAATCCAAAAGAAAAATAAAAAAATATGAAGTCTATTGTCTTTGATTCTAACAATTTGCTTCTCAATCTCTGGTTAGAACTCTAACCATATCTAGGTGTATTTCCACATCTATACTTATTTATATACAGATCAGTCTCTTATATTTCTTTGACAATGAAGAGGTATATGACTGTAGCCACATGAGATATGACATGGTGTAAGATTATAGGCCTAGACTCTAGGAAAAGGGGCTAGAAAGATGATGTTAAGGTATATGTTAATAGCATGTTCACCTTATAATATACATATAGTATACTCATAGACAATATATAGACATTAGAGCAAGGTTATTTATTATTAGCACAGACCATGTATATATTATATAAATAGTATAAAGATATATTAGAGTCTTCTTGTGAAGTTCTCTTGTGATCTCCACAAGATACTTTGCCTATAGGTTTGCTTTAGTAGTTCTATTAGTCTTTTGACTAGTGATTACCATAATATCTGACAACTTATCACTTAGACTCCTAGTCATTCTATATTTTAGAAACTGTCTCTATAATATCTCCTTAGTTATCTTCTATACTACTATTTTCTAACTATAGTTCTGATTACAAACTTAGTATTTAAGACCAAGTAGATATTTTGTAGTATTTAGTCTGAAAATTGACTAAGACTCAACTAAGACCTAATTAAGAATTCACTAAGAATTTTTTAACATCTTTTATTGCTTTTCTAACTAAGATATTAGTTAGTTCTCTTTGATACCTTGTTATTTAAAATTATAACCACATATATCATATGCAAGTCTACCCATCTGGAAATTATATCTCTACAGTGGTATTACTTTCCAATTATACAAGCTCGCCTTCCATGGTGGCCACCTTTCTTGCAACATGCCTTATGGCAGTACTGTAACCATCCAAGTATTCTGTCTTCCATAGTAGAAATACTCTTATTTGACTTAGTCTTCCATGACAGAGTTATTCTTGTTAGTGTCTTAATACTGAAACCTCTGCTTGGAGTAATAGGGGCTATACTACTAAAACCCCAAGTGTCTCCTATAGGAGAAACTTATATATAAGACTAGTACTTACACTATAATTCATTAGTCTGATAATTGACGAAGATAATTCTTATTGAACTTGATCTCTAATGTTTAATGGCAACACACCAAATCAGTACTCACTTCCATCTCAGACTTCTTCCTATTCTCTGAAATTGTGACCATGTAGCAGACAGATAGCACAGTACATAAGCTGAAGCCAAGGTTGTTCCACAAGTCTGCACATCTCTGAGTCTATCTTGTGGACTTTCACCCCCAGTGTAAACCATGCCTAATAACATAATAGACAGTTGTTAGATGTAGTTCACATCTTATTATCTAAGATTGGATAGAGTGTCTAGAACAAGTAAAGTATATATTATTTAAGAATATAAAATCAGGACTTAGAAATTTAAAGGATGGAAAACCACTAGAAGGTGTTGAGAGATGTTATTACTAATACTAGAAGAGATATATTAGTTTTAGTTGATTTTCAGGATGACTACTACAGTGTAAATTATCAGATTATATACTAGTTAGTATACCTAAGATAGCTATATGAAATATAACTACTAAGCAAGTTATCCTGATTTCTAGTGATCCTTGGATGTTAGGGGATAGAGATCTATGGAGTTATTCTAGACTAGAAAAAAAGAATGGAGGAATATGATCTGTACCAGAAAAGATTGGGAAGTATAAATGAGAGAGTATGTATTATGATCACTATAATTTATATCTCATGTTATATAGGTATTTGCCTCATATTGGACATATGTTAGAGTTTGTTTCATCTTTAATCTATTATTAAACTGCATCCTGTCTTATCCTCATGTTGTATTAGTCAGCACCTCATATACTAGTTAAGCCATTATGTCATATATTAAGTCTACCCATTCTAAAGATATGTTCTTATAGTAGTGTGGTTATTACAACATCTTTAAAACAAGCCCATCTTCCATGTTAACTATCCTTCTTACAACACATCTCTGCAGCAGTAATGTAACAATTCAGATATCCAGTCTTCTAGGACAGAGATACTCTTATCAAACTCAGTCTTTCTTACTAAATTTCTCCTATTTGACCCCTATCAGTATCTTACTACTAAAACCTCTACTTAGAACAATACACTGAAATTCCAAACATCTTCTATATCTCCAACTTGTATATAAGACTAGTAGTTACATTGTAATTCCCAAGTCTGATAATCAACAAAGATAACTTCCATTGAACTTGATCTCTAGTGTTCAATAGCAACATACCAAATCAGTACTCACTTCCATCTTAGACTTCGTCCACTTATCTGAAGTTGCAACTATATAGCAGATAGATGGCATAGCATATAAGCTGAAGCCAAGGTTGTTCTAACAGATTCACATCACCAAGCTCATTGCATGGAGTTTCTATACTCTATATATTTCTGAGCCAACCCATGGACTTTTACCTTCTGATGTAAACTGTACCTGACACATTATTATGTTCTCCTCATTGTTTTCTTTAAGAA
>Ga0157358_1001295_pt1 | contig 10937 bp, 8 predicted proteins | sample AttcapACBM2_FD_111484 | JGI IMG/M metagenome (GOLD analysis project Ga0157358, IMG submission 111484) | Fungus gardens microbial communities from leaf cutter ant in Botucatu, State of São Paulo, Brazil - Atta capiguara ACBM2 | ecosystem: Host-associated > Fungi > Mycelium > Unclassified ...
ACAGAGGTATATATACAAAAGAGTAATGGTCTGTGTGCAAGCTGTTGCCATCACATGATCAAAACTCATACCTGATAGGAGCTGTCATCTGTCATAGCAGCTGCCAGGCTAATTTTAGAAGGTAACTAATTATGTCACTACATTGATATGCTTGTATTTCTACCAATACTTATTGCTTTGAGACACATCATATACCATTGTAAACATATTGATGAGCACTTTCCAATGCAAGTTCAATTGTGCGAATCCGTTCAGCCATTCATGAGATATTTGTAGACAAAGCTATTACAGCTACTGATGGCCTGATATCTTAGTCATTTGTTGTCGCTTTTGTACATCCAACATATGTGCAGATAGCCCTCATTTGGGGCCTTCCAGCACAACTTAGTTTGTGAAAATCGGTCCACTGGTTGTGGAGATACAAGCTGAATGAAGTTTGTGACAGAATAATTGCATCTAGATAGTTAAGAATTCTGATAGAAGTATTTAGAAAGCTAACTAGAAAGAAAAGAGGCTTACATCAATAACAGATGAGATAGAATAATATTGGTATACAAGACTGCACTTAGCAAAATTTAATAGTGAAAAGTGAAAAGTAGCAGTGTTAGCTTAATAAACTATACAGGATTGTTTGTAGTATTTGGGGTTTGCTAACTGGAGAGTAAGTGAAAACTTTATGATGTTCAATCCTATAAGAACTGGTCCTCTTACAGTAGGTAAATATACTAGAATATAAAAATTATTCATCTTTAAAAGAGCTTCCATAAGATATGCTTTTATCTTTATATAAAATTCATAATACCTTATCACACTTAGAGAGATTTATAACAATAAGTAAGTTAGAAAAAACTAATATTTTTGGATTTGGAGCTATACATATATATTCAACTTTATCCAAGGCTACAAAGTTATCTATTATAGCTATTATATTGGTATATGTGATTACATTGTTATATTTAAAAATATTTTGTATAGATCAGGTAGACTAAGCCATGAAGTTTAGTAAATTATTGCTTCTTCCTCTTATACCACCATCTTGTATGATAGTATCCAATAGAAATTTAGTGAATATATTGTTTTCTTTTTCCACAAATTCTCAAAACAACTCAAGAATACGTTCTACAACAGTATCAATGGATATCAGAATAGATACATCTAGAGATAGATCAAGCTCTATCAACTCTAACAGTTCTAGAAAATAGTCCATACAATCTAACATATCATTAGTAGCCTATGTAGACAGAGTTCAAGCTTTAGCTAATAACCCTATATGAGCAAATCAAGTTGAAAATGAAAGGCTTTAGAGCTCATCTCTCTCCTATAATACTGTAAAGAAGGGGAGTAATAACTCTACTAACCTGGTACCAATAGTTGAACCTACACATACTCCTTATGAAGTAGAGATAAATGACATGACTACTACTCATGGCCTAGAACCAATAGTTATTCCATATGCTGTCAATCAGCCTGCAGATCCACAGTTATGGGACAGTAACTTCTGTCCTATCTATTTTTGGTATAAATAAATATTTGGAAGGTGATACCAAAAACATCAAGTGCTCACTTTTCAGAATTGTGGTCTTTATTAGGCAATGTAAATTAGAAGGCAAGACTGCTAAGAACATTTCTCAAATCTCTAAGTTTGGCTTTGTAGTATGGAATCTCTTCTTGGCTATTTATGAATCTGGCTAGGATAAATTAGCAACTAACAAGAACCAAAATCTTTCAGACAATATGTTTTTGCACAATTTAATAGAAAATCTTTTAACAACATGGTTTCAAAAAAAAGACAGCAAGGATAAATAGATGAACATGTTTAGAATCTCTTATCTATTCTTCTCTGGCCCAGCAAAAGTGTCTTGGCCAAGTCAAAATTTTCCAAAAAAAACCAAACATCAAATTTAAACAGTTAGGACAACAAGCTCTCATATTCCCAGACTTCTAAGAGCATTGTCAAGAACTTTTTCAAGATTCAGGATGTGTTCCCCAAACTATCTGTTAAAAAATTTTCAGAAATACACAACATCATCAACAAGTCTAATTAGAAAGATAGACCTAGACTTAATATGACCATGAAAGATCTCTTCAGAAAACAGATCATCATCTCAATAGGGACAAACAACATGGAAAAAGTAATAGTACAATCAAATGCATATGTTGCTAATATTAATAGGCTTCTTAAGGGTATTAAATTGAAAATCTCAGTTAACTTTATCCAATTTGACAACAGAGATATTATTGTCACAACTAATAAGATAGCCACAATCTTGAACTTGAATAATATAGATTCAAGTAACATCATAAGCCCTAAGCTTCTTCAATCAAAGTTCTACCTGAAGATTTTAGGTATTCTATATTGTGTTAAAGACATCAATCTTCCCATTACCACAGATATTGTTGTGAGAATTATTCAAACCACTCATATCTTTAATAATGTTATCCTAGCATCTCATCTGTATATTATTAAAGCATCTTCTAAATCAGACATGGCTGTCATATAGGTTGATATTTGGGACTCTCAAAACAGTATGAAAGCTAAGTTACTCATAAACAGGTGTTTTAACATAGGGTACCATATCACCACTGTTAGAGAAACCAACATGAATCCCAGCATTCCACAATGCAAAAACTGCTGGAAATGGGAACATACCACATTTGTGTATTAAATACATGGGTCTAAATATCTAAAGTGCAACAGACTACACAAACTTAAATACCACAGATATATGGCATGATGTTGCAAAGCTAACTTCAAGACTAACCCTCCAAGACTTGAAACTTCAAAAGAAAAATCTTATACTTATATATTCAAATACATTAACTGTAAAAGAGACCATCAAGCTGACAGTACTAACTATCCATTTTGGAAGCATAGATTCAACAGAAAATAGCACAGCAAGAAAATACAAGAGCTCCAAGAAATCAGAGCTAACTCAATTTGCTTAACTGTAGGTGAAAGTAAACAATGATTTTGAAATTCCTTAACATTTTTTTGCAGAACAGGCTTCTCACCAATACTATTTTAGAAAATAACAAAGATTTCAACATTTTATTTATACAAGAACTGCCTTAGTCAATTATTTGTCAAATTTCAAGCTTCATATCTAAAGAAGGGAAAGATATTATTGGTATTCCTCATCACCTTTTTTGGATCACATTCAAAAGATCAGCTAACTCCAACAGCAACTATCCAAGGGTCATTACATATATTAACATCAAACTAATCAGTCTTTGCTTCTTACTAAGGAAAGATATATTTAACTATCAAAATATTAATCTCATTTCCTTTTTTAATCAAGATACTATGTACTTCACCATAAACATCCATTCAGACAATCATTAGAACACCTTAAATCATTTGAAGGATACTGAGGTAAATTTGAACAACATTCTAATAATGACAGGTGACTTTAACATCAGAGACAGTGATTAGGATTCATTATATCCTTATCACTTGTCACATACAGATACTCTTCTTAAAGTAGCTAATAGTTTTGGTCTAGACTTATCTGCACCTATCAACCCAAGTTCTACTCAATTTTTAGATACCTCTCAAGATTCAAATTCAGTATTGGACTTTATATTCCTCAGAATAGGATTAGAGAAATTTAATAATAACTTAATTTCTCCAGACCTTTGAAGCCCATTGGATCATATATCCCTATCAGTGTCCATTATTATGAAGAAAGAACTTATTCAAGAGAAGAAACAATCTATTATTAGAAATAGTAACAAAAAAAAAGAATTTGTTAATGAGCTCAGATGTAGGTTAGGTTCTATGGAGATATAACATCACTAATGGTGAAGAGCTTGAATACACCACTCAAGAATTCACTTCTACTGTAAAAGATCTTTGGAACCAGTTTTCAAAATTGATCAATATCACTAAAAGATTGAAAGCATGGTGAAACAAAAAATGCAATAGAAATCTAGCTATATATCAAACATCCAAAAGCAGAACTGATTGGACAAATTACAGAAAGATGGTTAAAATAGAAAAAAGAGTCTTTTTTGACAGCAAAATTTAAGAAATTGTATTGTCCAACAAGAAACCATGGAACCTTATAAATCGAGTCAAGAAACACAAGTTACCAGCAATGGAAGCCATCAAGTTCAATGGCCTTCCATACAATCACTTGGATAATTTATAGAATGCTTTGCACCAATCATATAATTCAGCTCAAGACTAATCCATTGATTTCCACATCCTTGACAAAATTCCTTCATACCAACAAGTAAAGTAGTCTCTCTTTTCTAGTGCAGAACTCAAAGATGCTATTAATAAATACAGTAATTTGTCTACTCCAGATCCAGACCATATATTATAGACTTATCTTAGAAAAATAATAAATGATGACAAATGTTGTTCTAATATTGTCAACATAGCAAATACATGTATCAACTTCAGCTACTAGTCCACTCATTTCAAGAAGTCAATGTCCATTATCATTCCTAAACTGAATATACCTTTATATAAATAATACTTCAAAAGCATTCTGTTCCATTGTTCTCCTCAATATGCTAGGAAAATTAGTTGAAAAGGTGATAAGCAGTAGACTTCAATTTCATACTATTGTGTCCAATTTCATCTATCCAAGTCAATTAGGAGGCATCAAGCAATATTCAACAATGGATGCTAACATCTTCTTAACTCATCTCATACATATGGGATGAGTGAAGGATCTTTATACAAGTACTCTTGTGTTTGACATAACAAAATTTTCCCTTCTTGAATCATCATTTACTTCCAATAATTCTAACCAAAGCAGATTTTGACTCTAACATTTCTCTTTTTTTCTCTAACTATTTAATTAACAAACAGACCCAATATATTTGTAACAATCTTATTTCATCTTTCTTCAGAGCTGATGTTGGTGTTGGGCAAGACTTCACTTTCTCACCTATCCTTTCCATCCTTTATATTTCTCCTATCTTTCATATACTGGACAAAAGAACAAAAAAATTTCTATTCCAATTTTCTTCTTGTTTTTCATTGACAATAGTCTTCTTATTTCTCAGAAATAAATTTTTTGAAAAATAAAACATGAATCTTCTTTGTAGTTATAACATTATTTCTTCTCTCTTTAAACAATTTGGTCTTGTCATCAAGCATGATAAGTACAAGGTTTTTCATTTCTCTAGATCAACAAAGAACTTTAACCTCTCTCCCTTAGATCTGAGACCTTTAGAAGGTACTATTCTTAAACCAAAGGGCATTTGGCAATACTTGTGATTTTTCTTCAACAGAAAACTCTTGTTTTAACACCACACCCACTACTATGCTAACAAAGTGTTATTCACCATCAAGAACATGAAAATGCTGGAAAATTTGACAAGAGGATTATTACCAGTATACAAATGGCTTTTATACCATACATATATACTTCCCATTATGTTATATGGTTTCTAGCTCTAGTATTTCAAAAGAGTACCATTATACCACCCTCTTAAAGATTTGAAGAAGATGCAAAGAAGAGTGGTCCTTTAGATTATAAGTGCTTTTCAAACATCACCCTCATGGGGAATAGAGGTTATTTCTAGTTTTATACCCATTCATTTTTATCTTGACAAATTAGTGATTAACACCATCTTTGAATATCATCACTTTCTAGACAATGTACTATTAACTCCCTCTTAAATGAGCATTATTTCAAAAAAGCCAAATCTCACTGTATAGCAACCTCTCAACTTATAGCTTGGCAGTGATAAAAAATTAAGAGTTCTATAGTGAACACCAACAACTACTTGAATGAAGTTTTTCCCTTCTTCAACAGTTTAAACAAAGAACTTTCTCTAGGTTTTTGTCTGGTTAATTCTTTTTCTAGTTGTTTTCTTTTCTGTCAGTCAACTGAAAAGACCCTGAATTAGTTACTGCTTATCAGAACAGACTGGACAACATCTACAAAGACTCTCTTGTCAAATAGGACATCATACATATCATAGTGGATGTGAGCATTAAAGACAACATAGCCACCTTAATCTCTTATACTCATAGAAGTCAAGAAATCATTGCTAAAACTACTCATTATGCAACCAATGTCAACTCCACTGAAGCTGAACTCTTTTCTATCAGATACAAGATCAATCATACTGTATATTTATCAGATGTCAATTATATCATTGTTATTACAAATGCTATCTTTGATATGCTGATTCATCTATACCAATTACATTTCATCACTATATTGAAGGATTTGAAGAAATTCTTCAATAAGAATTCCAACAACATTATTGAATTTTGGTACTATTTAAATAGCATCAAATAGTCTCCACATATGCTAGTTAACAAAGAGATGATAAAGAGATGAAGCATGTCAAAATTAACCTTGTATTCCCAAACAAGTCATTATAGAAGCTCAGTAGAAAAGAAAAGTGCAATTTTATTGTTCAAAACTGGCAGATGTTTTTTCAAGCATCAGAATTCAAAGAAAGAAAATTCCTTGAGCTGAACAATGATGATTGTTGTGGCAACCACTAAACACAAAGTCTAATAATTACACAAGCAAGTAAAGCTCTCAGTAGGCTATTGATGTGGGGATTACAAGAGAACTCAACAAGGAGTCTCTGCTAGATTACTACCCTATATATACTATTATATATGGTCTGTGCTATGACTACACTTCTACTGCACATCCTACCCTAAAGTCCATGTGTCGTCCATGAGTGCACCATATGTATACCATAAGGTAGCAATATAGTTAACATGCTCCTTGATGTCATTATCCAGATTCCTCCTGACTTTTCTAGACTTTTCTAGACTATAGACCCTTCTAGGCCCTTCTAGACTGCTCTAGGCCTTATAATGTAATGTCATGTGCCTTCTCTTGCTGTAGACTAATAATATACTACTGTTCTATCTATATCTTATTAAAGTCTGTCCACACTTTATTGTATCATAACAATGATAATATATTAATTTATTCAACTTACATTAAAAGTGGAGCCTAGCTGAAACTTTTTGGCTCCTCAAATTTACTATGCACTCAGATCATCAGACTGGTTACAAATCACATACTAATCAGTGAATATAGGCTTAGGTTTTTCTCCAAAGAACCTATTATATATTTATGCAGAGATTATCCCATTAAGATAAGGAAGTATATTCTTTTTGAATATCCACAGTACAAAAAGTCTTGGAATCCAAAGAGAGAGTCTCTGAAAGATATTCTAACTTTCCTAGAGTTCAATTCTGGAGCATTTTGCTTCCAGAAGAGTATCACATAAAAGAAAGGTCTTTTTTTTTATATTTTTTCCCTTTTTTTTAGTCTTTTCATTTTTTATATCTTTTTTTCTTTTCATCTTTAATTAAGTAATTATGCTGTGTAATTACCATGGTCTACCATTATATTCCATGTAATAAATTGTTGAATTAAAATTTTTTTTAGTGAATTATCAATTGATAAAGAAATAAGTATATGCAGTTGATTGTCAAGAATTTAACTATACAATTTATATCTATTTCTTTCTAAAAATACCATATTATTACAACTTAAAACTCAAAAAAAAATCTACAATATATCTATCTTTATATATGCTAAGCTAGTAATCTGTGCTATATAAATTCTAACTTATTCTAAAGGCCATATATATGCTATTGACATATATACATCCTTCTATTATGTCATATGATTATATAACTAAATTTATGACACATTATCATACTGTAATTCATACTAAACTCTAACCCTAAGTCTAAAATAATAAATAATAAATAAAAATAAGAAAGAAAAATAAAATAAACCAAGTCTATTATCTTATAGGAAAGATATTACAAAATGAACTACTCACTTATTTGAGATATCTGAACCTTAGGTATACTCTTAAAGGTTTAGGAGTGATTTAGAAGTTCAATAATGATAACAATGATAATTAAGATCAATACAGATAATAAAGGATAAAGATTGATATTATTAAGTCTAAGATCTAATTCTCAGACATAAAAGTATATATACAAAATAGTGATAGTCTGTGCATAAGCAGTTTTCATCATATGATCAAAATCCATACCTAATGGGGGCTGTCATCTGTCATAGCAGATGTCAGGCTAATTTTAGCAAGTAACTAATTATGTCACTACATTAATATGCTTGTATCTCTATGAATACTTATTGCTTTGGAATATACTATATCATTAAAAACAATTTGATAAACACTTTCCAATGCAAGTTCAATCATGTGAATCTATCCATCCACTCATGAGATAATAGCCAATGAAACTTTTATAGTTACTGATGGCCTGATATCTCAGTTGTTTGTTGTTACTTTTGTATATCCCATATATGTGCAGATAGCCATCATTTAGAGATTTCTAGCACAACTTATTTTGTGAAATTCAGTTCACTAGTTATAAAAATACAAGCTGAATGAAGTTTGTGATACCTCTATTATCTTCTCTTCTTGCTCTACTATTTTGAGTTCAGCAACTTTTGCTGACTCATCATCACCTCCTCCAAATTCTTTCTTTAGTTTTGACAAAAAATTTCCTACTGATGTAAACTATACTTCTCCCACTTCTATTTCTTTTAATAAATTTTTCATCCAAATATCTACCAATCTCTCTTACATATATATTAACACCCACTGCACTTGTTCCTTTACTTCTTTCTTTCTTATTCTCATCCTAATATATAATTTGCAGGCTATTACAAAACCTGCTACTTGACTTGCTTCTCTATTGAATAATAGTAGTCTTATCATTTTTACTTGTCTTTCTCTTGATTTTTTACCTTCTTCTCTTTCTTCTTCTACTCCTACTAGTACTGCTATCTGGGCCTGCATGACTATAATCTGTTTATCTTGTTATCTTATTCAAAGCTACAATTGCTCTACTTAGTTATATTAACTCATGTTGTAATAGAAAAAGAAATATATTAGTAATTGTGATGTTATACTAACCTCACTCTCAGTTTTATATTCTGAATTTGATGACATCTTAGTAGGTGTTAGTAGATACTCTTCTTATTCCACCTAATACTGTCAAAGTCAAAGATAGTAGACTTTATTTCTTTTCTTTTCTTTTTTCATTTTATTTTATTTTTCAGACTTAGGGTTAGGTTAGGTTTAGCATGACATCATATGTGACTGTCACAAACTGTCACACATATGTCACATATCATATGTCACAAAGAACATCATAAAAGATCTCAAAATAATAATGTTATACAATATGTATTACATGTGTTAACCTTAAGAAAAACATATAGCCTTTAGAATAAGCTGGATTTAGTATAGTACAGACTAACAGTCTAGCATATATAAGGTAGACACTTTTGTACTTGGAACTCTATTGAGTTTTCTTGTATAAACTCTATACAAGGTTCCTTTTTTGCCTAACTCTTTAGCTTAAGTTATAATAATACTGTTTACTAACTACTCTTGATTATAAATTACTGCCTTAAAGAAAGTATAAACAATTTTGTCTTAAGAAAGACATTCTACTCCATACAAGGTTTTTAATAACACTTATTATTCTTCTATATAGATTGATTACAAGTAGATTAAAAATATAGAGCTTCTACATGAAAGAAAAACTATCTAGCATATCCACAAAAAGTAAGTATGCTTATAACACATCAGTAGACTTTGGTATATCACACATTGTTAGCTAAGACATGATATTACAAAGAATAATTTCATTCTATTTTCTTTTTTTATTTTTAATAATATAAATTGATCATAACTAGTTAACAGTCTAATGGACTGCCAAACAAACCATTGAGTCGACATTGCAAAACTTCAATTATGACGACTGGAGAAGATATGACTATGGACAGTGGTGGGGTTGACCATCGTCTTTTTCTCAATAATTGTGACAACTATGATGATGTGTGAGGGGTTGTGTCTGCTTGTAATGACACGGGCTCTATAAATTTGTATGCGCCATCGGAGGTGAGTGATGTGCCATATTGCAATTGGGTAGGGGAAGAAAACGACATGGATGTTGATGATAAACATGTCGACGAATCTTATGGTGTGTCATCTCTCGGCACCTAAGTCAATGTAGAATATGCGACTCCCAAGAGTCAGGTTGGTCAAACTAGCCAGGCAGCTAGTGTCAACCCGTCCTTGAGCCAGCAACGTGTTTCTAATGAGGACACTCCCTCGAACCAGAACACTGGTTCCAACGTGTTCAATGTTCATTTGAACTATGACCCTAACATAGCCCTTGACCCTGACTCTTGGGATGGCAACTTTCATGCGGTATCCCTTCACGGTTCCATGGAGCATCTGGCTTTGGATGCACTTAACATCAAAGAATCCTTATCCAGAATACACAAATACATTCTAGGTAAGTCTATCAAAAACAGTGGTGCTAATGACATCGAGGACTTCAAAGGCATGGGCAAGGCTATGTGGGAATTTATTTCCGCAATTTACGATTCTCACTGGGATAGCTTTTTCGTGGACGACAACAATATGACTTTTAGAAACAAAGTCAAGTCTCAATTCAGTCCTTAGGTCATTAAACCTAAGGACTCATCCAAAGGTAAAGAAATGGTTAAACCTGCCTTTGTATCTTCTCTCCCACCTCCCATTCCGGCTAAGTCACAGAAAGAAGTCAACAAGATTTCTAAATATTTCAAAAAAAACAACAATGTAAATCCCACCAAATTGTATGCTCAAGCATCATCCTCATCTAAGAAGACCAATACTTCTTCTTCTGCTCCTGTGTCCGATATCACCAGGGATACGTTAAAAATCAAAGAATCATTCCCTAACCTTTCAAATACGAAAATTAATCTTATCCAGAAGGTCATCAACGGCTCTAATTCTAAGCCTAAACCAAGAATCAATATGACCACGAAGGGCCTATCCCGCAAACAAGTTATCGTCCCAATGAGCAACGATCTCAGCAAGAAATTCACCAAGGACTCAAGCATGCATGTAATCAACATCAATCGAGCCCTTAAAGATATCAATTCCAAGACAATTGTAGA
>Ga0157358_1001296_pt1 | contig 10937 bp, 7 predicted proteins | sample AttcapACBM2_FD_111484 | JGI IMG/M metagenome (GOLD analysis project Ga0157358, IMG submission 111484) | Fungus gardens microbial communities from leaf cutter ant in Botucatu, State of São Paulo, Brazil - Atta capiguara ACBM2 | ecosystem: Host-associated > Fungi > Mycelium > Unclassified ...
ACTCACCTTCTCTGTATTCCTGAAGATGTGACTGTCCAGACGGTCTGTCTTTTGACTGATTCTATCAATCCGGGAATTCTGCTGATCAAGTTCTTGACCCATTGCGGTACCTAATTCCTTAAGTCTTTTCGTGATGTCACTAATCTCATCTAAGTTATCGTCAAGTTCATCTTCCAACTCATTATCAGATGGTGTCTCTTCAAATTGGAACCGTTTTCGTTGCTCCGTACGATCCTTTTGTTGTGTAATAGTGACCATTCGACGCCCTCCACCGATAACCTCTTCCTCGTCATTGTGACCATGAGTGACCGCTTTCCCAACGCGATTCTGACTGTCTCTAATATCCATCATTGCCCTTTCCCTCTCATTTCTCTCTTCTTCGAAACGAGCATGAATCTTGGCTTCCTGAGCTCGCCTCTTTTCATCTTTGTTCCAAACAATAGCGGGCCTGAATATAGAACGATTCAGCTTTTTAAGCTCATCAGTTTTGTCTTCAGCACGGGCGGAGTGCCCCTTCGCGACGTCCATGTGACGTTCGGTATTGGCAAGCTTTTCTAATTACATGGAGTCATTTAGAAATGCCATTATCAGGCAGAATTCAAACATACCTGACTGGTCACCCAACCTTCCGAGTGTATTCATCGCAGTCTCTTCAGCTTCGCGCGCCATACGTATGGCATTTCTCGTTGTCTTTACGCTCTCCTGTTTCATAAATTGGGTCTGTTGCTTGATCCCTTCAATATCTTCTTCTGCCTCTTCTCCTGCCTTAGAATACTCGGTATCGTGACTGTTGAAGAATCTCCCAGAACCTCCCGTTGGTTTCTGAGGTTTGTAGCCAGAAAGCAGGGCGTTGCGATCTTGCTCTAAACTGGCTTCACCACGGGCATAGGCATCAGGGACTCCCCTGCTGTGGGGGTATCTATCTGTCGCATACTGATCTTCCCCTTCTGTAGTGGAGTACTTGGCAACATGACTTGATCGGTTCATGGGCGATTCATTGTATGGATCGCTATCCCGGCTGGCAACATAGGTTGCGGACGAAGAGGAGCGATAGGAACCTGAGTAGTTGCTAGGCAAGTAGGACTGATTTACTCCAGGTACTGGAGCAGATACAGGAGGGATTGAATGCGGGTCTTTCTTCCTGAGAAGCGGCATGGTAGTGAGGGAAGAGCTGGCAAGAGACATTATATAAGTAGCCCACGTGATGGGTACAGGTGATTGCCTACGCAAACCATCGCGAGTAAATACAAGGGCGATGTAACATCCAGTCATCAGCCCCATTCAAGGTGATAGTAAATATAAGAAGGCTGGACGGGCTGGGCGGTGTGGAATTATCAACGTGGCCTTCAAACTTTCCGGTTCTTCTTTGTCGACGCCAAGTCTTTGCCAACAACCGTAACGCCTTTTCCTGTCTTAACAATATTTTGAAGAGCGGCCTGCTTCTCTTTCTTCGCTCCACTGATTCCTCTTGACAGTTTCATTCTCTTACCAATGTCCCCTTCCAACGCCTCACGTTGCCTCTTCTTTGCTCTACGTTTTCTCGAGTATAAAGCTTGCTTTTCACTTGGTGTAAGTTCGGAACGTGACCGTGTGTCTGACGGTGTAGGGTTGAATATTTCTTCTGGAGCAAGCATATTCGTTGTTGCCTTCGCAGTTGGTAGTGCCGATTCCAGCGATGCGACAGCGATGTTTGAAATAGTCGAAATCATAGCCTTGGGCTGCATACGAGTTTGAGTCCCATTGAAGTAAAAATAAGTATGGACATACTTGTTTTGGAACGAAGTGGGCATTGCACAGGGCGTCAAGTTTACTACAAATATTCTCCCACTGTTGCCCAATCTCCTCATGCTCTCTCTTCAATCTTCCGTCTCGATCGTCTGGGCCGCCTTCACCTGCAAGATAATCTTTCTCGTAAATCTGTGCTAGTGATTGTGCAGATTTCGTATCTTGAAGTTCTATGATACGAGACGGCAGGAAAGGCCTGTCCTCCAGGGAACGAATGCGAATAACGTCATCAAATCGGTTTTCTAAGATCCGTGCCTTAATCCTCTGCTCCAAGTTTTGGACTATTTCTTCAGATATCACGGGAATAGGTTTCATCACCCGTTCAAACTCCAAATCTTCCTCGAGCAGTGAATTTTGTGGTCGTAAACGACTATTGGCTTCTCCCATTAGGGTCCATTCTTTCTGAGCCACGTTTTCCGCCTCCAGCTGAGCGATTTGTTCCCGAAGCGCAGCTTGCCGCCTCTGATGCATAGTCATATCTGGACGGTATCCACTTGAGAGAGATCAATCGTTAAAGCAAGGAAACACACCAGCATTTGTGTGGTTGTCATCAGTGTCCGCAAATAAATCATCCTTCAACCTTTCAACAATTGTCATGTTATCTTCTTCCGAGTTCGGGTCCTGTGACACAGTCTCGTCTCCCATCGTATCTTCTTCACTGTTATCTTCATCTATAAGGCCCTCTCTATCATCCATCGATCCGTTCTCGGACCCAGATCCCACGTCATCTGGGTCATCCAGTCCGTTTCCATACAAAAAGCTAAGGGGTAAGTTCTTGCCTTTGGCTTTAATCTTCTTGACTCGAACCTCATCGTGAAAACGGACTCGGCCTTCACTGTCAAATTTGTCCTTGACCGGAAGGTGCAACCGTGAGCTCGCGTTTTTTGGGGCTTCAAAAAAATCGCGGTAAAAGACATCTGTTAAGGATGATCAGAACACTCGTCGTCAATCAATCAGTTGATACATACCAGCTGCATCTTGTGTTTCTGCTTCATCACCAAAAGAAGCGAAAATGTCTACATCTTCATCTTCATCATCCGTGCCTTCAGTTATATCAACGTCAATTGATGTTAATTGACCAGGAGATGAAGATTTCGCCTCTGCCTGATATGTTTCAGCGTGGAATGTGTCCAGGTCAAAGAAATCATCGTTGAGCCCATGAGCAGAGCCTTTCTTCTTTGAGCGTGTACCTGATTTTATGGACTTCAAATCGGAGAGGTCTTCATCTGAGGGTTGTAAATGGATAACATCCTCGGTCTCGCTAATTGAATCATCGCTCTCGTCCTCCCTTTCGCTGTCAACCGTATCTTCTACATCTTCCTCCTCAGACTCCTCTCCTAATGCATCAAGATCAATTTCTTCTCCATTTTCCATTGCTTCAATGACTTTGAGTAAACGATCACCTTCTTCATCGTCTTCAGTTTCCCCGCGAAACGTTTCCTCTTCACTCTCGTTGATTCCCAATACGCAATCCGACAGATCGCAAATCGCTTGTGCACGCAGGTCTAGTTGCATCCATATTTGCTCTGCATCCATATTCTCAACAATCAAAGAAGATATAGGAGTAACCTCGAAGGTTTTGGAAGCAGAAGCTCGAAGCAAGGGTCTGTCAGATCTTGACTGTGATCTCGTCTGGGGCTTTCGGGGTGGATCCAAAGATGACAAAAGTTCATCAATAGGAGCCTTTGAAATAGGCTCCGTTCCTAATGCTAATGATGTGAATCAGGATGACGCAGCTACTAGGACGTCAAGACATACATAAGTCGAAAATGTACTTCGCAGCGAACAATGCAGTATTTTGAATGCCTTCATTTCCATGGGCTAGTGTTTCTATCTGTCCATCAAGCTCATTTGTCACTGCATTGAGTTCATTAGGGATTGTGAAGATCTCAGAAGCTGTCATACTAAAACTGAGGGTTAAGGTAGGCACAAAACGAGGATTATTTGTCTGTATTTATTTCACAAGCACCAGGAATATAACAGTGTCACATAGGCAGCCAGAACATGAACAAATACAGATGTGTTGTGGCAACCAATACTGGGGTAGTATAGTATACGCTCAGTAGTGTCAGGATACAGAAGAGAAGATGATCTATGGGAAAATGATAGATAAGATCAGATGAAGCATAGAAACTTGACTTCAGCTTGTGTTACATACCATGGTAGTCATAATTTGAGGAAGAGAACTGAAGAGAATTAAAACATAAGAAAAGTCAAGAAGTTGTCAAGAAGTCAAGCATAAGTATTAAAGTTTTTTTAAATTTAATATCAACAATTTATTACATGAGGCATGAGAGCAGTCTGTGGTAACTACTTCATAACTACATTGCATAGGACTAAAACAACAGGGAACAAAAGAGAATGAAAAAGATGAAAGAGAGACAGAAAGAGACAAGATTAATAACTACTAGCTGAGCAAAAGGATTGCTTTGTTATGTAATGCTTTTTTTAAAGGAAAATGCATTTGGGTTAAATTCAAGGAAAGAGACAAACTGGCTGATGGTATCCCTCATTGGGTTCCAGTACTTGTTGAACCTCTTATATTCATGGAGGATATAGTATCTTGATTCAATTGGATATAATCTACACAGACAACTGAATTCTTCTCTTAGAAAAAATCTTAGTCAGTATTCTTCTATTGGAGTGTGATTTGTGATGGCTCTTGTAGCTCTAACACATAGCAAATTGGAATGACCAAATTGTTTAATTCATGGCCCCCCTTTAGTATACAAGGGTTCAATATCTGTTAGATTATTGTTTAATAGATTAAGAAACTGTTTTCCCTTGAGGTCTGATGCCTGGAAAGTCATATGCTATTGTTTGATAATATTGTTGCTTTCTTCCTTCTTGTTGAAGTCTCATGAAGTTTTGTAAGGAAAGAGTGGAATAAAATTGAATGTTTTTGTTTCTTTATCCACTGATAGATAAAGAGGTCATTTTTTTATCACTGGAACAATTCCAGAATTTGGACAAATGCTTATCAAAAAATGATCTGAGGTCTTTTAAAATAGCAATCAATTGAAGCTAATAAGGGTGGATAGTAGAATTGAAAATTCTTCACACTATATATATAGTATCAGTAATAGCAATAATATAAGAGGAATCAGAAATTTAAACAACCTAATTAATCTTGCATCTGATTGTGAATAATTCTACTTCTGTTGTGGTGATACCAATAGTATGATAAAGTGTTTTTTTTTGATAAGACTAGAAAATAAATAAATATATGTGATTGATGTAGCAATGTTGTTTCTAATGCTAGTATCAGAAATAACAATGATAGTATATGAATCAGATGAAGCATTGAGCACAAGATTATTGAGTTTGTAGCAATAGACAGCTTTGTTCTCTTTGTTGCAGTGGTTAGCTTTATGAAATGAAAAATTTGCTATTTAAAAAGTCAAAAGATGGAAATTTTCCATTGAGATAATTGTTAGCATTAGTAATAGAACTCTTGATTTTTGAGTGTTGTTTGAAAGTTATATTTTCCAAAGAAAGATAATGAAGATAGAATCAATGGCATGTCTCTTTTCAAGAAGAGACTTGATCACATAATTGAAAGGGAGTGTGGAAATCCTTAATTGAAGTCTTCCACTTAGTTTTTGAAGATATAAATGAATGGAAATCAAACTAGTAATAGTTTTAATCTTCATAATAGAAGAAGTGCAGAAGGTACCTAAAATTTATAATGCAGCATGACATTGTAATTTTCTAAGCTCATTAAGCAGGTACAAAAGAGGCTCTTTATTGTAATGCCATAGAGAAAAGCTATAAAAGTCTATAAAGAGAATACATATTCTATAGAGAAGGCATTTTTAATAAAAGAGGAGTCTGCAAGTGGAATCTCTAAGCATCTTTATATACTTGACAGATGACAAAGCTTTATTGGAATAGAATTTGATATGTTGACAAAATAAAAGCTTTCTGTCAAAAATGAACCTGAGATATCTCCATGAATCTTTAGATCAAAGAATGGAACCCCTAACATAGCTGAGGTCCAAAGGAGGAGAGTCAAAAAAGCTATGCAATCTAGAAAAGTGAAAAACTTCAGTTTTCCCATGTTTAATAACAAGACCAAACTATTCTAGTATACCAAGTTTAACCCCAAAAAATAGCTTGTCTTCTATAACAGTATTATTAGTTTACAAGGTTTTATTCACAATATATTTTTATAGCAAAGTTATTCTCTTACAATATCTCTGTTCATAGCCTATATTTTGTAGTGGTATTATTCTCTATTCAAACTTCATAAGTACTTGGTTTTCTACAACAAAATTTACTCCTTTCTAGACTCAGTCCTTTATAGCAGAGTTCTTTTTTTTAAATCTTTTTTAGTATTTTACTACTAAAACATCTACTTAGGACTATTTTATGAGACACCTATTAGAGTAACTAGTGGGATATATGAGATTTCACAAACTTTCATAATCTCTAGAAAAATCTAAGTTTTATTGTCAAAGTACTATAGATATGGCATACATTTCAATCTCTCAGATCAGCTTATAATGAGAAATGGTGAGGATAGCATAATCAAAAGTATATTACAATTAAGAACTCAAAATATTAATTTAATAAAATCTTGTATTAAGGTTAACACAAGAGAACTCAATAAAGTTTCTAGTACAGAGTGTCTATCTTATATACACTAGCTTATATACACTAGCTAGTAATCTGTGTAAGACTAATACTAGCCTATCTTATAGACTATGCATTATACATAAGATTAACAGGTAATAAACATACTATATGATATTATTATTTTAGAACTTTTCTATATCCTTCCATGTGTCACATGATCATGTGACTGATATGTGATAGTTGTGATATCATACTGTAACTCTTACTTTAAGTCCAAAATAAGAAAATAAAATAAAATAAAAATAAAAGAGAAAAATAAAATAAACCAAGTCTATTATTTTTAATTCTGATATATTTCTAATAGAAACATCTGGAATATTAGCCCAGAAAAGAAGAGAGATTACTATTAGTAACAGATGAGAGATGGTTAAAATAATAATTAAGGTCAAAGTCTGAAAGTAGCAGTAGAGAGTAGTGGAATTAGAAAAATGAATATTATAGGCTTTAACAATAGTATAAGGTTTCAGGTCAAGAGAATTAATACTACAAGTTTTAACAGTAGTATTGAGTAAGAAGTCTAGAACTTTATAAGTCTAAGTGGCAGTATTAGAGTTGAAGAAGAAAATTCCCTTACATTTACTTCTTCTTTAAGATTGCTATAACTCAAAGCAAGAAGGATTGACTAAAATTGATTTGTTCAAAGTCTGCTACCTGTATAAACTATGATATATGAGGGTTCAGACAATGAAATTCTACTATCTTCTTGAGTACAAATATAAGATACAACAACCACTATGTTTGTCTACAGTTAAGTTTTTTGGTCATTATAAATGTTATGGAACACTTTGAACACTAACAATTTTTTTTTCTTTTATCTAATATTTCTGATATTAATTTTGTTTTCTTTTTCTTTTGATTTTGGACAATGAAGAGGCATGTGACACTGCAGTCACATGATATGTCATATGATGTGACATCATAGGCCTAGAACAGGGTAGAAGGATTTAGAAGATGACATCGTAACACATAGATGCAACATAGTAGCCTTAAGTAGGACATGAAGCAGATATGAGAATGAAGTATAGACATAAGAGCAGGTTTAATTATTAGTAGCACAAACCAACATGTAATAGTATATATAGAGTAGCAATTCAGCAGAGACTCCTTGTTGAGTTCTCTTGTGATCACCCATACTTGATATCCTACTGAGAGATTTGCTTATTGTGCTATTATTGGTCTTTGTGACTAGTGGTTGCCACAACAATAAAGTACTTTAAATTCTTGTGATTTATCCAGACTTCTACCAGGATTTCTATACTTCCTAAAAAGTATTACTATTGTGAATTTTGTAGTTATGCTTGATCACAGACAATAACTTGCTGAAAAATGTGGTAGAGTACCACTTATTGTTCTTTTTGAATTGTTGAGACAAGACTACTCTAGTTACAGAGTCTAAGCTATTTACCTCAATCTTGAAGAATATAAAAGTGTTAGAAAAGACCAGAACAGGAGCTATAATGATTGCTGTTTTCAGTACAGTAAAGATATGCTATTAATCCAGCTCTCATATCCAAGTAGTATTGGTACTGGTGATATTAGAGAGAGAGCTATGTTTCAAAAGCTATGGATGAACTTACAATAAAAATTGGTGAATCTATCCTAGAAATATCTACATATTTATATGGTTCTGTGGAGTAAGCTAATTACATACTCTAGCTACTTTAACAAAGTTTATTTATCTTATTATGATTCTTTTTGTTATAAAGTTCTGAAAGATATCATTTATCATAGTATAAATGTAGTAAGACTGTTAGTTATTCCAAAGAACATTACCAAAGGTTTAAAAAGACCATGGTTCATATAGAAGATAGTCTTTCACTCATCTCTGAACTTTATACAAACATTATTGAACTTCTAGTATATATTCAACTTTGTGAAATATTTGATGCCTTGAAGCTTGGACACCAGTTCAGAGATTAGCAAGAGAGAGGATTCAGTAGTCTTGAACTAACCAACTGTAAGAAGCCATTCTTCTTCTTAATGAAAAACACTGGCATAGCCATTGAAGACTTAAAGGAATGTATGTGATCAGTATAAAGATTCTTAGTGAAAAAAGCATCACATTCAGATTTTTCTGTAGATGACAATAAATTATACTCTTATAAGGTTTTACATTATTTAAGACCTTTTTGAAGATAATAGCAAGAAGACTTTATACTCCTAAATAATACCTCAGGCTTTCTTGAGTTGGTATTCACTTGAGAGACAGTGTGGTAGCTGTTAAGCAAACCAAACTTCAGATTTGGAGTCTATTAGAACAGGCTTAGCAGAATATAAAATGTCTAGCTATTTGCTGCTCCAGCTTGTATGTACATAAAGGCTACTTAGTAATAACAGAAATATACTATAATATTATTCTCCAGAGAACTATAGAGAAAGTGATGTTATCTACTTGTAAAAGGAATAAGAACACTAGAACTATACTAAAAAGCAATGTGTTCTACTTGTAAAAGAAATAGAAATATTAGAACTATATTAAAAAGCAATATCATCTACTTGTGAAAGATTAGCTATAAAGAACAGGCATCTGAGAGCATATTCAGAATAGCTACAAATATTTGAATAATAGGATAATGTAGAAACATAACTAATTAGAAGCTAGAGAAATCAGAAATACACTTATGAGTAAAAGCAACTACTAAAAATACTAGAAAAAAAATAATCAGTACTCATAAGTAGAAAAAGAGTATTAGACTAATCTCAGGTTGCAAATAGAGAAAGAATCATGTGCTCTCAAAACCTCAGAAGTCTTCCTTAAAGTTCTGGTCTCTATTCTCTGTACTTTGAAACTAATATATAAGCCATAAGTAGAAGGAAGTAAGATAGAGAACTGTTATGATTGTTACAATCTATATCTCATGTTCTACAAGTGTTTGCCTTATATTAGACATATGTTGGAGTTTGTTTCATACTTAACTTATAATTAACTGTACCTTGCATTTTTCTCATATAATATCAGTGTTGTAAGACAAGTATGTGGACAGACTTCAGGTAGGGTTAGGGTTAGGACAGAAATAGGACAGTAATATTATTATTAGTCTACAATGGGAAAAGGGCACATGACCTGGAAGTCATGTGAGATGATGTCATAGGCCTAGAGCAGTCTAGAAGGGTCTACAAGGCTAGAAGAGCCTAGACAATGATGTTAGAGAGCATGTACACCACATTGCTACCATATGTAGGACACATGGATGTTAGGGCAGGATGTACAGTCTTGCACAGTCACTGTGGAGTAGACATAAGGTAGACACATTATTGTAGCATAGACCACCTGTAACTTATATAAATAGGATAGCAATGCAGCGAGGGCTCCTTGTCAAGTTCTCTTGTAATCCCTACTACTAAATAGCTTACTGAGAGCTTTGCTGAGGTCAGCATATCACGAGTGCCATTCCAGCGAGTGGTTGCTACAATAGTAGAACTCGATGTTCCACTTTAGGACTGTCCAGCACAAGACCCTCCTTACTTCTTATTCATTCTCGACTGAAGGGTGGCACAGCCTTTTAGTCAAGAAGAATTCATAGCTGGGCCCTAGGCTTAAGGAAAAGTGCTAGCCAGGCAGAGGAAGCTTGGTTGGTTAGTCGCACAGTAGCCCATATGTGTGATTGGTTGTATTAACCTTTGTGGACTAGATAGTTAGATTTTCGGTAGAAGCCTTGTGCTACAGGATCCACTTGTGACCTGTCTACACAGAGGAACAGCACTGTCCAGTAAGGAAGTGTCTAGCTTAGAGATTCCCTTCTTAGGGATATTAGATATATTTTGATTAGATAGTTGATAGGGTATTAGCACTAGAGATAGTTGGTAGTTTTGGTAGAAGAAGATTTGCTGCTGTTTAGATTGACAGTGAAAGAATAAAGAAAGAATTATATCACTGGAAACAAGAACACAGTGATCGGATAGTTTGCTGTTGGTAACGATTGACAGTAAGAGAAAGATATTTGGAAGAAGAAGATTTCAATAACATAATAATGATTGCATTTGCTGCTGTTTACAATTGACAGCAAGATAATAAAGAAAGATCATAGGAAGATTAGATTTGCTGAAGAAGATAAGATGGCCACTAGTTGTTATAAGACGAGAGTGTGGACAGACTTGGACTAGGGTTAGGATTTGAACAAGTATATATTGTAGTGATAATTATTAGTCTACAATGGAAGAGAGACAGGAGATAGGCACGTGACCTGGAAGTCATGTGACAGAGTCTAGAACAGTCTAGAAGGACTAACGGTCTAGAAGGATCGAGAGGAGTCTAGATTAGAGATAGGGTTAGAAGTGACGTCAAGGGACATGGGTTCCTTATGGTGTACACATAGTGTGCATATGTACAGTGGAGATTAAAGGTATGATGTCAGGGCACATGTAGGAAGCATGGTGGCCTTAAATAAAACACATGTGGATGAGTAATGGACATGAGGTAGAAGCATGGTGGATGGATATGAGGTAAACACATTGTTGTAGCACGGACCACATGTAATTTATATAAATAGAGGAGCAATACAGCGAGGGCTCCT
>Ga0157358_1001297_pt1 | contig 10937 bp, 11 predicted proteins | sample AttcapACBM2_FD_111484 | JGI IMG/M metagenome (GOLD analysis project Ga0157358, IMG submission 111484) | Fungus gardens microbial communities from leaf cutter ant in Botucatu, State of São Paulo, Brazil - Atta capiguara ACBM2 | ecosystem: Host-associated > Fungi > Mycelium > Unclassified ...
TGTAAGAAAGAAGGATTGTAAGAAGCATATGGTACAAAATTTTTGGTATTTAAATGAGTAGACTATTAAGAATAATTATCCTTTGTCTCTTATTTTGAATATTGTAGAAAACATAGGTACTAAAAAAGTATCTACAAAGTTGAACTTATGATGAGAGTATAATAATATATAGATAAAAAAGAGAAATAAGTGAAAGGCAGCATTCATGACTCTGAAAGAGTTATTTGAACCTATGGTTATGTTCTTTAGACTAACCAACTTTTCAGCAATGTTTCAAACAATGATAAACAAAGTTCTACGGAACTTGATCAACATTGGAAGAGTAAGGAGTTTCATTGACAATATAATTATGAAAACAAAAGAAGAGAAGGAATATGATAAGGTAGTAAAAAAAGTAGTAAAGAGGTTAGCAGAGAATGATTTATATATAAAACCAGAAAAATGCAAGTGGAAGATTAAGGAGGTGTGATTCTTAGGAATAGTAATTAGACTGAAGGGAATTAAGATAGAAGAGGAGAAGGTAAAAAGAGTATTGAACTAGCCAACTCTGAAAGAAGTTAAAGATGTATAAAAGTTTTTAGGACTAGCTAATTATTATTGGCAGTTTATTAAAGATTTTGCAGTGATAGCCAGACCATTACATAATTTGGTGAAAAAATATTAAAAGTGAGATTAGACAGAAAAAATGTTTTAGGAGTTGAAAGAAAGATTTACAAAAGAACTGGTGTTAGCAGCACTAGATTTAGACAAAAAAATGAGAATAGAAGTAGATGTATTAGACTATACAATAGGAGAAGTATTTATCTATAGAGTATGGAGATAGGAAATGAAGATATGTATGAGAGAATCTCACTTATTAAGTATTATATATCAAGTTTACCTATTTTGAAGATATGACCTCATGGTGATGCTATCATTCCAATATTTACAACACAAGCCCATCTTTCATGACAGCTACTCTTCTTGCAACATGTTTCTGTAGCAGTAATGCAACAATCTAGATATTTAGTTATCTATAATAGAAATACTTCTATCAAACTTGGTTTTCTATAGCAGAGTTCTTCTATCTTACTCTTATCAGTATCTTACCACTAAAATCTCTGCTTGGAGCAATATACTAAAACCCCAAACATCTTCTATATATCTAACTTGTATATAAGACTAATAGTTATACTGTAATTTGCTAGTCTGATAATCAACAAAGATAACTCTTATTGAACTCAATCTCTGGTGTTTAATGGTAACATATCCAATCAGTACTTACTTTTATCTTGGACTTCATTTATTCTTCTGAAGTTGTAACCACATGATAGACAGATGGTACAACATATAAGCTGAAGCTAAGGTTGTTCTATAAATCCACATCACTGAGCTTTTTCCACAGAGTTATATACTCTGCACATTTCTGAGCTAACTCTGTGGTATTTTAATTTCTGATATAAACTATACTTGACATTAAGCTAGATAAGTACTCTAGAAGTTAGGCTGATATTTAGATAAGAGTAGATCTACTCATACAAGCTTTTATATATACTATAGAAGGTAGTCTGTCACATGATACAGTACTTACAATACAGACTATACAATTATCTAATAAGATCTAAGCATAATAAGTATTAAAGGAAAAAGGAATAAATAAGTATGTAGTAATAGATCAAGAGATATAGATAAGATCACTACTACTAGTATTACCTAAGCATTACCTTAAAATAACCTCTTGAGAGTTTCTCTTACAATCTGTAGCTTTCTTCTTAAAATCTCTAAACAAGATAGAAAGAAACTATAAGATTTATAATAAGATATTGGCAGTAATAAGGGGGTTAGAAAACTAGAGATATCTATTAGAGGGTGCTAAATTCAAGTTCAAGATTTGGATAGACTATAAGAACTTAGAATATTTCATAAAGTATGTCTTAGAAATAAAAGTAGAAAAGGCAAATAGACTTAGTAGGAAACTGGACTGGAAAGTAGGAGTAAAAAAGAACAGCAAAAATCAAACATTAATTAAAGAACAATGGATTTATAGTTTAGCAAAAGTAGTAATAGAAGAACCAGAAGTAGAAATACTAGAAAATAGCTAGTGATAAAGACAAAAAGATAGTTAGAATAGTAGAGAAAATGAAGAAAATAGGAGTTAAAGTATTAAGGAGAGACAAATGGCAGATAGAGGGAGATTTAGTGTTAAAGAAATAAAAGATATATATACCAGAGGATGAGAAGTTAAGAGTAGAGATAATCCAGTTACATTATAATGTACTAGTAACAGAACATGAAAGAAGGTAGAAGATAATAGAATTAGTGATGAGAAATTACTGATGGCTAGGAGCAATAAAAGATATAGAAAAATATGTGGATAGTTGTGATATGTGTCAAAGGATAAATAATAAAACAGAGATACCAGTGGAGAAATTAAAGTTAAGTGAAGTACTAGAGAGACCATAGACACACTTATGTTACAACTCAAAGTTCTTAGAGTTGGACAATCAGACAAAAATCTTAGATTAGGGTTTAATACAAGAAAACTCAATAGAGAACTCTGTACAGAATTGTCTATCTTATATACTGAAACTCCATGGTCCATGCTACCACTACTTTAGTCTATCCTCAATAACCATGTATTTGCTTTAAGATCAGCATATGTTAAATATACCATATAATATTATCTTTCCAGAACCTTCTCCATTCTTCCATTGCTACCATGTGACTTGTGACATTATAATCATGATGTCATGCCAAACCCTAACCCTAGTTTCTAGAATAGAAAATAAAAGAGAAGAAGAGAAAATAAAAATAAAATAAAATGAAAAGGAAAGTTAAAAGAAACTTAGTTTCAAACTTTGTAAGTTTGACATTTTGTATCTTTCTTTGTATCACATGATTGTGCGATTTGTGACTGCAACAGATGTCACACTTCTGTTACATATGATCTTACCTCATATCCAAAATAAAAAAAAGAAAAAAGAAAAAATAGAAAATAAAAATAAAATAGAAAGGAAATAAAATTAAAACCAAGTCTACTGTTTACAACTTTTGACAGATGATATCATACAGTATAGCAATAGCATGTTGGTTTTATAGAAAGCATATGAACTTCAGAATAGGTTAGTTATAGTATGTATATAGACCATAGTCTATAGTATAAAGATAAACTAATTATCTTATACTTGGAACTCTATTGAGTTCTCTTGTATTACTCAATATAAGAGTTATTTTTTGTTTTATTCCTTAAACATAAGTCATAACACAAAGTTCCTTAACCATCTAACATAATCATTCTATGATTATATTAGTAATGTTCTGTTTGATATTCTATTTGATTAGTATAAACTATTTAGGTATTTAAAGTAGTTTTTTCCTCTAGGAAACTTCATCCTGTTCTCTTAGAATTATATAGAGGTAATTAATATATTAAATAGTCATGAACAATAGACTTAGGATTTTTCTGAAGATTATAAACTCCATATAACTTGTGGAATTTGTCTAGTTATTCTAATACTGGTTGCATATTTCAGAGGATACACTTAGAAAAATTGGAAAGGTTATTCTATCTAAAGAATAGAGAGATGTGTCACTGTGAATACTAGAAGATAATTTTAGTTTTAGTTGATTTTTAGAATAAGAGTTACAATATAACTATTCAGCTTATATATTATATACTTTGTCTAAGATAATATCTAGAAAAAAAGAGACCACATCACTTCTTTCTTTCTTACTATTATCTCATATAGTAGTACCCAAAAGAATTTTAGCAAATGTATCTTTTCCCTTTGACTTAAGTATACTGTCAAACTCTCAAGAACTCTATAACAACATGATAATGAACATAAAGATTGATACTCCTAGAGGTTGATCTGCTTCTTTTAGCATTAGTAAATAATTCTTCTTGAGCTGATCAAGTTGAAATCAGTATATTTGAGGAACTAGCATTATCCTATACAACTCCAAAGGTAGGAGAAAGTAACAATACTAGTAAGGCTAAAACTTTAGAGTCTGTGTTAGAACCTCATGACACAAGTACTACAAACATATGTAATCCTCATAATCTTGAATTATCTGCTATTTTATATGCCATCAATTAGCTTGCATATCCTCAACTATAGGATAGAAACTTTTGCCTTATTTCTTTGTTTGAAGTCAATAATTATCTGGAAGACAATATCAAAAACATTACTTGTTCACTTTAAAAAATTGTGGCCTTTATTAGACAAATAAAACTTGATAACAATACCACCAATGATATCCCACAAATTGCAGAATTTAGTCTCACTATCTGGAACTTTATCTTGTCTATTTATGAATCTGGATAGAATAAGTTAAAAGCTAACAAGAATGGTAACTCTTTTAGGCAAAGTGTTGCATCTCAGTTCAAGATTAAGTTTCTAGTGAACAATCCAATCAATCATCAAGATTCATCAAAACTATTTTTTAAGCCAAGGTTTCAAAAGTTCCTCCTCTAATTCTTCCAAGACCTAGTAAAATTATTTTGGTTAAATAAAAATTCTTTAAGAAGAACTAGACATTAATGTTCTTAGTCAAACTCTTATATGCACAAGCTTCATCAACAAGATTAAAGATTCCTTTTCAAAACTGCTATCTAATAAAGTCTCAGAAATTCACAGAATCATTAACAAGTAGGTGTTATAACTTAGACTCTGTGTTGAGTGAAAGACACACTCTTGTATTGAGTAATACAAGAGAACTCAATAGAGTTCCTACTACAAATTAGTCTACCTTATATACCTTTTATCCATGGTCCATGCTAGGCTAATTCTAACCTATTCTGAAGGCTATGCTTTGTTTATAAGGCTAACATGCCATTGCCATACTATATGATATCATCTCCTTCTAGGATCTTCTACATTGTTTCATTGTATTATGTGAGTGTGTGATTCTTGTGACCAGTTATGTGACCATTGACAGTGTCACACTTTGTCTTCATTGTTCTTGGTCCACAATACAAAATGAAAGAAAATGAAAGAAAATGAAAAGAGAAATAAAATATAAACCAAGTCTATTATTCTCAAATTTAACAGTAGGTGCAAAAAGGTAAACTAAAAATGAACATGACTACTAAAAGACCTTCTAAGAAGCAAATCATTGTTTCTATAGGCTCCAATAATGTAGAAAGGGTTATAGCTAAAGCTAAAACAATCATTGTGAATATTAACAGACTTTTAAAGGGTATCAAGTCCAAAGTCTCTGTGGATTTCATTCAAGCAGATGGTAAAGGTCTCCTTCTCACAACTAACAAAGTAGCAGCTACTTCTGACCTAAATATTATTGAAAAGTATCTAAAAGAACTAAATAATGTTAATAATAGTGAAATTATAAGCTCAAGACTACTTTAATTGAAGTCTTATCTAAAAATCCTCAGAATTCCATACTTTTCTGAAGACTCAAACATTCCTATTACTTTAGACTCCATTGAGCATATTATTAGATTGACTCATATTTTGAATGATATTATTCTTGCATTATGTCTTTATATTATCATAGTATCTCTAAAATTGGATATGGCAATTATCTGGATGGATATCTGAGATTTCCAAAGTAGGTTTAACACAAAAATACTTATCAACAGATATTTTAATATTGGAAGCTATATTGCAACTATTCATAGTACAAACATGAATACAGGAGTTCCCCAATGCAAAAACTACTGAAAGTGAGAACATACCACTTTTGCATGCCAAATTAATGATGTTAAGTATCCAAAATGCAATGGTCCTTATAATCTAGAACATCATAGAAATATAGCTTGGTGCTGTAAGCCTAACTTTAGGACAAACCACTGAGATTGGAAACTCTAAGAGGTGAACTGTGTTCACACATTCAAATGTGTCAATTGCAAAGACAATTATCAAGCAAACAGTTACAGTTGTTCTTGCTGGAAAAATATATTCAATTGGAAGTGTCATATATCAAGTCCACCTATTCCAAAGATATATTCCCATAGTAGTATTGTCATTATAACATCTTTGAGACAAGCTCATCTTCTATGATAGTTATTCTTCTTGCAACATGTCTCCATAGCAGTAATGCAACAACTCAGATATCTAGTCTTTTATGACAGGAATATTTTTATAGAACTCAGTCTTTCATAACAAAGTTCTCCTATCTAACCCCTATTAGTATCTCACCACTAAAACCTTTGCTTAGATAGTATATTGAAATCCTGAGTATCTCTTATATCTCTGACTTGTATGTAAGACTAGTAGTTACACTATAATTTACTAGTCTAATAATCAATAAAGATAACTCCTATTGAACTCAATCTCTGGTGTTCAATACAATACACTAAATCAGCACTCACTTCTATCTTGAACTTTATCCACTCATCTAAAATTGCTACCATATGGCAGATAGATGGAATAGCACATAAATACCTTTTAGTGTAAACCATACTTGACAGTATTATCAGACTTCCAAGTCTGCTGTTATTTCTGAACAGTTCCATTTGCTAAATCCTCTATTACAGTTTTGTTTGCTAAAAATCTTTTTCACACTTCAAAGTCCAATGGCTTTCTCCCACTGTAACTCTTCAATCCACTTGGAGTCAACTCTAGTCTCACTACTTGGGACATCTTTTAATATAAATTCATGTTTCAGTGATAATCTCACTAGGACATATCTGTCAAACACCTCATAATATATCCACAAAAGAAACTAATCATCTTTAAGGTCTCCAAACTGTCTGGATAGTTTCATCTGTTTCCAGCCCAAGTATTGTTCTTATGGACAACAATCCTAATTGGAAAAATGCTCCTACTACTAACCCAGCTATTAATAGACCTATTCTTTTACTTGTTCATGTTCAAAACTCTGATGCATCAATAATACTAATGAGCAATTGACTAACATACTCAGCCTTATTGAATCATAACAATATTGCAAATACACTTACTAATAATCAAAATCCTAGCCCTAATTCTAATTTAAGAGGAACTAAAACCTGTATCTCCAACACTTTCAGCAATACTAAGCCTAACAAGCTTAATAATTTCTTATTTCAATGTTGTCTTTATTTCTATGCTAATCTCATACAATTTGATACAGACATTGTGAAAATTAACTTTGTAATAACCTATTTCACTGGAATCACTTAGAACTGGATTAAAGTAGGCCTTAACTAGAAAGACTAGAGCATTCTATAAGACTGGCTTTCTAACTAGAACCCTTTTGTTGATAAATTACATTGGCACTTTGGTCTTTCAGACCCCATTGGTAACACAGCTACCATGTTAGATAATCTCTGCATAAAACTCAACAATAAGATCTTTACTTACAATATGGATTTTATGTGCTATACTTCCCAATTGGATTGGGAGAATATTATTTTGTACTACTGCTATTACTAAGAGCTCTCTAATTGGATCCAAAATCTTATCTTTATCTAGAAATAAGTTAAACTAATCTCATTTCAGGATATGTATGCTTTAACAATAACCATTGATCATTGCTACTAAGAATATGACCACAAATGCTATCATGCTAGACAGGTAGAAAAGGAGGCTCTTGAGTCTTACTCCTAGAAGTAAGGTAAAACTTCCTCTGCTAGCAATGCTACAACCTTCCAGAACAAAGCAAATATATCTCCAGTGGCTTCATCTACAAAATTATTTTCTTCTAACATATTGTCTTCTACTTTCAGGAAACAATCTAACTCTTCACAGATGAACTTCTCTTCCAAGTTGGCCAACAATGGCAAGTTGACTAGCAATAAGTACAAGAAGTATCTCAAATATAACCTCTACTTTTATTACAATGTAGAGAACCACAAGTTGGACTCTTATCCCAAGAAGCAGACCATAGTTACTCGAAAAGGTCATGATGCTTCAGCAGCTATAGACTTTCCTACAGCTGTTTCTAAGAAATTCTTGGAAAAATAAAGAGTGATTTCCAGGACTTTGTATAGACTGAGTACCATATTGAACTTTTTTGTATAGCAATGAGTTCTATTCAACTCAATGTATCTGTTTTTTCTGATTCTCACTCTCTCTTTGTCTTTCTTAATTCTTAGTTAGAATCATTTTAATAAAACTCTGTTTTGAGCTTTAGTTGATTCTAGGTCTACTTATTACTTTATAGACTCGAAATTCATGAATATTCACAATCTGAAGATATCTACAATCCTACTAGTTGTTCTCTGCTTGTTTGATAATTCATCAAACAACATTATCTTCAAAATTGCTAATTTGCCCATAATTTTCCCCACTAGTGATTATATAAATCTAGACTTTTATATCACTCCGTTCCATTCTTTCTACTCTTTAGTTCTTGGATACAACTGGCTCACCCAACATAATCTACTGATTGACTAGATAAATAAGTTGATAAACTTTCATTTATCTTTGCAGGAAAATATTGCCTCTTTTTGTATTGCAACTAACACACCATTGGCATCTCTGGTATTTCTTGACATCTCTCTGCAATCATTGGATTTTGCAGTTTCCATACCTGCATCTGAGACTTCTATGTTTACTACTAAGTGACCCAACATTGCTATCATTGGTACTGTGGTATTTATATGTGTATCAAAACTTCTGGGCTTTAGCAAGTTTCAACTTTGTCTTTGCTTTTTGGACATTCAGGCCAACTCTGCAAAACTTGTAAAAACTCCTGACCTTTCCAATATCTCTTCTGAATATCATAAATTTGCCAATGTTTTCAGCAAAACCAAGGCTAAAGTTCTCACTCCTTACTATTCTTATGATTTTCAAATCAACCTAAAAGAAGGTGCTCAACCTCCAGTTGGCTCTATATACTTTCTTTCAGCATCCAAACAAGAGGCTCTAAAAGAATTTATTGAGAGAAACCTTAATATGGATTTCATTTAATCAACCTCCTCTCTGCATAGTACACTGGTCTTATTTGTCAAGAAGAAAGATGGTTCACTGTACCTTTGTGTTGGCTTCTGTAGTCTTAATTGTATTTCCAAAAAGGATCACTATCCACTTCTGCTCATTTCTAATCTACTGAACTCACCTTACAATGCTTAAGATAGATCTTTGCCATACTTACCACTTAGTTTGTATAGTCAACAGTGATGAATGGAAGACTACTTTTAAGACACATTACAAATTATTCAAGTGGTCTGTAATGTCTTTTAGTCTTACTAATGTGTTAGACATATAAAGCTTAGATACTAGTTTCTATATTTAATTCCCCTTTCTTTTTCTTTTTCTTCTTTATTTGGATCTAGAGTTAGTATTAGAGTGATGTCATGATCACACTGTCACACATCAGATAAAATGGTCACAGTAATGGTCACAAGTTATGAGATCACAGAGAAAGACATAGAAGATTTTAGAAGAATAATATCATGTAACATATACAACACATGTTAACCTTAAGGAAAACACATGGTTGTTTAGGGTAGGCTAAAGAAGTAGTAGCATGGACCATGGTAGTTTAGTATATAAGGTAGACCATTATGTATAAAGTTCTCTATTGAGTTCTCTTGTGTTAATTCTAATATAAGATTTCTTTCTTTGATCAGCCCTAAGATCACTAAACCATAACATAATGCTTCTATAGCTTTCTAGTAATTTATGAATGACATTTTCTCTGATCTTTTGGATGTCTGTATCATAATATATTTGAATAATATACTTATCTACTTGAACAACATGTCTGAACATTACTAGTATATTAAGAAAGTACTCAAGCACCTCTACAAGACTGGTCTTTATGCTAAAGCAGAAAAATGTGAATTTAACTCCAAGTCAGTAGAATATCTGAAATACATTTTTTCTTCTTCTAGTCTTACCTAAAGTAAAGATTATTCAAGACTAGCTGGAGCCTAAGAAAGTCAAGAATATTCAATATTTCTTAGATTTTGCTAAATTTTACCACTGATTTATCTTCAACTACTTAGACATTGTTATTCCATTAACATACCTTACCTGGAAGAATATTCCCTAGAAGTTTGATTCCTCCTGTTGTAATGCTTTCAAATCTCTCAAAAAGATATTCATCTTTGCTTCCATTTTCATATACTGGATTTCTAATACTCAACTCATTGTGGAAACTGATGTTTTGGACTATACTCTCACTATAATCCTTTCTATTGTAAATGAAGAAAACAAAGTTCATCTGGTCACTGCTCACTCCTGTACTTTCATCATAGCAGAGTTGAATTATGACATATATAACAAGAAATTACTTGTCATTTTTGAGCCTTTCAAAATTTGACAACACTACTTAGAGAATCTGGCCTATCCCATTGATGTTGTTATGGATCATAAAAATCTTAAGTATTTTTCTACTACCAAAGTATTGACCTGAAGGCAAGCATGGTAGTCTGAGTATCTCTCTTAGTTTAATCTTGTTATCAGGTTCCATCTTAGTTATTTTGGCACCAAACCAGATGCTCTCACTAGATAGTGGAATATCTATTCTAAAAAAGGAGATACTGGCTATACCACAGTCAATCTTCACAAATTCTGCTCCAATCTTTACTTAAGAACAACTTGTAGTCTCTAGATGAGCTACTATCCTCCTCTTTCTTTTTCTTTGTACAGCTATAGTTGTTGTGGCAACCACTTATCACAAAGACAAATGATCACACAAGCGGTAAATCTCTTAAGTAGGATATCAAGTGGGAAGTTCACAAGAGAACTCGACAAGAAGTCTCTGCTAAATTAGCAACCTATATATACTAAATACATCTGGTCCATGCTACAACCTCATGTCCGCCTCATTTCCTACTCAAGGCCACCATATTGTATATATGTGCCCTGACGTCATCTTCTAGATCTTTCCACTATGTTCTAGGCTTATGATGTTACATAATGTGACATGTCATGTGACTGCAATGTCACATGCCTCTTCATTGTCACTAAAAAGAAAAGAAAAGAAAAACAAAATTCCTATAAAGTCAGAAAATAAAAGAAAAAGAAAATAAAAATTGTCCATGTCCAAAGCATCTCATAACA
>Ga0157358_1001298_pt1 | contig 10934 bp, 5 predicted proteins | sample AttcapACBM2_FD_111484 | JGI IMG/M metagenome (GOLD analysis project Ga0157358, IMG submission 111484) | Fungus gardens microbial communities from leaf cutter ant in Botucatu, State of São Paulo, Brazil - Atta capiguara ACBM2 | ecosystem: Host-associated > Fungi > Mycelium > Unclassified ...
AAGTTTCTCAATGAAGTCCATAGAAATGGAATTCCATGGTCATTCAGGGATGGGGAGTTGTTTGAGGGATCCATAGGGCTTGTGATGTTGTGGCTTGGATCACATACAAGTGACACAGGACTTGCAGAATTGTTGTACATCAGTATGGAGGCTGGGCCAGAAGTATCCACAGCAGACTAATTCCAGTGTTTTGTTTTGACCAAAATGTCTGGCAAGAATGTGATCATGATTGTACTGGAGAACACGTGTGTGGAGGTTACCAGCAGATAATACATAAATTCTGTTGTCAAGAAAGAGTAGACTATTTAGGTCCGTAGACCACCGGCCATCTGTGGAGATGTGTTTTATAGTAATTGGGTCACTAGGGAGAGCTGAGAGGATGTCTTGATGTAAGGTGTCCAGATCCACAACTGTAGCTGTGCAGAGAGAAGAAAAAAGAAGAACAGTGGCTCATACAGAGGCTGCAAGTTGTTCTTGAGTGAAGATGGGCTTGAAGTTGTGAGGGTTGACTATGGCATAGCTAGTATTCCCCCCTTTAGGATAGACATCCCATCATCTAGTGAGAGCATCTAGTTTAGTGCTGAGATGACCAGGATGGAACCTGATGACAAGGTTAAACTGGGAGAGGTACTCAGACCACTGCACTTGTCTCTAGGTCAATATCTTGGTAGTAGAAAAATACTCAAGGTTCTTATGATATGTAACAACATTAATGGGATAGGCTGGACCTTCCAAATAGTATCACCAAATCTTGAAAGCTTTGAAGATGGCAAGCAATTCCTTGTTATGTATGTTGTAGTTTAACTCTGCTGCAGTAAAAGTGCGAAAGTGAAAGGCAACTGGATGAACTTTCTTATCTTTGTTAACAATAGAGAGAATTGCAGCAAGAGCATAGTCCGAGGCATCAGTTTCCACAATGAGTTGAGCATTGGGAATCCAATGAGTGAGAATAGGTGTAGAAGTAAATGCTTTCTTGAGAGAGTTGAAAGCATCTTGACAGGAGGAGTCGAACTTCCAAGGAATGTCCTTCTGGGTGAGATGTGTCAATGGAATGACAATGTCCAAGTAGTTGAAGATGAACCAGCAGTAAAAGTTTGCGAAACCTAAGAAGGATTGAATATCCTTGACTTTCTTAGGTTCCAGCCAGTCTTGAATAATCTTTATCTTGTCGTCGGACATGGTGAGGCCAAAAGGAGAAAGGATATATCCCAGATACTCTACCGACTCAGAGTGGAATTTGTATTTCTCTGCTTTGGCATAAAGACCAGCCTTGCGGAGATGCTTGAGTACTTCTTTTACATGCTAGTGATGCTTGGACATGTTATTTGAGTAGATGAGTATATCATCCAGATAGATCACGACACAGACATCTAAAAGATCAGAGAAAATGTTGTTCATGAATGCTGGAAGGCCACGGGAGCATTGGTAAGACCGAAGGGCATTACAGACCATTCAAATGATCTATAACATGTCCTAAAGGCAGTCTTCCATTCATCACTATCAGCAATGCAAACCAAATGGTAAGCATGGCGAAGATCTATCTTTGAGTAGACCTAAGCTTTGTGAGGTGAGTCCAGTAGATTAGAGATGAGTAGAAGTGGATAACAATTCTTTTTGGAGATATGGTTAAGACTGCAGAAGTCGACACAAAGGCGCAGTAAACCATCTTTCTTCTTAACAAATAAGACCAGTGCACTGTGCGGAAATGAGGTTGGTCGGAAAAAACCCATGTTGAGATTTTCCTCAATGAATTTCTTGAGAGCCTCTTGTTCAGATGCTGAAAGAGAGTATATAGTGCCAACCAGAGGTTGAGCACCCTTTTCCAGATTGATTTTGAGGTCATAAGGACGATGAGGAGGGAGAGTTTCAGCTTTAGTCTTGCTGAAAATGTCAGCAAATTCATGATACTCAGAAGGGACATTGGAGAGATTAGGAGTTTCTGCAAGTTTTGTGAAGTTGGCCTGAATGTCCGAAGAAAGAAAACAGAGTTCAAAATTGTGGAAGCCCAGAAGTGTTGATGCACACAAGAATACTGCAGCACCAATGATAGCGATGTTAGGTCACCTGGAGTTAGACATGGAGGTCTCAGATGCAGGTATGGAAACTGCAGAGTCTGATAATTGCAGAGAGGTGTCCAAAAAGGATGGAAATACCAATGGTGTGTTGGCTGCCATGCAAGGGAGTGAGATTTTCCTGCAAAGATAGACAGAAGTTTATCAACCCATTTACCCAGTCAATCAGTGGATTGTGTCAGGCAAGCCAGTTGTATCCAAGGACAAAAGAGCAGGAAGAATCAAGCAGAGTGACATAGAAGTCCAGATTCATACAATAACCGGTGGAAAAAATTATGGGCAAGTTGGCAATTTTGGAGATAGTGCTGTTAGATGAACCATCAAACAAGCAGACAGCAACTGGAGAAGTTGTAGATGTCTTCAGGTGGTAAGTATCCACAAATTTGGAGTCTACAAAGCAGTGAGTAGACCTGGAGTCGATAAGAGCTCGGAACAGAATTTTATTAAGGTGATCCTGACCAAGGATCAAGGGAGAAGTAAGGAAAACAAAGAGTGAATAAGGATCAGAAAGAGCAGATGCATTGAGTTGAATTGGACTCGTTGCTGCACAGGGAAGTTCAATATGGCCCTCAGTCTGTGCGGAGTCCCAGGGGTCGCTCTCTATTTTTCTGAGGGTTACTCGGAGGCAGCTGCCAGAGTATCAGCAGTCGCTGAAGCACCATGGCCTTTGGGAAAGACTGTGGTCTGCTTTTTGGGACAGGAGTCCAGCTTGTGGTCTCCTGCACCACAATAGAGGTACAGATTGTTTTCAAGACACTTCTTGTGCTTGTCACTGGTCAACTTGCCATTGCTGGCCAGCTTAGAAGAAAGGTCCACCCATGGAGTATTAGGTTGCTTCTTGGGAGCAGGGATAGAGATGGTTTTAAGGAAGGATTCTTGGCGGATGGGGCTGCCAGAGGTGTATTTGCCTTATTCTGGGAGACTATGGCAGAACTGGAGGTAGAAGCTTTTTCTTGCTTCTGGGAGTAGGACTTAAGAGCTTCTTTCTCCGCCTGCCTTGCACAGTGGCATTTGTAGTCTCTTTCCCAGTAGCAGTGATCGATAGTCATCGCTAAGGTGTACATATCCTGGAACAAGATGGGTTTTCCTTGTTCCCAGGTAGAGATGGGGTCCTGGATCCAATTGGGGAGCCCCTGGTAATAGTGGTAGTACAGAACACTATTCTCTCAACCTAATTGGGAGGCATAGCACATGAAGTCCACATTGTAAGTGGAAATTTTATCGCCGGGCTCCATGTGGAGATTATCTAACATGTTGGCTGCTTTACCAACGGGGTCCGAGAGACCAAAATATTGATGTAACTCATTCACAAATAGGTTTCAGTCCAAAAGCCAGTCTTGAAGGATGTTCTGGTCTTCTTGGTTGAGGCCCACCTCAAACCAGTCCTGAGCTACTCCAGTAAGGTAGGTCATTGCGAGGTTAATTTTTGCAATGTCCATATCGAATTGTGCTAGATTAGCATGGAAATATAGCTGGCATTGAAATAGGAAATTATTGAGCTTGTCAAGCTCAGTGCTACTGAAAGTGTCAGGGATGTAGGCTTTAGTTCCCCTTGAATTAGTATTGGATCTGGGAGTCTGATTAGCATTAAGGATGTTAGCAAGTTGGCCAAGTACTTCAGCCAATTGTTCATTAGTATTATTGCTCCGATGGGGTTTTGACCATGAGCAAGTAGAAGATGTTGGTCTATTAGTTATATTATTATTAGTACTAGGATTAGTGAAAGCATTCTCCCAATTAGGATCATTGTCCGTAGGGATGATACTTGGGCCAGGAACAGGCAAAACTGTCTAGCCAGGTTGGATTGTACTGGAAGGAAACCTTGGAGATGAATGGCCTCTTTGATGGATTCGTCTTGAACATTGTGGTGCATTTGGTGAATAAGCCAGCTGGTCACTGAAATGTGAGACTGTGTTAAAAGGTGTCCCAAGTGGTGGGACCAGAGTTGAAGAGTTATAGCGAGAGGAAGCCATTTGGACTTTGAAGTGCGAAGTGAAATGGATTGCAGATGGAACTGCAACAAAGGGTTTAGCTGGCAGAACTGCTCAGAAGTGACAGCAGACTTGGAAGTCTGATAATACTGTCAAGCACAGTTCACACTGGGGTGGAAGTCCGCAGAATGGACTCAGAGATGAGCAGACTTGTGAAGCAACCTTGGCTTCAGCTTATATGCTATGCTATCTGTCTGCCGCATGGTTGCAACTTCAGATACAAGGAAGAAAGTCTGAGTGGGAGTGAGTACTGATTAGTGTATCACCGTTGAATACTGGAGGTCGAGTTGAATAAGAGTTTATCTCCGTTGATTATCAGACTAGTGAATTACAATGTAACTACTAGTCTTATATACAAACTGATAGTTTAGGAGATGCTCAGGGTTTCAGTGGTAAAATCCCTATTACCTCAAGTGGAGGTTTCAGTGTTGAGACACTGACAGGAGTAACTCTATAATGGAAGACTGAGTTGAATAAGAGTATCTCTGCTGTGGAAGATGGAATACCCAGATGGTTGCAGCACCACCATGAGATATGTTGCGAGAAAGATGGCCACTGTGGAAGGCAGGCTTGTATGATTTGGAGGTGGTTTCACTGTGGGAATGTTATTTCCAGACAGGTGGACTTGCATATGACAAATAGCAGAATCTATATACTATTCTCTAGTAATATTTGTATATGTATTCTCTAGTATAATTATAATTATATTCTTACTAGCTACTTTAATTAGAACAAAACACTAGAACTTATTCACTGTGGTTATTCTTGGCCAAGCCTTAGTATTAATGTACAACAGTTCTACAAGTCTTATGTTACTTTTATGTGATTCAAACTTCAGCATTATAAGTCCTATAGATTTCTTAAGCAGCTTTCTATCTATAAACAACCATGAAATTCCATTTCTATAGATTTCTTCAAGAAATTTTTGTTATTCTCCATGTTTGATACCATCTTGATAATCATTAATTAGCTTACTAAGTAGGTAATATTCATTCCTACACACAACACTATTGTATCTATAGACCTAGCATGTCTGTTCATACTTTATGTATTTTCCAAATACAGTGTTCTATTCTATGTTATCTCTGATAGAGATTTGAAGTTAATATCAAACTTTTTCTATTTTTTAGGCACTACTCTTAATATACAGCTTCACTTTACTTTAAGCTACTATCCTGAAGATGATAGACAAACTGAACATATGAATCAGATATTAGAGAAATATCTTTGTGTATATTCTAACTATTAGTAAAACAACTAGTAAACTCTTGCCATTTGTGGAGTTTTCTTACAATTATACTTCTAGTACTACTAGTATCTCTCTATTTTTTGTTGATAAGGGCTATCATTTGAATATCTCTATACTATTAGAGAATCACAAACTCTAAACTTCAATTTTGATGTTTGATTACAAAACTACAAAGTATACTTGCCCTAACACTTCCCTACAAACTCTAGTAGCCACTTTAGTTCATGCCTTTGCCCCACTATGTTCTTAGTTACTATCAGATGAATTTCTTTCAATTCTGAACATAGTTCTCAATATTTCTACTAGTATCTCTGATTACCTGGTACAATTATTCTAGCTTTATATTAGCAAAGTACTTAAAATAGCTGTTGCCTCCAGGAAATTTCATTCTGTTCTCATAAGTTTCTCTAGAGGTAAGTCATAGTACTTGTCAATAGACTTAGATTTCTTTAAAGCTTGAAATACAAACTTTATGTTGTTTGAGTAAATAAGTATATTATCCAGATAGATTATGATACAAACATTCAAAAGATTTGAGAAAGAATCATTTATAAATCACTAAAAGACCACCAGGATATTGGTAAGACCAAATATTATTATAAACCACTCAAATAATTTATGACAAGTCTTAAAAGTAGTCTTTCATTCATCATTATCAGCAATGTAAATCAGATGGTAAGCATGATAAAGATCTATCTTTGTATATACTTGGGCTTTGTGAGATAAGTTTAGTAGATTAGAAATAAAGAGAAGTGAATAATGATTCTTTTTAGTGATGTAATTGAGACCATAAAAGTCAACATAGAGATATAGTAAACCATCTTTCTTCTTGACAAATAAGACTGGTACATCATATAGAGATGAGGTTGGTTAAATAAAATCTGTATTAAAGTTTTCCTCAATGAAATCCTTTAAAGTCTCTTATTCAGTATTTTAGAATACTAAAAGAGAGTAAATAGTGTCAACCAGAGATTGTGTACTCTCTTCTAGATTGATCTTGAGGTTATTAGGCTAATAAGAAGCAAGGATTTTAGCTTTGACTTTGCTGAAGATATCAGCAAATTTGTGATACTTGGATAGGATGTTAGACAGATCAGAAGTCTCTGCAAGATGTATGGAGTTTGTTTGAATGTTCAAAGAGCAAAGACAGATTTGAAATTTGCTAGAGCCTGAAAGTTTTGATATATATAAGAATACTATAGCACTAATAATAGCAATGTTGGATTGCTCAGGGTTAGATACAGAGATCCCAGATACAGGTATGAAAACTGTAGAGCCCAATGAATATAGAGAAGTATCAGTAATGGGAATGCCAGTAGTATATTGGCTATAATGCAAGAGAAAGCAAGATGACCTATTTGTCTAGTCAATCAGTGAATTGTGTTGTACAAGCCAGTTGTATCCAAGAACTAAAGATGTTATGAAACAAAGAAGTGTGGGAAAATATTTTCTTATATATTAGTGGAAGAATATTATTTTATTAGTCTATAGTGAGAGAGAGAAGGCACATGATCTGGAAGTCACATAACATTATGTCATAGGGCCTAGAAGGGTCTATGGACTAGAAGAGTCTAGACGATAATGTTAAGGAGCATGTTAACTGTATTGCTACTACATGGTATATACATGGTACACTCATGGATTTTAGGATAAGTTGCACAGTAGAAGTGTAGTCGTAGCACAGACCATCTGTAATAGTATAAATAGGATAGAAATACAGCGGAGACTCCTTGTTGAGTTCTCTTGTGATTCCCACTTGATATCCTGTTGAGAGATTTGCTGCTTGTATAATTATTGGTCTGTGTGACTAGTGGTTGCCACAACAAAAGAGCAGAAAAAATCAAGTGGAATAATATATGAGTCCAGAGTTATATAAGTACTAGAGAGAAAGATTACAAGCAAGGTAATAATTTAGAAGTGGTATTGTTTAATGAGCTGTCAAATAACCAAAGGGCAACTAGTAGTGTTGCAAATGTCTTCATATTGTAAATATTCACAAACCTTGAGTCTAGAAAATAGTGAGTAGATTTAAAGTTAACTAAAGCTCAAAATAGAGTTTTATGAAGATAATCCTATCCAGTAACCAAGAGAGAAGTCAGAGAAACAAAGAGAGAATAGAAGTCTAAAAAAACAAATATGTTGAGCTAGATAGAATTTAATGCTACATAAGGAAGTTTAATATAGCCTCAGTCTATGTGAAGTTCTAAAGATGACTTTTTATTTTTTTGAGGATTTCTTAGAAGTAGCTGCTGAAATTCAAGAAGCAGACCATGGTCACTTCCAAAGACCATAGTAACAAGAGTCCAGTTTATGATCTTCTGTACTACAATAAAAGTATAGATTATTTTTAAGCTGCTTCTTGCACTCATTGCTAGTTAACTTACCATTATTAGCTAGCTTGAAATAAAAGCTTATCTGTAGAGAATTATATTATTTCTTGGAAGTAGAAAACAAAGAATTGGAGATATTAAAAGACAATAATTTGGTAGATAAGACTGTTAGGAATTAACTTGCCCTATTCTATAAGCTCACTGTGTTACTAGTAAAAGAAATCTTATCTCACTTCCAAGAGTGAGACTCAAAAGCCTATTTCTCTGCCTATTTTGCATAATTGTGCTCATAGTTGTGATTTCAATAACAGTAATTGATAGTTATTGTTAAAACATACATGTTTTGGAATAAGATAGGTTTATCTTGTTCCTGGTATCAAACTCTATTTATTTTCATTTTCATTTTTCATTTCAATTTATTTTTCATTTTTCTATTTTTAAAACTTAGGGTTAGGGTTAGAGTGATGAGCTCACACTGTCACACATCAGTCACATTGGATAACATGGTCACAGTAATAGTCACAAGTCATGAGACATATAGAAGGATATAAAAGGCTCTAGAAAGAAGACATCATATAATGTATGCAACATATGTTGACCTTAAGACAAACATATAGCTGTTTAGAGTAGGCTAGAAGTAGCTAGCATGGACCATGTGGATTCAGTATAAGATAGACTATCTTGTACAGAGTTCTCTATTGAGTTCTCTTGTGCAAACTCTATACAAGGTTCTTTCTTTTGACTAACCCTAAGGTCTTAAGTTCATAACATTTGGGTAGAGATGAAATCTTGGATTTGGTTAGGAAGTCTTTAGTAGTAGCAATATCAAAGTATACTATTCTCCTAACCTAATTAATAAGTATTATACATGAAGTTCACATTATGAGTAGAAATCTTATCATTGAACTTCATACAGAGATTGTTTAGTATGTTTGCTACTTTATCAATAAGATCCAAAAGACTAAAATGCTGATATAGTTTATTAACAAATTAATTTCAATCTAAAAGCTAGTCTTAAAAAATGCTCTAGTCTTTCTAGTTGAGGTCTATCTCAGACTAGTTCTGAGCAACTCTAGAAAGAGATATCATCATGAAGTTAATCTTTACAATGTCTATGTTAAATTGTGTGGAGTTTGCATAAAAATTGAAATGACATTGAAATAAAAAATTATTAAGCTTGTTAGAGAGCCTAACAAGCACTACTAAAAGTATTAAGAATATGTGCTTTAGTTCTTCTAGGATTAGATATAAGACTGGAAATCTAATTAGTATTAAGTATATTAGTAATACAACTGAGGATGTCAGCCAATTGTTCATTAGTTGAATTATCACTGTGCTAGGGTTTTGACTGTAAGCAAGTAGAAAAATGATGTGAAATATTAGAACAACTAGTAAGGTTAGTAGTGAGAATATTCTTCTAATTAGAATCATTGTTCATAGAGATGATACTAGGGCCTGGAACAAATGAGACTATTCTAGCAAGTTGAATTATACAAGTAGGAGACCAAGAAGATAAATAGTCTCTTTAATGAATATATTTTAATCACTATAGTATATTTAAAGGAAAAACCCCAGTAAGATATTAAAAAGTTTCAGCAAGAAAAGGCCATTAGACTTATAGAAGTATAACTTAAAAGCCAAGTGTCAAACTTGAAGATAGTAGGCTTGTTATTTTAGACTTAGTGAAAGAGAATAATATAATATTACATGTGACTGTCATAACTATTACAGTAACATGACAAAATATAACAACTATCACAAGTTGGTTATATATGTCACAATATCACATAACACATAGAAAAAATATACAGACTATATACTAGAGGTATATATATAGAATAGACTTATCTATATTAGGAACTCTACCAAGTTCTCTTGTGTTAACCAATATAAGGTTACTTTTTTGTTCCTACTCTTAGACTTAAGTCATAGCATTAAGAAAATTGCAGACAGAACTGCTCAGAAGTGACAGCAAACTTATTAGTCTGATAATACTATCAAATACTAGAAGACAAAAGCCTATAGGGTTGGCTTGGAGATGTACTAGGTGTGGAAACCCTATACAAAGTACACAGTGATGTAGGTTTTCTAGAACAACCTTGGCTTCATATATGCTATACTATCTATCTGCCATGTTGTTGCAACTTTAGAAGATGGAACAAAGTCTGAAGGAAGTGAGTGCTGATGATGGTGTGTCCAAAGAACACTGGGGATTGAGTTCAACTTGAATATTTGATTATTAGACTAGCAAACTACAGTATAACTGTAGCTGTTAGCTTGTATAGATGAAAAATCTCCTCAATAAAGTTGGTTTTGATATTCCTATTACTTATCTCTATGATGATAATCTTGGTTCACTTTTCTGGGGATCTAACTCTATACAAGAGAAGTGCTCCAAACATATTGATAGGAAAAAGAATCTTGCTGATATTCTGACTAAGAACCTTGGTCAAGTTTTATTCAATTGTTTTTGTTCATCACTTGGATTGGAGATACTAAGTCTATCCACTTATGTTTCTGACACTTAAAAGCTAACATCTTAAGCAAGGAGGAGTGTTGTAAAACATTCCAACCATTAAACAATCATACTGTGATCAGCAATATGGCGAGTCAGACATGTGTCATCTATAAATGTATTAGCACAGCCTACATTATTGTATAACCTGTAGGTATGTATATACATTGTCGCTCTTCAGTTCAAGTAATACTACTTGTCTTATATCGCTCACATCTTAAGCTCTCCACTAAGACCAAACCAATACCATTGGTAAGTCATCAGTTGTCCACACTGCATAATGCTGCTGCAATCTGTTCCCCAACATTACTTATATTTGAGTCACCGCTGACTTTTCCTTATCTATCCACTTATATTCTCCACTAGAAAATTCTACATACACCGTCTACTAGTTTACTTACAGATACTTTATGACTTCGGATAGATCCTCCGTAGATCCTTGCGGAATATCAAAAAAAGACGATCATGTGATACCCAAAAGAGAACCGGTGAGTTCGATAACGTTTCTATGACCTCCAATCCGCTTCCTGTTAGTCTTTACGAGAACTTGTTGTTGAAGCTAGTTGCAGTTCTCGAGCTGACCCATCAAGAAGAGGGCATAACAACACCCGCAGCGAAGCAAACTATATTGCAAGCAGTCAGTGTGAATCTTCCTGTTGAAAGGGCCCAGTTACTTATGTGGTTCTCAGACGAATGACTTCAGAAATGCACTCGTTCGAGCAAAAGATTTGGTCGTAAATCTTCCCGGAGGTGAATTGCTCATTCAGGAGCAAGAGC
>Ga0157358_1001299_pt1 | contig 10932 bp, 8 predicted proteins | sample AttcapACBM2_FD_111484 | JGI IMG/M metagenome (GOLD analysis project Ga0157358, IMG submission 111484) | Fungus gardens microbial communities from leaf cutter ant in Botucatu, State of São Paulo, Brazil - Atta capiguara ACBM2 | ecosystem: Host-associated > Fungi > Mycelium > Unclassified ...
CAAATATTGTCAATGGCATATCACCCTCAAACTAATAGTCAAATGGAGAGAATCAACCAAGAAGTTGAAGTATTCTTATGGCATTATATCAATTATCAGCAAGACAATTAGATAGAATAGTTATCAGCAGTGAAATTCCAATACAATGACAAGAAATACTCAGCCATAGAGTATACACCATTTTAACTTAATTTTGGACAACACCCATGGAAGGAAGACCTAACAATAGAAATGGTGACAAAGGTCAAGCAGAAAAAAGATTATGCTAGGATGCAACAAGAATTATGCAACACTAGCCCTTAACTGCACATTAAAAAATTCAAAGAGGACAATATCAGCTTCAGAAATCAATAGAAGATGTAGAAATAATAATATAGAATAAGATTAGAACATGTAAAAGAGCTCTTGTAAATGTGAAAGAATAAAGTTAGGAAGAATATTAAAAGAAATATATAAGTAACATTCACTTATGAATACTTTCTCTTGCTAACACACTTCTAAACAGTGAACCTTACACTGTGTAACAAGTTTCTTTGAAAAACCTAGTGAATAGATTGCAAAGCTTCTTAAAAGTCTCTAACAACACTATCTATTCCAGATAATACATCTTGAAGGCATCTCTCAAGTCAAGTCAAACCTTACAACTGAAGATACTAACTGATACTCACCTTGCCAACTTTAGCTAGGCTGCTAGAACTTTTCAAAACTCATTTGAAAGTAATAACAGATACTAGCAATGCTCACTCAATAAAATTAAAATTAAAATTGCTCTTGAGTAGGAAAATTCAGATGGGGATTTTCCCTCTTTCTCCCTTCTACTTGTGGCTTATGTATTAGTCTAAAAATACAGAGAATGGAACTAGAGAATGGAAACTAAAACTATAATGAAGCTCTCTAAGATCTTGTGAGCACATGGCTATCTCTTTATTTGCAATCTGATATCAACCCAATAATCAATTTCTACTTGTGAGTGCCTATTCTATTTCTTGTTTACTGTTTCCATAGTAATCACTACTTATCTCTCCATTCTGAACTCTATTAGCTTTCAATATAATGTGTTCCTGTCTTATCTGATTATCCAAACATTTGTAATACTATAAAATGTCCTCACAAGTATGTATACTTCATGGCTAGTTCCTCATAAGTGGTGTTTTTTATTCCTAAGGATATCTTCTTTTCAAGATCTGGTTTGATTAATGGCTACTACACTATTCTCAAGCTGGTGTTCACTTGAGAGAACTTGAGACATCATTTAGAAGTATAAAATCTTATATGCTTAAAAACTTTATAAGAGTACTTGTTTTCATAAAAAAGTGTTTTCTGGTGTAACAACAAAGTTACAAAAACTGGAAACTTTTCTCAAAAACTACAGAGAAGTTGAGAAATAGCAAAGATATCAATAGAAAAGGCAAAAGAAGCTATGAAGAAGTAATTTGACAAGAAAAATGAAATTTTTAGAAACTAAAGCAAGAAAATAATATATGGTTGGAAGCCAAGAATATCCAGTTGAAATGACTTTTAAAGAAGTTGGACTAAAAAATATAGACCTTTTAAATCTACAAAAAACATTAGACAAGAAGCATTTCAGCTAAAATTACTAGAAGAATGGGCAATACTGTCATATTCCAAACTCCCAACATGTCCAATGTTGTGGCAACCACTAGACACAAAGTCCAATAATCACACAAGTCAGTAAAGCTCTTAGTAGGCTATTAATATGAGGATCACAAGAGAACTTGACAAGAAGTCCCTGCTAAATTACTACCCTATTTATATAAGTTACACATAGTCTATACTATGAATAATTACTCTTGCCCTAATGTCTATGCATTGTCCATGAGTGCACCATGTGTACACCATAAGGTAGCCATATGTTATGATATGGTAAAGGAGAAAGTGGTAATATTCTTTATATATTCTTTAGGATTTTATATTGGATTTTACTTTGGATTTACTTTTCTTTTATTATATTGATGATGATGGTGAAGAGGCATGTGACACTGCAGTCACATGACATGTCACATGATGTGATGTCATAAAAGCCTAGAATGGACTAGAGTAGACTAGATATATGATATCAAGGAGCATGTTAACTATATTGCTATCACATGGTATATACATAGTGTATGTATAAATGACATATGGACTTTAGGGTAGGGTAAGATAGTACTAGCATGGACCACATGTAGATTATATAAATAAGATAGTAATACAGTGGAGACTTCTTGTCAAGTTTTCTTATAATGCCTACATCAATAGCCTACTGAGAGATTTATTACTTGTATTGCTATTAGACTTTGTGTCTAGTGGTTGCCACAACACCATACAGTTAACATGCTCCTTGACATTATCCATTTAGACTGCTCTAGCCCACTCTAGTCTGCTCTAGGTCTATGACCTTATATCATGTAACAAGTCATATAACCACAGTGTCACATGCCTCTTCATTGTCAATGAAAGAAAAAGAAAATCAAAAGAAAAGAAATATAAAATTAAGAAAAATAGATAAAGAAAAAGAAAAATGTTAGTGTCCAAGTGCACCATAACATCCAAGACATGTTTGACTTCAATACAACATCAAATTCCCATGGTTATCTGGCCTTATTTGTGTTCAAAACTCTGTCAGTAGTTTGGTACTTTATAATAAACTTAATTCCATCAAGAGTCCATAGTTATTTCGCTTTATTTGAGTCAAAATCCATAGCTATATTCATTTTTGTCTGTTGCCTAATTATCTCCTCAAACTCTGCAAAATTACTCAGACTTTATGCAAAGTTTTCTCCTCTTCAAATATGAACTCCTATATAATATTTCACTAATAAAACACTTGCTTGGAGATCTGTTTTAGTTACTCCTTTTGTTATTTTATGTATTTAAGACTGGTGACCACTTTGTAATAGCTAGCCTGATAATCGACTAAAGTTGATGCTAAATCTCCAGTATCAATGGCAATGTGCTTGTAACGACCTTAAGCTTGAGCTCAGGTTGCAACTAAGACAAAGACTTGAGAAAGGATAAGGAATTTGTAGAATTGGTAAAGCATAAGGATACAGGAGTGTATCTACACTATATATATGTAACTAGAAGTATCCATGAAGAGTCCATGAGGTATTGTACATAAGGATGTATCGAGGAGAAAATGAGAACTAGGTTAGGATGTCATGCCTTCCACATGAGGTGCTGACTGAGACTACTTTGGTGCAGCTGATCGTTGTTGTCATACCCTTTACCCTCTTCCATGTTGACTTCATAAGGCATCGATCGTAACAGTGCTTGACTCCTCTCCTTATAACTCCTTACAAGACTATTATCTAAAGTTGCAACTATGCAGCTTGTAGGTGGCATAACATATAAGTTGAGGCCAAGGTTATTCTGACAAGTCTGCATCACTGAGCTCATTGCATGAAGTTTCTACACTCTGTGCATGTCTGAGCCAACTCCATGGACTTTTACTCTCAAGTTCAAACTGTGCCTAACAAATACAACATGTTTAATAAAAACCTGCTAATGTTATAACTTAAGTCTTTTGTATTGAGTAACACAAGAGAACTCAATAAAGTTCCAAGTATGAACTTATCTATCTTATATGTACTCCATAAGACCAATATGCTATTGCCATGTTATATAATGTCATCTGTTCTGAAACTTTTTATGTTCTATAAAAGATTCTTCTCTATATTATATAATTATATGACTTGTGACTGTGATATGTGTCACACCCTCCATCATGCTTTGTGACTTGTGTGACAATAACATATGATGTCATATCACACTTCTTATCTAAATCTAAAATAATGAAAATAAAAAGAAAAACCAAATTGAAATAAAAGAAAAACAGAAAATAAATAAAAACCAAGTCCATTGTTCACAACTCTAACAGCTCATATGATGCAAAAAAACCCAAATTTGAAGGACAACATATAGAAATAGTACTACTACTAAACATTATCAATAAAAAAGAAGAGTATAAAGTTGAAGAAGCACAAAATCACAGAAAATAAGGATGCAGCATGCAATTCTTAGTTCATTGGAAGAGATATAGAAACAAACATGACCAATGAATAGCAGAAACAGGGTTACCACATGCTAAAGAGATAATTCAAGACTATTGGACAAATTAAGACTAAGTGTTTAGTTAAAAGAGGTATTGTTTAACATAAAAGAACCTGGTAGAGTTCTTAGTACTGATGTGTCTACTTTATATACCTCTAGTGCATGGTCTATGTATACCTATATCTAGCCTACTCTAAATGTTATAAGTCTTATGTAAATAAAGTTATCATTTTTTGTATAATATATGACATCATCTTTATTAAGTTCCAACTAAGAAAAAGAGAAAATAGAAGATAAAAGAATAAGTAAAGTAAAAAATAAGAAAGATTTTAAATAAAACAAGTCTACCATCTTTGATTCTAGCACAAAGCTTTTGAGATGAAATCTATCAAAGAGAAAAGTAAACTTTAAGTCAATATCTCAAAGTATCACAAGTAACTGAGAAATCAAATCATATTTTACAAGTTTACAACAGCTTTCTCTTTCTCTAACTCCTACATTGCTCATATTGTTAATAACATAGATCTCATTATAACTCTAAACAAAGAAAAGAAAGATTGGATGAAAATATAATCTAAGAATTGGAAACCATGGTAGACATTCAACTACAAATTCAGAACACCATCAAGCTAGCAGATATAGCAAACAACTAACTGATAGATATTGAAACTGTCCTATTACAAATTGGAGAAACTCATAGAATGTAAATTGGCAGAGATATTTATAGCATATCCAAAGAACTGAGAAATGTTATTTATGAAGATATAGAATAACAAGCTCATCACATTCAAGTTCCATTAGCCAATGAATTAGATTAATACAAAGGAAAAAGAGGAGAAGCAATAAATAAACATATCAAAATACTGTAGGAAACATATCAAGATTCTTATTAAGATACACTACAACTAATGATTATAGATAAAGAAAAACAAAAGGAGGACACTGTTCAAGATAAAGAAGTATTATACAAACCTTATGATATATTATCAAGTTCAAGTGAAACAACATCCCCAGACCAGATGTTACAAGACAAGATTAATAATCAGAAGAAAGCATTGAAGACACTGCAATCACCTATCAAGACCATTGTATTGAAACAACATTACAGACCAATTCTGATAGCAGAAACATAATATAGATACTAGTTGTTGAGAAATATCTGTCAAAATCTATACAGAAGATCTGTTGCACAAACTATTCTTCATAGCTAACTCTATACAAGGATAGCTTATTATAGAACCCACCAAAAAGATGGTAGCAACATATGCAGCTGGAGATTTAACCTTAGTAGATTCATAAGAATATAAACACTAAAATAGAGACTATTATTATGATCAATACCTCATGCTTTACAGGTGTTCACTTCATGGTTACCTCAACTTGAACATATGTTGGAGTTGTCTCATTTATAAACTTCTATTTTACTGTACTACATGCTTTCCTTATGTTTCATTAGTTAGTATCTTATATAGTAGGAGAGATATTCTTATGTGGTTCTTACTTTCTATTCATTGTTTCCTCAAGGAAATCTTTCTTATTCTTTATGGTCTATAGGTATGTATAGTAGTAGATACAGTCCTGTATTTTTACACTTTACCAATTGATCATCATCTTCATTCTTTCTCAAGTCTTTGCCTAAGTTGCAACCTAAGTAAAGCTTAGAATCATAAAAATCTCCAATCTCAACTCTTCATCCTTTGGCATATACACCTTCATTTCTTTCAATATTAACTCTTCTTTTATTTTCCACTTATCTCATCTTAATATCTTAACTCCTATATTTTTATTTCTTTTATAACTTTCACTACTTCCTCATCTTTCTCTCTTGCTCTTTTATCAATTTCTCATTTTTGTTATTATTTTCTACTTCCACCTTCAAATCTAGCCTTCTACTCAAACTATCTACTTTTTCCATTCTAACTCTCAGCACATATTTCAAAGTGAAATCAAATCTAGACAAATATAAGATCTATATAGCCTGTTTCCAATTCAACTTCTATATATTCATAAAATATTCAAAATTTTTATGGTCTATTCAGACCTCAAACTTGAGTTTAGTATCTTCTGACAAATATCTCTATATATCAGAGTTGCAAAGTTTGAACCCAAGTTTTTTCTAAATTCTTCTTTTTTCTTTTTTCTTTTATTTTATTTTTGGAACTTAGGATTAGGATCTAGCATGTCATCACTGACATACTGACACATAACACATAACACAGTCACAAGTCACATGGTAGCAAGAAAAGAATGTAGAAGGTTTTGAAAGGATGATGTCATACAGCATGTTTAATACATGTTGACCTCAAGGCAAACACATGGTTATTTAGGGTAAGCTAAAGTAATAGAGCACAGACCATAGGCTTTTAGTATATAAGATAGACAATTCTATACAGAGTTCTCTATCAAGTTCTCTTGTGTTAACCCAATACAAGGTCCCTTTTATTAATCAATTCTAAGGTTTTTAAGTCATAATACTATATCTCTAATCCTCCCAGTCACATGACATGTCACATGATGTGACATCATAGGCCTAGAAGGTGGTGGAAGAATCTAGAAGATAACGTCAGGGCACATGTATACAACATGGCAACCTTGAGGTGAACATGAGGAAGGAGCATGGATATAAAGGCAGGGTTAATTATTAGTAGCACAGACCATGAGGACTTTGTATAAATAGGACTCTAATTAAGAAGAGGCTCCTTGTTGAGTTCTCTTGTGAATTACCCACATTATATCTGCTTTTGAGATTTACTTGCTTGTGTGATCATTTGTCATTGTGATAAAGTGGTTGCTACAACATCAATAACACTTCTCCTATTGCATGATCAAATGCATTCACTTCTATTTTCATCTTCTTGTCTAAATCTAGTACTATTAGAATTGATTCTATAGTAAACCTTTTTTAAATGTCTTAAATGATTTCTTCTATCTTATCTTCTACTTCTATTTTTGTTTTTTTCTAGTCAATTCATATAATAGTCTTGGCAAAGTTTTTCACAAATTGTCTATAATAGTTAGCTAGCCTCAAGAACTTTTGTATCTCCTTCACTAATTCGGTACTAGCAAGTTCAACACTGTCTTTACATTTTTCTTTCTTTATTTTTATCCTATCTAATCCCATTACTACTCTTAAAAACCCTACTTCCCTTATCTTTCACTTATATTTCTCTAGCTTTATATACAAATTATCTACTTCTATTCTTGTCAATACTTCTTCTACTAAGTTATTATGTTCTACTTCACTTATCATCTTCAATAATATATTATCAATAAAACTCACCACCTGTCAGAATCCAAAACAGTAGACTTTATTCTATTCCTATTTTCTTTCTTATTTATATTTTATTTTCCATTTATTTTCTATTTTGGACTTAAGATTAGGATTCAGCATGATATTATACATAGGTTATATATCATATAATCACATGATACAGGAAACATCATAGAAGGTTCTAGAACAAAGATGATATCATATAGCATGTATTGTATATGGCTCTTTAGAGTAGGCTAATAGTAGTATAGCACAGACTAGTAGTCTAGTGTATATAAAGTAGACAATCCTGTACTAGAAACTCTATCAAGTTCTCTTGTGTTAACCCTAATACAAGGTTCATCTTTCATTTTAATACTTTGAAACTTAAGTTGTAACACTACTTGCCCTATATTAATCAAGTCTCTTGGTAACTTGTTCATTATAACCTGAAATGTGGCCAGTAAATCTGTTCTTAATTCTCACATTGTTATATCTCCATCTTAAATCCAATTTTATAAACATCTTCTTGGTTCTAATATTCTCAACAATGTCTAAAATAAGTGGTAATGGATAGCTATTCTTGATTGTTCACTCATTTAGGTATCAATAGTCTTGTACCATTCTTTTCTTTCCATTTTTCTTTTTTACAAAGAATACTGGTGCAGTCTGTGATAACTTGGATAGTTGAATATACTCCTTTCTCATCTGCTTCTGAATAAACTCTCTCACTTCTTCTCTAGACAAGAGATAGATTTTCCCTTTCTTGGCATAAATCCTTTCTTCAAATTAATTGTATAGTCTCACATTTTTGAGTTGGCATTCTCTCACTTGCTTTCTTTCAAAAAACCTTGATTTACTTGTGGAATCATTCTAGTACCAACTTCTTTGCTTCTTTCTTAAATCTCACTGCCTCTTATTTGCCATCCCAAATCTCCCACTCTTCTACCACTTCCTTTATCTCTATTGTTTTTCTTCTTCTCTTCTTTCTTCTTATCCTTTTTCTCTTTTACTTCTTCCTCCTTTTTCTTTTGCCATTCCAAGTTTCCTTGCTTTAACCTCTACTGTTTTCTATATTTTTCTGAACACCTCATCATCTTTACTTCTCCAGTCTCCCAATTGATCTCAGAATTGTAACAAGCAAGCTATAGCATTTCCAAGATAACATTTCACTTCTGTCCTCCAATCTATATTCATTCTCTACCTATGTTGTTGATAATATTTATCTCCACAATGTGTTCTATTAGCCCCTTGTTATTAAAAGTTCTATTCACATTTCTTATATAAATTAGCCTCTCAATTTTCTTCAGCTTGAACTCCTTTTTTCTTGCAAACTCTGAACTCATTACCAAACCTGTTACCCTACTATCCAACAAAGCTTCTACTGTTATCTCTTCCTCTATATCAATATTTTCCAACTCTATCTTTACTGTGACCTTTCTCAATGATTCTCCTCCTTCTATCTTTCTTACTTTCACTGGTCTCTCTTTCTTTTCTTCTCTTTCTTCAATCTCTCTTCTTTCAGAATCAACTTCTTATTCTTCTCCTGTTCTTTCTTATTTGATCTTCCTCATTCATTAATCTTCTTGCTAATACTTCAAATTTATTTGAGGGCCTCTGTGTTGATCTCTTCTTTCCCCTACTTTCTCTATTTTTACAATTACAGGCGATATGCCCAAAAATTTTACAATAAAAATATTTTCTCTTCTGCCTTGTCCTTTTCCTATTCATTTGCCTCCTCTATTCTCTTTCTTCTTGTTACCTCCACTCTCTCTGCTTTTTTCTCCTTTCTTATCCTCATTATTTCAATTCTTTTCCATTTCTTGTTAATTCTCTTCTTCTTTTTTGCCCCCTACTCCTCTTATCTTCTTCTCTATTCCTCTTCTTGATTGTATTCTTTTCTCAACTACTCCTATTGTTACACCCTCCTACTTCTCTTTGCTTTTCCTTTCTTTATTACCAATAACTATTTCTGCAAATTTAATATTATTTCATCATTCTTTCTCACTTGTTCTAATAGTCTTATTACTTCTTCTTTCTCTACATCTCTTATCAATTCTTTCACACTTATTTGATCCAATATTGTTGCCATGGTATCTGACATCTAAAACAATATTTCTAAAAAGTTTCTCTGTAAGTGTTAGCTAGTATTCTTCTTATCTAACCTCATACTGTCTACTGACTACCTATCTACTGCCTTGTTGAATACTGCCCTAATCAAATCTATCAATCACCTCTAAGAAAAGAATCTCTATACTAGATGCTTTTTTACTAAACAATGTCACTTTTCTGTATAGAAAGATTACAGTGAATCTTCTGTATAAGGTTACTACTTGAAAAGTATACATAATCTACTTAATATCATCTACTTAAATAATGAGTAATATCTAGATAGCAGCCTGAGTTTGGTCACTATCATTCACAACTATCTTGTTACAAACTCAAGATCTTAGAGTTGATCAAGAGAAAGAATCTTGTATTGGGTTAACATAAGAGAATTCGATAGAGTACTCTGTACAAGATAATCTACCTTATATACTAAATCCACATGGTCCATGCTAGCTACTTCTAGCCTACCCTAAACAGCCATGTGTTAGCCTTAAGATCAACATGTGTTGCACATATTGTATAACATCATCTTTCCAGAACCTTCTATGTTCTTTTATGAATCATGTGACTTGTGACCATGTCATCTGATGTGACAGATGTGTGACAGTGTGATCTCATCACTCTGATCCTATCCCTAGTTCCAAAAATAGAAAATGGAAAAGAAAATAAAAAATAAAAATAAAAATAAGAAAGAAAATAAGAAAAAGTTAAGTCCACCACTTTTAGCTTTGACATATCTGTACTGAATAGCTAGCTCTTCTTTACACCTAAAGTCTGGCTTCTAAACCAAAGATAACTAACACTTGTATTGACTATCAGTTTAGAATAATAAAAGAGTAAGAAAAAGAAATATAGAAAGAGTCTAGAGTTGAGTAGTCTCAGAAATAAGTATTAAGTTCTAATGTTATGACTTAAGTCTTAGAGATAAGATAAAAGTATACTTTTGTATTGAGTAACACAAGAAAACCTCAATAGAGTTTTAAGTAAAATCTAGTTTATCTTATATATATTATGGAATGCTTTAGACATTAACATTTTTCTTTTATCTATTTTTCTTGATTTTATATTTCTTTTCTTTTCCTTTTAGTGATGATGAAGAGGCACGTGACATTGCAGTCACATGATGTGACATCATAAGGCCTAGAATATGGTAGAAGGATCTGGAAGATGATGTCAGGGCACATGTATACAATATGGTAGCCTTGAGGCAAATATGAGGAAGGAGCATGGACATAAGGGCAGGGTTAATTATTAGTAGCACAGACCATGAACCTTTTGTATAAATAGGACTCTAATTAAGAAGAGGCTCCTTGTCAAGTTCTCTTGTGAAATTCCCACATTATATCCCAACTCTGAGATTTACTTGTTAGTGAGATCATTGAACATTGTGTCTGGTGTGTCAAGATCGTGGACAGTGGACTTTATTTTATTTTTCCCTTTCATTTTTATTTTTCTTTGCTTTTCTTTTTCTTTTATTTTCTATTTTTAGAACAACTTGGGTTAGGAGTTATCAGTCACGC
>Ga0157358_1001300_pt1 | contig 10931 bp, 5 predicted proteins | sample AttcapACBM2_FD_111484 | JGI IMG/M metagenome (GOLD analysis project Ga0157358, IMG submission 111484) | Fungus gardens microbial communities from leaf cutter ant in Botucatu, State of São Paulo, Brazil - Atta capiguara ACBM2 | ecosystem: Host-associated > Fungi > Mycelium > Unclassified ...
AATGACCTTTAGCTTTAGCTTATATGCTGTGTCTTTATGAGTTATATGAGTCATATATTTTGAATTAGGACTTAAGGACTTAGCAGATAGAAAATCATCAGAAGGTAGCAAAACATGTTATTGCTAGCACTAGAAGAGGGGTGCTGATTTTAGTTGATTTTTAGGATAACTACTACAGTATAAACTACTAGATTATATACTAGTTAGTATACCTAGATTAGCTATCTGAAATATAACTGCTAAGTAAGTTACTCTGATTTTTAGTGATCCTCAGATATCAAGAAATAGAGTTCTATAAAGTTAACTTGAATTAGCAAGAACATCTAAGATAAAATAAACAGGTGTGATTTATACTAGAAGAGGTTGGAGAGTGTAGATGAGGGGTAGAAGATTATTCATGGGTTGGTATGGATGTGGCTAAAACACAAGATGTGATAGCAAGATATATATCTATAATATGTTTATCTTATAGTATACATATAGTATATTTATAAACAATACATAGACTTCAGAGTAGGGTTATTTACTACTAGTATAAACTATATACTTGTAGTATATATAGTGTGGGAATACATCAGAAACTCCTTGTTGAGCTCTCTTATGATCTCCATAAGATTCTTTACTATAAGACTACTAAGTAAGCCATTGATTGTTTTGGTTAGTAGTTGCCACAACAATAGGACTCTTCTATCATTCCCATTTCTAAGCAGTAGCCCTTCCTCTTATTATTATCCTTATACCAGCTACTGCTAGTCCTTTCTCCAGATATTTCCATAAACATAGATATTATCTAGAAACTCCATATTAACTATTAAGCAATGGGAAGAACTGATAAAAGATTTACATATATTAAAGAATATAGGAATCACACAACAGTCAGAGCTTAAAAACTAGAATAGTATTGATAGTATCATAGACAAGAATTTTGTATAAAACAGCTAGCAATTTGTGTGCTCTAACTGCTAGTAAATAGATTTGCTATACTTAAGATAAAATAATACAATTACAAGAACAGTAAACCATCAGATGTATTTGTTGGTTTATCCCTTGTCAGTTCCATAGCCCTTACTGAATAACCCTGGTGGAAAAAGAAGTTACTTCTATGTTCTATAATTAATGCTTTGAATACCTGTGAAACCTCTTTGTATCTCTCCATCACTTTTGAAACTACTGATACTTTCAAAATATTTTCTGTGTAAGCATTAGTAGACTTCAGAACTGTGGAAATCTTTATTAATCAAAGCTTTGTGGAGAAACATTGTATAAACATCTGCAAGCTTTCTAGGCCTATACTAGCCTCTAATATCAATGGCACTTTTAACAAAGATAAACAGATATTTAAGATGGTAGATATAGTTTTATGTTACCAGTTATATTTGAACAGATCTTACTTATAGTCTCAAGTCTGGGTAAGCAAGATCTTATTCTTAGTTTCATATAACTGAAGAATTATAATCTCAAGGTAAGCTAGCAAAAGAGAGAGATGGTTATAATGTGATGTCCTGTATGCTATACTAGCCATTAAAATATTTGGAAAGCTAAAACAATACTGAGAAAAAGCCCTTAATGTATATAGATCTGATCCCTTTTTTATCTTGGTAGATAATTGGAGAGATGTATTTCTAACCTCATAGATCTTTACTAAGTACTAAAAAGAGTTAGGAGATTACTTTTATATAACTCAGTGGTGTTCAGAACTCTTACTCCTTGACCTTCAAGTAGCAACTACTTCTTTCCAATATCTCTTGAAAGTCTTTTATTATAACTAGATTAAAGACAGTACCTGTCCTGGCCTCTTAGATATAGCCACTCCCTTCTATATTGAAGCAAACAGCTCCAACTATACAATAGAAGCAGTTCTCTCTTAAGAGTCAAAGATAGATAGTAAGTTATATCTAGTAGAGTACAACTACAAGATACATGACAAGAAAATGCTAGTGATCATTTGGGCCCTTAAAGAGTAGTAATACTTCCTGGAAGATACACTAAATTCTGCAAAGATCTGAATAGACTACAAGAAAAACTCAACTGCAGATAAGTGCAATAGTCATTATATTTGAAAAGGTTTGATTTTGTTCTGTATTACCATTCTAGTAAGTCTATACATAAACTAAATATGCTGTCTTGAAGGCCAGACTATAGTAATGGCTTATATAATAATGAAAACATGGTATTGCTTAAACTAGAGTATCTAGCAGTACAAGTAATGAAAGGACTGGTATTTGAAGGAAAGAAACATAGTTTTCTCATAAACATTCACTAGAGAAACAGAGCAGATCAGCAGGAAAAACCAGTGGCCTACATAGCTAGAGAACTTTATTATTTGGCCTCCAAGTTGATATAGTTTTCAGAGTGGTCAGAGATGGATGAATTACTTCTATTTTAGGGAAAAATCTATATTTTTAATGTCTTAGACTTATAACAGTATATTGTGTTTCTTTGTCATGATACATTGGTTTCTAGACATGCTAGGTGTTAGAGAGCCCTAGAGCTGATGCTATAGAGCTATTAGTGGCTTCAAAAATCTAGGTACATTGGTCAATATATTAGTACTTGTTATCTATGCTTGTGGGCCAAGTTTTTTCATCACTTGTCCTTTAGAGAGTTACATGTGCTATCTATACTAAATACAAGATAGAAGATTATTAGTGTTAACTTCATTATAGAACTTTCTAAGTTAACAGGGCTTGACATAGTAATGATAGTAGTAGATTTGGTTTTAAAGAGAACTCACTTCACCCTATTCATATTACAGTCATCACAGAGGATATTATAAGACTTTTTCAATACTATGTATAGAAACTCTATAGCCTCCTCAATCACATAGTCTCAGACTGAAGACTACAGTTCATTGCACTCTTTACTAAGAAGCTATATCATCTGCTCAGTGTTGAAATAATATTATCTATGGCCTGACACACCCAAATAGATGGGTAGATAGAATAGGTAAACTAAAAGCTCAAGTAATACTTACAGATATTTATCAACAAGCAATAGAGTAACTAGCAAGATTGTTTTTTGCTGGTAGAGTTTTAGTACAACAACTATGTATACTCCTTCATATAATAGCTGTTGTTTCTTCTTGATATTGGACATTTACTGCAAATGGGGTTTAAGCCTCACCAGAGGAGATCCAAATTAGAGAGTGTCTCAAAATTCACTAATCATATAAAGTTTGTACTAGAAGAAGTGAGGTCTGTCATCTACAAGTCTCAAGAAGATAGAGTAAGGTATTATAATCAAAGATATACCTCTATCCCAATATTCTGTCCTAGTAATAAGATATTTCTAGACTCTTCAAACATCTACACAATATGTCTCTCTACCAAGTTGTTGTATTATTGTCTCAGACTCTATATAGTTGAAAAGTAAGTTGGACCTATATTATACCATCTCAAGCTTCCTCTATGAAAATTACATCTGATATTCCTAGTGGACAAGCTTACTATTACTTCTATCAACTTCATCTCTAGAAAATACTCTAGCTCTTTCAAGACCCAATCATTATCAGTGGAGAAGAGAAGTAGAAGGTAGAGAAGATTCTAGATAGCTACTGGTATTGCAAGAGGTACCAATATCTGATCAAGTGAAAGAGTTTTGGACTAAAAGAAAACTCATAGGAGAACACCATAGACATATTCACATCTGACTGAGTAGCTGAGTTCCATCATCTTAATCTTATAGTTTTATAGTTCATTTGTGTGACAACTACTAACTAAGGTGGTCAATAGTATACTAAGTAGTCTTACAAGGTGAGAGTCTCATGGAGATTATAAGAGAACTCAACAAGGAGTCTCAATGTATTGCTACTCTATATATACTCAAGTATAATAGTTTGTGCTAGTAATATATACATCTTGGTATTGTCCTTTTAGTAGTTACTGATGGTCTGATATCTCAGTAATCTGTTATCACTTTTGTACATTCCATATATATGTAGATAGCCATTATTTGGGGCTTTCCAGTGCAACTTAGTTTGTGAAAATCAGTCTACTAGTTGTAGAGATACAAGTTGAATGAAGTTTGTAACAGTGTTTTTTTAATTTTTTAATTTTTTTATCATCAACAATTCATTATGCAGGGTTTGAGGGTAGACTGTGGTAGCTACTTTCATAACTACATACATTCAAACAGAAGCAACATGTAAATGAAAAAGAAAAGAAAAATAAAATAAAACTATTTATAGCTAACAGGATTGCTACACTATATGTACTCTACTTTCAAAAGAGTTCCTGTTGTTTTCTACTATGCCAATCTCTGTTGAAATAGTTATGCCAAAATAGACAGGTGTAACTGTCTGCTTGATGGTTTCCTTTGCAGTTAGCACATTTGAAGACATGAGAACATGGCTTGCCTTCTTTGGTGGCTGTTCTGTTGAAGTTCTTATTCTCTTTGCAACACTACACATTCCCTCTATGATGTTCAGTAGTATGTGCTCCATTGCACTTTGTATATCTGGACATGTGAGAGCAACAACTAAGTGTCAAGTGCCCTTATTTCCAACAGTTCTTGTACTGTGGAATACTTAGGTTCATATTAGTGCCATAGACTATGGTAATATATCATCTGACATTAAAGCATCAGTTGATGATATTCTTCACTGCCAACCCACTTTGCAAGTCTCAGATATTGACCCAAACTACCACTATATTGGGTTTGGCTGAGGCTTTGATAATATGAGGCTTTGATGCTAAAGTGATGTTGAAAATGTGCATCTTTTTGATGATGTCTTTGATGATGTCAGGAGTAATGGAACCCTTCTCTCCCATAAAAGAAAGTCCAATGATTTTCAAGTACAATTTGGACTTAGGTAATTGAGAGCTTTCAGTAGTCCCTGAGTTAATGTTGTTTGCATTTTTGATACACTTTTCAATAATCTTCAAATTGGAAGCATTTGCCAGTTTGTCAGTAGTAATAATGACTCTATCATTGATGATACAAATGAAGTCTGCAGTAATGTCTGATTTAATCTCTTTCAGACTCTTATTTATGTTAGCAATTTGCTGATTGGCCAAGTTAATAATCAACTCAGTGTTTGATCTTACTATAGAAATAATAATTTGTTTCCTAAATGGCCCTTTGGTCATCATGTTGATTTTGGGCTTCTTCTGTCCTTTACTGCTATTCTTAACTTTGATAATTCTTGTAACTTCATCTGCTAATAAAGCAGGAAACACTTCTTTAATACACAGAACATCTTCAATGTTTGGTGATATGTTAGCTTTTAAAGCCTATATATAAGACTTCTTAGCATTGAAAAGCTTTGGTGCTTTCTTGCTAACAGGATGTCAGGTGTGGTTCACACTAGGGTGGAAGTCTGCAAAATGGACTTATGGAATGACCTTGGCTTCAGCTTATGTACTGCACCATCTGTGTCAAGATTGCAGAAAGTAGACTTGGTTTCTTTTTTATTTTCTTTCATTTTTATTTTCTTTTCCATCTTTTCTATTTTTAGAACTCTGGGGTTAGGGTTAGAAGTGATTGGTCACATCAGTCATATCTGATGGTGTGGTTACAACATTGATCACAGGACTAAAGAGAAGAAAGTAGAAAGAAGGTTCTAGAATAAAATGATGTCATACAATATGGATACCACATGTTGGCCTCATGCTCTATATATGGTTATTTAGGGTAGGATGCACAGTAGCTAGTATGGACCATCTGTAGAAGTATATAAGGTAGACTAGTTTGTAAAGAGCTCTTTATTGAGTTCTCTTGTGTTTCTTTAATACAAGAGTTGTTCTTTTGTCTAACTCTAAAGACCTAAGTTCATAACAGTCTGTCTGTTGCATGGTTGCAACTTTAGATGATAGGAAGAAGTCTGAGATGGGAGTGAGTGCTAATTTGGTGTATTGCCATTGAATACCAGAGATCGAGTTCAATAAGAATTATCTTTGTTGATTATCAAACTAGCAAATTACAGTGTAACTACTAGTCTTATATATAAACAGATAGTATAGGAGATGCTTGGGGTTTTAGTGGTAAAACTCCTATCACCCAAAGTGGAGGTTTTAGTGTTGAGACACTAACAGGGGTAACTCCATTATGGAAGACTGAGTTGAATAAGAGTATCTCCACCATGGAAGACAGAATACTCAGAGGGTTGCAGCACCGCTATAAGACATGTTGTGAGAAAGGTGGCTGCCATGAAAGGCAGGCTTGTATAATTTGGAGATGATATCACCACAGGGATGTAATTTCCAGACAGGTGGACTTGCATATAACACAGAATTGACATTAATGTTAGGGGGAGGAATTGTAATTTGCTATACATAAGATAATGGAACCATTTTTGACAATGGAGCAGAAACTTGTGATAACAGATTTGTTACTGGAAAAGTTGATTTAGAGATTTTCTTTGAGACAGCAGGCTTTAATTTTGGGGTAAATTGAATAATCAATTTTTTATTAAATGAAAAGGATTGCTCATTGTTAATGGGAAAGTGCTTCTATCCTAACTCATAAACTGAGTTGATTAATTATCATATCAATGTAATGACAATGTAATAACAGGTTCATAATCTAAAGGTACAGATGCTTTAGAGCTTGACTTGATAGAACATTGTTTGATAAATGTCTCAATTCTTTGAAGTAAAAGTGCTATATTTTTGGAGTCTTTGCCCAAAGATTCATCAACCCCAAATATAGGAGTGGGGAAGAAAGAACTACTCCACAGGTTGATTGTTACCATATAGAATCACCATTGATTCAATGTTTGGTATCATAGTAGAAGTGTTCATGCCTCATAGTTAAGGCATAGACACATTGCTTCCTCCTGTTTGAACATGAGGTGTTGATATATTGTTATCTCTTGTTTGAATATGAGGCAATAGTATATTGGCTACTAAAGTATTTGTGGGTATATCAACAGCCATGTCAATATTGGTTTCATCTCCCCAATTGATAGAGGAGGTTGGTGGTGGTGGATATGATATAGATATAAAATGCTTCTTTGAGTTTGACTGCATAGATTTTATATTTACTTGCTCTAAGTATTAACTAGAAGTAAGAGAAAAAATATATTCACTTTTAATTCCTATGAGCGCTAACCATACTAGATGGTGGTAGGAGAAAAGAAGTGATGTAGTTTGTAACAGTGTTGATAGAGATCATAAAAAGATTGCTTGAGGTAGAAATAAATATCAGTTGGGAGACAAGAAATAGTAAAAAAGATTAAGATATGAGAGTGGGTGGTCCTAAACTACCAGACTAATTAATGTGTCAAGATTCTAGTGAGAAAGATCTTTTTTTTGCTATTAGAGTAACTAAGTAAAGTCTGTAGAGTTTTAGTGAAGTTTATAACTCCATAGAAATTCTAAGTGATATTGTTTAATAATACTATATACATGACTCACCTTTAGAAAAATTCTAAGAGAACATAATAGAGTTTTCCAGAGATGACAGCTACTTTAAGTACCCAAGAATCTATTCTAGTCAAGTAGAATATTAGATAAAATATTTGGTAACCTAACTACAGAAAGATGAAGCTATATAGTTAGAAATCTTGATGGAACATTGGTAAATGGTAGAGGCTTATTGGTCAGTAACTAAAGAAGGTAGATCAATGGTCAGAAGAGAGCATATAAAGGTTTGTAGTGATGTCATGGAGATTAAGAAGGTCCAGTGATGTTTTAGCAAAGTAACTTGAGAAACAAGAGGTCTGTAGAGTTGACTTGGGCTTTGATATATCCTACTAACTTGAATTTAGATGAGATAGTAAATCTCCTTATATATCAGTGGTAAAGTATTGATAGTATTTGGAAGAGCTTAATGAAGTAATTAGAATAGAGTACCTAATTGTAGATTTAGCTATTTTGAGTAATAAGGGAATTTGTATTACAAAATGAACTACTCACTTGTTTGTGATATTTAAACCTTAGGTGTACTCTTAGAGGTTTAAGAGTAATTTGAAAGTTCAATAATGATGACAATGATGATTAAAATCAATACAAATGTCAATGATGAAAAGATGAAAATTATACAAAAGAGTGATGGTCTATATATAAGCTTTTTTTATCATATGATTAAAACTCATACCTAATGGGGGCTATTATCTGTCATAGTAAATGTCAGGCTAATTTTAGAAGGTAACTAATTATATCACTATATTGATATGCTTGTATCTCTATGAATACTTATCACTTTGGGATATACTATATATTATCAGAAACAGTTTGATAAGTACTTTCTAGTGTAAGTTCAATCATGTGAATTCATCCAGCTATTTATGAGATATTAGCCAACAAAACTTTTACAGTTACTAATGGCCTGATATCTTGGTTGTTTGTTATTGCTTTTATATATCCCATATATGTGTAGATAGCTATTACTTGGGACTTTCCAGTTCAACTTAGCTTATGAAAATTAGCCCACTGGTTGTGGAGATACAAGCTGAATGAAGTTTGTGACAGTTTGATTATGAGGCTAGCAAGATGTTTGTTTGCTTAGCTATAGAGTAGCTGTGAAAGAAGCTCCCAAAATAGAAGTTATAGATGATCAGAAGAATGATATGAGAATAGATAAACAGAAAATAAAAACTAAGAATTGCAAATGGAACTATATAAAATAGACCATGATAGTAGTTATTAGAAAGTTTGATAGTACTGTTATACATAGTTTTCACTCTGAACAGAAGTCTGTAGTTAGTTATATAAGAGAGAAGAAATCAAGTATAAAACTTATCTAAGAGTAGATAGAAGTTATCCAATATATATAAATTATTTAGAGTACAAATCAAGCTTAATACTTATTTACAGAGCTGTAACTGAACTATGAATAATAATCTTGGCCTCAACTCATATATTATACCAACTACTTATTATATAGTCACAATTTCAGATGAAGTTGGAGTTTGAGAGAGTACAATAGAGAAAGTAGATTACTAGAGTTTAATTATTAAACTAAGAAAAATATAGAGTATTTACTTGGCTTTTGTCAAATGTTAAATATCCAAACTCTAAGTATAATATTTTCTACAACATTATATGCTTATTGAAACTTCCAGAGTAATTTGTCTTCTGCAATATTAATACTCAAATTAAAACTACACAAGCACTTTATTTATTCAATCAAACTCTTTGGATACTTTATCTTCTATAATAAAGCTTGTCTAATCAAACTCTGAACTCCACTCTTGTATTGTCATAGATTAATTTGATCAAGACATTTAATTCTTAATCCTACTTAATATAGAAAAATCTGAGACTATACTGTAATACCTCTATTCAAGTATTTAAGTATCTAGATATATAAGACTAGTAGATATACTATACTACTTAGTCTAATAATTAACTATACTTGATACTAAAATCTAGTATCAATGACAATATGTTCAACTCTTTATTAGTACTTATTATCCCAAACTCAATTTTTACTCTCTAAAATTGTAACTAAGTGACAAATAGTAGTATAAAATATAAGCTAGAGCCAAGATTGTTTGTAAAGTCCATAAATCTGCATTTTTCAGACAAGTTTCATACTTAATCTGAACTCTATGTTAAATTTCATAGTTTTTACCTAAGTGTTATGACTTAGGTCTCAGAGATAAGATAAAAGCATACTCTTATATTGAGTAACACAAGAGAACTTGATAGAGTTCCTAGTACAAGATAGTTTATCTTATATACTTTAGACTATGGTCTGTGTACATACTACAACTAACCTACTCTAATATCTATATACTTTTTATAAGGCCAACATGTTGTTACTATACTATATAACATTACCTTTCTTAGAACCTTCTATATTTGTTGTGGCAACCACTAAACCAATGTCCAATAGAAGCACAAATAGTAAATCTCACAGGAGGAATATCTAGTAGGAACATGAGTTGTGTATTCACAAGAGAACTTGACAGGGAACCACAACAGTATTCTACCAACTATTTATATGACTATCCATGGTTCATGCTATGACTGTGTATCATCCTACTCTAATGTCCATGCCCTGTCCTCATGTCCATTACTCATCTACCATGCATCTTCCTCAAGACCAGCATGCCATATACATGTGCCCTGATGTCATACTCTTTAATCTCCATCATACATGTGTGCACCATATATACACTATGAGGAACCCATGTTCCTTGACATCACTCCTACTCTAGACTCTTTTCAATCCTTCTAGACTGCTCTAGACTATTCTAGGCCCTATGACATAATGTCATGTGACTTCCTAGTCATGTGACTTCTCCCTCTTATCATAGACTAATAATAAGTACTATTCTATATCTTATCTTATCTGTCCTTACTAAAGTCTGTCCACTCTTTTGTCTTATAACAATATTCTTCTCTTTTGTTACATGATTGTGTGACCTGTAGATTAAAATAAAGTGAAAATAAGAAAAAGAAAAGAAAAATAAAATAAAGTCAAGTCTATCATTTACAATTCTAACACTAAACATGAATTGCTTGTATTTAACAGTCTTAAATACTAAGTATTGTAGCTAGAACTATAGTTAAGAGAATATCTAAGAAAATACTATAATGACAATTTCCAAATAATATGATAATCTGAAGTTTAGGTAATGAGTTACTAGATGTTAGAATTAAGAGTTAAGTAGAAAGGGCAACCTTGAATTAGATAATTATAAGAAAACTCAATGGAGTTCCTAGGTACAATGTATCTACCTTATATACACTTGGCTGATGGTTTGTGCTACACTAATCTAGCCTAGAGATATATGTTATCCTTAAGGTCAACATATATAGAATATGTTGTATGATATTATCATCTTAGAACCTTCTATATTCTTCTGTGACATGTGATTGTGAGACAGTGACAGTGACAGCACTCATGTAACATGTGAAAAATGTGTGACAGTGACAGTGATATCATGCTAAACCCTAACCCTAATAAAAATAAAAGTAAAAGAAAATAGAAAATAGAAAAGAAATAGAAAAAGTTTTCTGACTTAGAGTTAGGGTTAGCAT
>Ga0157358_1001301_pt1 | contig 10927 bp, 8 predicted proteins | sample AttcapACBM2_FD_111484 | JGI IMG/M metagenome (GOLD analysis project Ga0157358, IMG submission 111484) | Fungus gardens microbial communities from leaf cutter ant in Botucatu, State of São Paulo, Brazil - Atta capiguara ACBM2 | ecosystem: Host-associated > Fungi > Mycelium > Unclassified ...
ACATTCCATTCTTTTATTTGGCTACCTTAAGAGAGTCATAGTTACTTCCACCATTGATCTATGCTTAGTTGAATTTGTTCACTTTGACATTCGGAGCACTGGGCAGAAATCACATTGTATTAATACCACTTTCTGGCTATTACAATGCTATGTTTTAATTAGACAGTCAGATTCCTCTTGTCTATACCAGTTCTAAGTTGGTTGATAAGTGTGCATAGGATGTCCTGTAAGAAGCAGCCAAAGCCATCCACATCTGAGTTCTAGTGAGATCTACTTAGAGGTTGTACCCCAAGCAATCCTAGCTGAGTCCCAGAGCTTTCAGCCAAGGCCCAACACACTCAACCCTTAGAGCCAATCCTTTTGACTTCTTCTACCTCTACTGGCTTCACTTTTTCTATCTTATACTCCTCCACTTGTTCTCTATATTGTACTATTTGACTGATATTCATAACTGAGTGAATTCTCATTGAAGTTGGCAGTTGTAACTTAACCACATTAGTAGACACTACCTCATTGATGAAATATAGACCTATACACCAGTCTACTAGTTTTTTTACTAGTCTCTCTTTGAACACCCAGTTATTTGTACTTAACATTACTTTGTCTTTTTTTTCACTTTTTGACTTCTTTTCTTTCTCTGTCTGCCTGTCACTTCATCTCTTCTTGTACTTTTCTTAACACTGCCCCAAATTCCTTCTGTACTTTCTTTATTCTTTCTGCAAACTCTGTTACTTTTTCTATTTTTCCTTTTTTCCTTATGTCTGCTTCCATTCTCAACTCTCTACCATAATTTGCTATAAATAGGAATACTTTTGTTGCTGAATGTACTTTGTTGTTGACTACAAATCCTGCTGAAGCTAGCCATTCTGATCAATCCTTTTATCTATAGTCTACAAAGAATTGGAGATACTGTTCTAACTCCTGATTCACATATTCTATCTGACTATCTGTTTGTAGATGAAATGTTGCTGACAATCTTGTCCCAATTCCCAACATTCAATTCAACTCCTTTGTTAACTCTGTGTTGTAGCAACCACTCACCGGAATGGCACTTGTGATATGCTGACTTCAGCAAAGCTCTCAGTAGGCTATCTAGTAGTGGTGATTACAAAAGAACTCGACAAGGAGCCCTCACTACATTGCTCCTCTATTTATATAAATACAAAGTGGTCCGTGCTACAACAATGTATCTACCTCATGTTCTATTACTCATCCACCATGCTTCTATCTCAAGGCCATCATGCCATATCCATATGCCCTGATGTCATACTCTTTAATCTCTGTCACCATGAGAAACCATTGTCCCTTGACATCATCCCTACCCCTAACTCCTTCTAGACTCTTCCCGATCCTTCTAGACCCTGTCACATGATTTCTAGGTCATGTGCTCTCCTTCCATTGTAGACTAATAATACTATCTATCTATGTCTGGTTAACCCTAACCCTAGCCAAAGTCTGTCCATACTCTTGTCTTATAACACTCTGCTGTAAATTACAGTTCTCTATCTGACACCATACTCTTAGGCAACCTATACAACTTCCATATATTATCCCTAAACAATCTTGCTAATTCTTCTGCCAAAGTTTCTTCTGTTGTTGCCACAAAATAAGTCATTTTAGACAACCTATCACAAACTACTAGAATTGCATCTTTCCTAGCTACTAACAGCAACTTTGTAATAAAGTCAACTGTTAAGTGTATCTATAGTTTTTCCAGAACCTCACTTAATTTTAACTTCTCTGCTAGCACCTCTGTTCTATTCTTCATTCTTTGACACATATCACGTCCTTTTACATATTGTTGTGGCAACCACTTATTACAAAGACAAATGATCACACAAGTGGTAAATCTCTTAAGTTGGATATCAAGTGGGAAGTTCACAAGAGAACTCAACAAGAAGTCTCTGCTAAATTAGAGTCCTATATATACCAAGTACACCTGGTCCATGCTACAACCTCATGTCTGCCTCATTTCCTACTCAAGGCCACCATGTTGTATACATGTGCCCTGATGTTATCTTCTAGATCTTTCCACTATGTTCTAGGCTTATGACATCACATGCCTCTTCATCATCCAAAAGAAAAAGAAAAGAAAATCAATATGAAATCAGAAAAATAAAAGAAAAGAAAAATAAAATTGTTAGTGTTCAAGTGTCCCATAACACATATTACCCCACATCTCTTATTACTCCTAGTCACCAATAATTTCTTGTCACCAACTTTGTTATCTTCCATGTTTCTTCATATTCTGTTGCTAGTACATTATGGTGTAACCAGATTATCTCTACTCTCAGCTCCCTATTCTTCAGTATATAAAATTTTCCTTCCTTCAATACTAAATTTTCCTCTATCTGTCATTTGTCTCCTTTCAACATGTTAACTTCTGATTTCTCCATCTCCTCTACTACTCTAACTATTTCATCCTTACTCCTAGCTATTTTTATTTTTTCTAATATCTCTACTTTTGGTTCTTCTCTTACTACTTCTCCTAAATTATGAATCTATTGGTCCTTAATTAAGATTTGATTACTATTGTCATTTTCTACTCCTACTTTCCAGTCTGGTCTTCTACTAAGCCCATTCACCTTTCCCATTTTTGTCCCCAGCACATGTTTTAGTGGAAAGTCAAATCTTGACAGATAAAGGGCTCAACAGGCTTGTCTCCTGTTGGACTTCTATACTCTTATGAAATATTTTAAATTCTTGTGGTCTGTCTAGACCTTGAACTTGAATTTGGTATCTTCTAACAAATGCCTCCAATCTTCCAACCCCCTTATAACCACTAGCATCTCTTTATCATGAATCTTATAGTTTTTCTCTATCTTATTTAGAGATTTTGAGAGTAAAGCTACAGGTCTTCATCTTCTATTCTCACACTTCATAAATAATACTTCTTCTATCATATAATCCAAAGTATCAACTTCCATTCTCATTTTCTATCTAAATATAGTGCTACTAACACCAGTTCTTTCATAAACCTCTTCTTTAATTCCTGAAATGCCTTCTCTTGTCTTTCCATCTAATCCTACTTCTGATCTTTACTAAATTGTGTAAAGGTCTAGCTATCACTGCAAAGTCTTTGATGAACTATCAATAATAGTTTGCCAATCCTAAAAACTTTTATATGTCTTTAACTTCTTTCAGAATCAGCTAGTCTAATACACCTTTGACCTTTTCTTCCTTCATCTTAATTCCCTCTGGTCCTATCACTACTCCCAAGAACCCTACTTTATATACCTTCCACTTGCATTTTTCTGGTTTTACATATAAGTCATTCTCTGCTAGCCTTCTTACTACTTCTTTAACTATCTCATTATGACCCTCTTTCTCTTCTGTCCCTGCTATAACATCATCAATGAAACTTGCCACATTTCCCATATTGATTAAATTCTGAAGGATCTCATTCATTATCATTTAGAATATTGCTGGGGAATTTGTGAGTCCAAAGAACATTACTATAGGTTCAAATGCTTCCTCTGGAGTCATAAACACTTCCTTTCACTTGTCTCCTTCTTTTATCCATATATTATTATATTCCTATCACAAGTCCATTTTTGTAAATACTTTTTTCATACCAATATTTTTTTACAATTTCTGAAATTAAAAGTCAAGGGTAATTATTTTTTACAGTCTATTTGTTCAAATATATATAGTTCTGTACCACTCACTTCTTACCATTCTTCTTTCCTACAAAAAACACTAGTGCTATTTAAGACAACTTCAAGAGTCTAATATACACTTTTCTCAATTGTTCTTGAATGAACTTGTGCACCTCTTTCCTCTCCTCCCTTGACAATGGATACACCTTTCCCTTTCTTGGTAAAAACCCTTTCTTCATCTCAATTGCATGATTCCACACCTTTCTTGTTGGCATCCTCTCACTCTACTTCTTTCCAAATACATGGATTCACATATGGAATTTTTCTAACACCAACTTTTTTGCTTCCTCTTCTGACTTTGTTACTTTTTCTTTGTCTCATATTTCCCATTTCTCAGCCATCTTTTTTATTTCCATTGTGTTTTTCTTTTTTGGCTTTTTCTTCTTCTTCTTTTCTTCTGCTTCTTCTCTTTTTGTTTCTTTCCTTCCTTCTCTTTCTTTTATTCTTTCTTTTGTTTTTGCCACCCCAATTTTCTTATTTTTGGCCTCTACTGCTTACAACACTCCTCTGGGCATCTTGTTATCTTTATTTCCCCTGTTCTCCAGTCAATCTCAGAGTTATAGCATGCAAGCTATGGTATTTCTAAAATCACACTTCTCTCTCTATATCCTTGATAATAAATATTTACTTCCATCATATACTCAATAGATTCCTCCTTATTGAAGAAACTGTTTACATTCCTTACATATATAGACCTTTCAATTTTATCTAGCTTAAATATCTGCTTTCCAGTGAATTCTGAGCTCATGACTAATTCTATTACCCCACTATCTAACAACACCTTTGTTGTTACTCCTGCTTGTATATTAATCCTCTCCAACCCAATCTTCACAGTCACTTCTCTTAGTAGGTTCCCATTATCTAAGCTGCAGCAAGATATATTTTCTGTTATTCTGGAAAGCATTGCAAATCTATTTATTGTAGTTCCAAGAGTTTAATCAAGGACTATTAAACTCTATTTCCTATTTAAATTATGTTGGCCATTATTTGAATTGTCCCTATACTCTATTCTCCTCCCTTACTTCACAAATCTCTGATTTCTACAGTTTCTCACTAGATGTCCAAATCTTCTGTAGCTGTAATAGTTTTTCCTCCTATCTACATTCATGTTAGACATAGTTCACACCAGGGAATGAAGTCTGTGTTATGATCAACACTTTGAGGATTCAGCATGGCTTAGAGTCAAGGGTAATGACAACATAATTAGCTATGCTGTAATAGTCTCAGTCAGCATCTCATATAGTAGGTACTATATCCTTGCCCCTTCCTCATATTCTATGACTTGTCTGCATCATGTACAACAGACTATTACCTTGTGTTGGACTTATATATAGCATAGAAGTACACCTGTATCTTTATGCTTTACCAATTGCTATACATCACTTCTCATACTCTCAAATCTTTGCCTAAGTACAATCTAAGCTCCAAGCTAAGGTTGTAACAGTCTACAAGATTGGCTTGGAGATGCACAGAGTGTGTAAACTCTGTGCTTAGTGACATAAATTTGTGAAATAACCTTGACTTCAGCTTATATGCTGGACTGTCTATCTACCATGTATGGCCATTTTTGCTGATATACCTAATTATTTTGCCTTAGAGCCTGGGCTTTCATACTCTTTCTTCTTCTTAGTCTTTCTTTTTCTCTCCTACTTTCTCTCAAATGCCTATCTAGATTAGTAGCATGTTTGTATCACTGTTCAATACTAGTTAGAGGCCTTTCTGCCTCCATCAACTTCTTCCTTATTACTCTACTTATTTCTCTCTTAAATTCTTCTACTAATAGTCTCTCTTCATAGCTACTTTCTCTGGTAGCCCTTCTGAATTCTTGTACAAATTCTTCTATTGTCCTCCCTTTTTGTTCCAACTTTCTTAATTCTACTACTTTTACTACTTCCTTATCTCCTCCTCCAAATTCTTTTTTTAAATCTACCAAAAATTCCTCTGCTGTTTTATACTCTAAATTTCCCAACTCAAAATCCTCTAATATATTCTCTTTCCAAACATCCACTGATCCTCCTTATATGTAAGACAATATTCACTAAATCTGTTCTTCCACTGTATCTTCTCTTATTCTTATTCTTAAAAATAGCTTGCATACTATAACAAACCCTAAAACTTTTTCTGTTATCCCATCAAACACTTGTGGCTTCACCACTTCTAAGCTTGTCCTTATGTTAGGCCTGAGTACTGCTGCTCCTACTTCTTGTACTGCCAACAGTACTTGGATCTATACCTACATTGCTACAAGCTGTTTTTATTCCTGTTGGATTATTTGTTTATAATTGATAGAGCTATATTGACTTATGTTGTATAATGGTGGTGATAAAGATAAGAGTGATGATGATGGTAGTGGTAATATAGGTAATAATGAGATATAAAGGGATAAAGTGAAACCAGTGCTAGTTTTACTCTATTCACTACTCAACTCAATCTTATTAGATGCTGTTAAGCTTTCTTTTTGTTCCACCTAACACTGTTTATTAACTACTTACTTCTACCAACTACTGCCTTAAGAGAAAAGTAAATAATTTTAGCTTAAAAAGACCATTTTACTCTAAGCAAAGTCTTAAGGACACTTGCTATTCTCCTGCATATACTGATTACAAGAAAACTAACAGTACAGAGCTAATACTGGAAGAATGTAAGAAATATATCCACATAAGGTAATATAATCCCAAAGTGCTAGTAGGCTTGATATAATAAGAATAGCTAGACTTTCCCTATCTAACTAGTATACTCCTTATGGCTAAAGCTGAGCAAATCTTCTTGACTAAAGACAGTGTTATTTTTGGTCAAGGATGATGAGAGAGTAAGAGATAATAAAAGAGAGCTCTATATTGAGTAGTCTCAGGAAAGGGAATCAAATTCTAATATTACAATCTCAAGACCTTAGAGTAGGTCAAGAAAAAGAACCTTATATTAGAATTGATATAAGAGAACTCAATAGAGTTCTAAGTATAAACTAGTCTCCCTTATATAGTTTATGTACATATAACAACTATTCTACCCTAAAATACATATACTTTCCACAAGACTAACATGTGGTTGTTTTGTTATATGATATTATTTGTTTTTATGACCCTCTCTGTATCACATGATTATGTCACAGTTATAACAGTGACCTATAATGTCATGCTAACCCTAATCCTAATTTTCTAAGTAAGAAATAAATAGAAAATAAAATAAAATAAAATAAAATAAAAAGGAAAATAGAAATAAACTAAGTTTTTCTTTTATAGTTCTGACAACTGGTAGGGTCTGTAATAAAGTGGATCATTGAGTCAAGTATAAAGTAATAGTTAGGACATAATAGTTAAAGATATATCTATAAATAAATAAGACATTATGTTATGGTTAATGCCTTATATCTCACAGATAGTTTGTTTATAGATAACAAGTGTTGGTTACTTTGTTATGACTCAATGATTGGCTATGCTACATATTGTCTCAGTCAGTGTTTCATGTAGTAGGCAAGACTTTCTTATATCTTTCTTATATCCTCTATCACACTATCTAATAGTTATAACAGTCACATATGATATCATACTAAAGTCTAACTTGTATGTAAATATAGAACAAAAATAAAAGAAAATAAGAAAGAATAAAATAAATAATAACTTGTTTGCTTCATCTATAACATATGGTCTTTAGGTATATATAGCTGTAAATACACTCTTATATCCTTATACTTTACCAATTGACTTCATTTCTCACTCTTACTCAAGTCTTTGCCTGAGTTGCAATCTGAGCCAAGTTTAAGGATGTAATATATTAGATATCAGACATATAAAATCTGGATGCTAGCTTTTTTATTTAATTCCTTTTTATTTTTATTTTTATTTTTATTTTTATTTTCTTTATTTGGATTTAGGGTTAGAGTTAGAGTAACATCATGATCACACTGTTACACAGCAGTCACATTAGATGAAAAGGTCACAGTAATAGTCACAAGTCACAAGGTCACAGAAAAAGATGTAGATGATTCTGGAAGGATAATATTATACAATGTGTACAATATATGGTTATTTAGGGTAGGCTAGAAAAGTAGTAGTATAGACTATGATAGTTTAGTATATAAAGTAGACAATCTTGTATAGAGCTCTTTATCAAGTTCTCTTGTGTTAATCCTAATACAAGATTCTTTTTCTTGATCTACTCTCAGATCTTGAGATTGTAACATTAGATCTGTAGAATATTAATTATACTGCATAGTTAGTGAAGTGGATAACCTTTAGTTAATATCTTTTAACTTCTTCATTATATAAACCATATAAGCTTAGTAGTCAGAGTAACCAATACAAATTCTGGGTGGTTCTGAGTTCATTATCTTATTCTAACATAAAAGCTAAAATATAGTAATTGAAATTAATAAACTCTTCAATTCATCCAACTCCACTAGCTAACTCTCTTCATATATGAACAATCTAAGCTTAGAAGGGAATAAGAATTGTATCTCAACAAGAACCTTCAACATATACTCATTATCAATCAAATATACAATATAATTTTTGTTATGGTATACTTAAACTTGTCACAAACTTCATTTAGCTTGTATCTCCACAACCAGTGAACCAATTTTTACAAACTAAGTTGCACTAGAAAGCCTTAGATGAGAGCTATCTACATATTTGTGGGATGTGCAAAAGTAATAATAAACAACTGAGATATCAGGCCATTAGTAACTGTAAAAGTTTTATTGGCTAATATCTCATAAATAGCTAGACAGATTATATGATTAAACTTGCATTGGAAAGTACTCATCAAACTGTTCCTGATCATATATAGTATATCTCAAAGCAATAAGTATTGATAAAGATACAAGCATATCAATATAGTGACATAATTAGTTATCTTCTAAAATTAGCCTGATATTTGTTATAAACAGATGACAGCTCCCATCAGATATAAATTTTGATTATATGATGGAAACAGTTTGTACACAGACTATCACTCTTTTGTATATATACCTCTGTCTATGAGAATTAAACCTCAGACTTAATAACATCAATCTTTATTAGTCTTTATTATTAATATCTGAATTACTCCTAAACCTATAAGAGTGCACCCAAGATTTAGATGTCACAGATAAGTGAGTAGTTCATTTTGTGATAGAACTCTAATATTTTATTTTGATTTTATTTTCTTTTTATCTATTTTTCTTGATTTAATTTTCCTTTTTCTTTTTCTTTGGTTTTCTTTTCTTTTTCTTTTGGAAGATGAAGAGGCATATGACCATGGTCACATGATATTACATCATAAGCCTAAAATTTGAAAGAAGGGACTAAAAGAATGATATCAAGATATATGTCAACAGTACATTCACCTCATGGTGTACATATTGTGCACTCATGGCAAATACATAGACATTAAAATAGGGTTATTTATCATTAGCACAGACTATGTGTTATACTAGACACAGTCTACACCTCATTATCTGAGATCTAGAAAGGAGTATCTTGGATCCCAAGAACTAAGTAAAATGTATTATTTGAGAATATGGAAGTCAAAGTAGAACAATTTTCAGCTTTAGCATATGTGCTATGCCTCTACAAGTTATACTGGTCACATATTTCAGATCAGAACTGGGGACTTTTAGGAGGTGGACAACTACCAGAAGGTAGCAAGGCATGTTGTCACCAACACTATAAAAGTAGTGCTAGTTTTAGTCAATTTTCAGGATAAATTACTACAGTGTAAGCTACCAGATTATATACTAGTTAGTATACCTAGGGTAGCTATCTGAAATGTAGCTGTTAAGCAAGTTACCTTGCTTCCTATTAATCCTTGGATTTCAAGGAAGAAGTGTTCATGGAGTTGTTTTGTACTAGCAAGGACATCTGAGGTGATATGGCTGGTTTTGATTCACATTAGAAAGGGTCTGGGGGTGTGGATGAGGACTGGTGGTTATCCATGGATAGGAACAGATGAGGTCAGAACATGGAATGTAACATATTAGTAGTATATATAGTGTAGGAATACATTGGGGACTCCTTGTTGAGTTCTCTTGTGATCCCCACAAAATACTTCACTCATAGATTTACTTAGTGCACTATTGACCATCTTGGTTAGTGGTTGCCACAACAATTTTGGTATATACTCCAAAGGTACTCCATGTGTCAATATATATACAATGATCTCTTCTAATACTTATAAACTAGTGCTTGGCTGTTTCCAGCTCTACATGGACTGATCACAAGAGGACCAGTAGCACAAGCCTTCTACTCAAAAAATACATGTACTTGACTAAACACCACCCAATTCAACAATGAGTATTGTCTAGCCAGCATTTGGTCACTGATGTCATCTGTAAATCTGGCACTATGATTCTACATCAACCCATTTTTCTGACAGAGACAATCATATCATTCAGAGTCACTGGAACATCCGCTTCAAGTATTAGGGTCTTTTGGATCTTATGGGACCACTACTTGGGCTTGTGGAGCATTTCAGCATTTCTAAGTTCGTTTGTGAATCCAGCTTATATGCTGTGCACCCGGACCCTACCACTAACGTACTACAATCCAGAGATACATCAACCCTGCCTGGGGCCAACTCTAACAATCTTGTCAACACGTCCTTAGTTCTTGATGACTCGTGGATATTTGGCCTGACCACCAGGGAACCCACGGGTGAAGTGAGAGTCAGAAGAACCCTGCGTCATGTTGACCATACAGTTTCTCTTGCAGTCTACACGTGAATAGACTATGGCTTCAGAAATTAACACGAACGAAGAGTTTTTAGTGTTGTCTCGGAAAGAGGAGAGTTTCTCCTTGCAATATTGACAGTTTCCACAAACGATCTGGAAGGATACAACAACGTACTGATGTTAGCGAACGCCGATGTTAGCGAAACACACCCCCCCCCTCGTTTGCTTCTGTATCCCCACCCAAGGGTCCAGGATATCGCCTTGTTGAAGCGTCATAATTCCTCCATGATCCCTTATCGTCGACGAAGTTAATGCAGAACGATAGTGGGGTGATGTTAGGAGACGCACAGGTGCAAATCAGAGTAACCCTCACAATAACGTCTTCAGGATTAGTGATTTCATGGACGCTCCCGCCAATCATTCACATGTCGTTGGTTCCGAACCAAGCCAAAACACGCATAGTCTTACCATCGATACAGCGGGCATATTCCAGTTTGACTGGAACGTCGATCTGACTGGGAACCTGGCAGTATCGAATTTTCGTTGAGAAATCGGGATGGGATATAAGTGCTGAGAAAAACATACAGATGGGACAGTGTTCAGTATTACCTGCATGATGTAA
>Ga0157358_1001302_pt1 | contig 10911 bp, 6 predicted proteins | sample AttcapACBM2_FD_111484 | JGI IMG/M metagenome (GOLD analysis project Ga0157358, IMG submission 111484) | Fungus gardens microbial communities from leaf cutter ant in Botucatu, State of São Paulo, Brazil - Atta capiguara ACBM2 | ecosystem: Host-associated > Fungi > Mycelium > Unclassified ...
AAGTAAAGAGTGGGGGAATTACAAGAGAACTCGACAAGGAGCCCTTGCTATATTGCTTCTCTATATATACTACTACACCGTGGTCCGTGCTACAACAATATGTCTACCTCATGTCCTATTACTCATCCACCATATGTCTATCTTAAGGCCACCATGCCATATACATGTGCCCTGACATCATACTCTTAATCTCCACTGTACATATGCACACCATGTATACACCATGAGGAACCCATGTCCCTTGACATCATTCCTAACCCTAACTCCAATCTAGACTCCTCTTAATCCTTCTAGACTCTAAGTCCTTCCAGACTGCTCTAGACTTCTATCACATGACTTCCAGGTCATGTGCCTATCTCCTATCTTTCTTCTGTTGTAGACTAATAATTAATTACTTATTTATGTCCAGCTAACCCTAACCCTAGCCAAAGTCTGTCCACACACTCGTCTTATAACACTATCTGGAATGGAAACTGCTAAGTAAGTTATTCTAAATACTAGTAATTCTCAGATATTGGAAATAGAGTCTATAGAGTTTAGTACAGGACCAGCAAGGATATCTAAGGGAAAATAGAGAGTAGTGATTTACACTGGAAGAGGTTGTGGGTATGAATGAGGGAGAAAAGTATTATCTATGATTGTAAGATAGATAGCTAGAACAGAATGTAACAAATACAGCATATAAGATGAAGCCAAAGATTATTCTAGCACTGTCTTCTGCATTCTTGAATAATACATAACCAACTATTTGGACTTCTAAGAGATCTTATTAGATCTTGGATAACAAAATATGAACTATATTTAACATATACATAAGTTACAACTATAAGGATTGAAAGATCTCTATAGACCAATCTAAGTACTTAAACAAAGTTCTAACATGCTTTAATATAGTAACTAACCTAACAAGTACTCTACTACTATTAGACTATATGTTTAAATTCAATAATAAGCAGTGTAATTCCAGTTTCTATCAAAAGTACCAGCAACTAGTTAGATTTCTGATATATCTAATAATTGGCTTATGTTCTGATATAGAATTTGTTGTAGTCAAACTTGCCCAGCAGATAAAAAACCTCTTAAATAAGTATTATTAAGCTAGATTGCATCTTTGTAGACATTTGCTTAATACTTGCAAGTATTAGATAGTCTATGATAGACTTAGCAATAAGTTTGTTGTAGTATACTCTGATTTAGACTGAGTGCAAGATCCTGAATTATGTAAATCCATAACTAGTTACTTTACTCTTATAGCTCATATAGCAACATCCTAGATAAGCTACTAGTAAAATATAGTAGTTCTGTCTTCAACTAAGACTGAATATATAGCCTTTTCTAATTGTAGCTATTAGCTTATTTAAATAAGAAACATTCTCAATAAGGTTGGTTTTAATATTCCAGCTCCTATTAATATCTACTATCATTATATAAGAGATTTAATTGAGGATGAACAAGTTAAACCATGTCATATTGATGGGAAAAAGAATCCTGCTGATATTCTGATCAAAAACCTTGGTCAAGTCTTATTTAGTTGTTTTTATCTATCTCTTAACTTTATCACATCCCATTCCAACCATATTTATCTCAACTATATATTTAGACTTCTGAGATATCTTACCAGATCTTGGGTAAAAAGGTATGAACCATATCTAATGTATTCTTCCATCAAACTCTCTCTCAAAATTATCTCTGTTTGCTCCTATTCCTAGTAAAAGTATTAGAATAATTAAAACTTTCTTGTTACTTGCTTTAGATTTGCCTAATTACAATCTAATGATCATCAATATCAAATCTATTTACTTCTAACTTTTCTACTTAAATAATACTAACCCATCAATTTCTGATACTCTTCTATTTTTTAGAGTTTAAACTCTATCTGGAACTCTCATGTCTTTTCCAATTCTTTTTGTCTTGTTTCTGTTCTGTTCTCTGGCAAGGTTACCACCACTTCTATAGACTGATTCCCATCAAACTATCCTAGATCTGGGACCATACTCTTTGGTGTTGTAGCCTATACATTGTTGTTTGTCATTATAGACTCTCTTCCTATTTTCCTAACCTAGTACATCTCTTATCCAAGTTGCACAATTTGATAGCAGATATCTACAATTCTGAAAAAATCCTTTTCCTGACTTCATTTATTCTCTTTTGTGATCTTTTCTATATTGTCTGCATATCTCACTAGCACTATTTATACACTTCTTACTTGCTTATTTACATCCATAATACCTAGCTCTGCACCAAAATACATATATTTAAAATAAAATAAAACAAAACAAAAAACCAAAATCAACAAGAAGAAGAAAAGAATAGGTAGACCTCTTTCATATTAACTTCTATCTCCTTCTCCTAACCTATCTCTTCTGTTATCTACTCCATCTCTTCTAAAGTTTCTTCCCTTCCAACCTCCTGTTCCCCACTCTGTTCAATGTTTCCACTCTCTTTTTCTCTTTTTTCAGCTCTAACTCTCTCCTACATTCTAAACCTCTTTTCAATCTCCTTCTGTACCTATGCTATCTTCTATATATATCTCAAATATGCTACCTCCAACTCCTTTTTCACCTGTACTTGCCTCTTTCTTTTCAGCTTGGTAGTTTTCTTCACCTGCTGGGCATGCTCTGTCTTCTTCTTTTAGCAATACTTTTCTTTTTCCTGGCCTTAGCTTTAGCAGCTAAATATACTTTCTCAGCTGCCTAAGCCTTTTAATATTTTCACACTATTTCTTTTAGATAGGTATTCTCTTTTGCTCAATGCCATGCTAACTCTTTCCATTGTACTTGTATTTTCTTATCTTTGGAGTTTAAGTATAAGAATATTGTGGTTAGAAGAAAAAAATCAATTCAAATTTTTTATTTTAATCATTACATTACATGTAGACCTGAGTAACTCAATAAGGGTCTCAAGAACTTGGATCTAAAAAGAGATACTGTCACATTCTGTTTCAACCACATCTATTCCAACCCATGAATAATACTTTTTTTCCTTATCTATACTCCTTAATCTCTTCTAGTGCAGATCACACCTCCTCATTCCCTCTTGGATATTCTTGCTGGATCTTTGAAACACCATCTCCTAATTTCCAAGAATCACTAGAAATCAGAGTAACTTACTTAGTAGTCTCTATTTCAGATAACTACTCTAGGTAGCATACCTAATATATAATCTGGTAGTTACACTATACTAGCTTATCCTGAAAATTGACTAAAACTAACAACCTTCTCTAGTGTTGATAATAACACATTTTATCACCCTCTGGTGGTTTTTATCTACTAAGTTCCTCAAGTCCAGTTCCAAAATATGTAACTAATATGGCTAATAGAAGTATAGTATACAAGCTGAAGCTAAAAGTTATTCTAACTTGTTTTCTGTGTTCTCAGATAACATAATAACTAACATATTTGGACTTCTGAGATGTTTTACTGAATCTTGGATAATGAGATATAAACTATGTTTAACAAGCTGAGAAATACTCTAAGTCCATTTGCTTCTACTTCTGTTGCTTAATAGCTGATGTTTTAAGTTATAAAATTTTCAGTAAGTTAAACTTACTACTAATACTACTTATCTTCTATTATTACTTATACTTTTCTAGTTCTCTACTATAGTATTTACTATAGATAAGTAGTTACTAGTTGTTCATACTGCACTATGCTACTATGTATTCTGTTCCTTCCAATATAAAGCAGTTGCTAAGATAATAAAGAAAAAAGCTAGATATTATAACTTAAGTCTTTGAGTAAAGATAAAAGACAACTTTTGTATTAAATAGCATAAAAGAACTTAGAGCTCCAAGTACAAGTTAGTCTACCTTATATACTTCAGACTGTGGTCTGTGTACACACTACAACTAATATATCCTAAAGTTTATATACTTTCCATAAGGCCAATATGTTGTTACTATACTATATAATATTACTTATTTCAGAATCTTTTATATTCTTCTCTGTGTTATATGATTGTGTGATCTGTGACAGTGACATATGTGACCACATTGTGACCAGTATCATACATCATGTCACACTTCTTTGTCTAAGTCTATAATAAAAATAAAAATAAAAAAAATAAAGGAACAAGAAAATAAAGTTAAGTCTATCACCTACAATTCTGATACTAAACAAGGTAATATAAGTATAATACTCTCTTAGAGAAGATATAACAAGTTATCTGTAATAAACTTTGTAAAGCTCAAAACTTTTATTAATCATTATTATCTAGGTTGATGACATAATTATTAGCAGTTGTAGTTTTACTACTATCCAATGCTTTAAGACTTATTTCTTAGGTCATTATCTGAGATCTGGTAAGACATCTCAGAAGTCCAAATATATTAGTTAGTACATTATCTAAGAATACAGAAGACAAGTTGAAATAACCTTTGGCTTTAGCTTATGTGTGTTATGAAGCACTCTACTTAGTAAGTATATGGCCCATGATCAGTAGTCTTAATTAAATAGTAGATATAAAAATTTACATGCAGGTTGACCTCTTACTTATCCTCCATCATTGCTCTCTTTCAGGTCTCTATTGAAGTATATACCATAGGTAGGTGGTTGCCAGTTATTCACACTACACTATGTTACTGTGTACTCTGTTTCTTCTAACAGATTATGAACTCTGGTTATCTTGATTTCTAGTTAGTACTTTTTCAGGCTACTTTCTATCAATAAGAAGGACTTGACTAACTTTACTAGTGGGCTGACATGTTATAAGACGAGTGTGTGGACAAACTTTGGCTAGGGTTAGGGTTAGCTAGACATAGATAGATAGTATTTTATTAGTCTACAACAGATGGAGAGCACATGACTTGAAAGTCATGTGACAAAGTCTAGAACGGTCTGGAAGGACTAATGGTCTAGAAGGATCAAGAGAAGTCTAGATCAGAGTTAGGGTTAGGAGTGACATCAAGGGACATGGGTTTCTCATGGTGTACACATGGTGTGCACATGTACAGTGGAGATTAAGAGTATGACATCAGGGCACATGTAGGAAGCATGATGGCCTTAAGGAAAACACATGTGGATGAGTAATAGGACATGAGGATAATGCATGGACATAAGGGCAGGAAATTATTGTTGTAGCACAGACCAGGAGTGTTATGAGACACTTTGGACATGAACAATTTTATTTTCTTTTTCTTTTATTTTCTGACTTTATAGGGATTTTGTTTTCTTTTTCTTTTTCTTTCTTTTCTTTTGGACAATGAAGAGGTACGTGACATCGAGGTCACATGACAGGTCACATGTGATATCATAAGCCTAGAACATGGTAGAAAGAACTAGAAGATGATGTCAGGGCACATGGAGTACACATGGTAGCCTTAAGTAAGACATGAGGCAAACATAAGGGTGAAGCATGGACATAAGGGCAGGGTTAAATATTAGTAGTACAGACCATGAACCTTTTGTATAAATAGGACTCTAATTAAGAAGAGGCTCCTTGTCGAGTTCTCTTGTGAGCTTCCTACTCGATATTCTACTTAAGAGATTTACCACTTGTGTGATCATTTGTTTTTGTGATAAGTGGTTGCCACAACAAGGAGCCTGTAATATATATAGAGGATCAATATAGTGAGGACTCCTTGTCAAGTTCTCTTGTAATCTCCACTACTAGATAGCCTACTGAGAGCTTTGCTGAAGTCAGCATACTACAAGTGCCGTTCTGGCAAGTGGTTGCTACAACATGACATCTTATCACTTTCAAACCTGTTATAAATTGAGCTGATTCTGAATTGCTCTATATCTACAAAATTCTCTTGCATCTTATATATACTAATGGTCTATTACTGGTTGAGTTGAACATTTATACTCTATCTGGCTAAATTTGCTCTCTCATTTATGCTGATTATCTTTATTGATAGCAATGGCCAACTTCATTACTACTCTTTCCAGACTTACTAGCTATTCTTTCTATAAAATTTATATCAAATCAATTCTTACTCTCATTATCTACTCTGAGACTGTCTTCACTGCTGATAATATACTGAATGCTTTGGCACTTCCTTAGACCACTGACATAAATAGGATAGCCAGAAGAAACTTCTTAAACTTCCAAGCTCTAGCTGTTCTTAATTTCATCTTACTAAATAATTTGTTAATACATAGCTAGCTTAATACTGAGACTCTTTAGGCTCATCTTTGGACTCTCATGGGAACTGTTATAAGACGAGAAAGTGTGAACAGACTTCAGTAAGATATATATAGATAGTAGTATTATTATTAGTCTACAGTAAGAGAGAAAGGGCATGTGACTAGAAAGTTACATGATATTATATCATAGGGCCTAGAGCAGTCTAGAAGAATCTATAGTCTAGAAGGATCAAGAAGAGTTTAGAAGATGATGTCAGGGCATATAGATGTGGCATGTTGGCCTTGAGGTAGATGAGTAATGGACATGAGGATGGAGCATTGCTACCACATAGTGTACACATGGTGCACACATGGACTTTATGGTAGGATACACAGTAGATGTGTAGTTATAGCATGGACCATGAAAACTTCATATAAATAGTTGGTAGAATACTGTTGTAGTTCTTTGTCGAGTTCTCTTGTAAATTACACAACTCATGTTTCCCACTAGATATCCTTCTGTAAGATTTATTGTTAGTGCTGCTATTGAACACTAGTCTAGTGGTTACCACAACAGAAACACCTGGTCTAGCATCAATTTTTGCTAATTACTAGGAAACAATCATATCCCAAATTTCTGGTAATTAAAACCTCACTTCTCAAACTACTAAGCTTAATTCTCTTTATATAAAACTTTATAGGAATGACTATAATGTCTCTTCTATCCTGAGAACAATGACTCTCTTGTCTGTGATCCCTTACTTATAAAATTCTATCTCTGTCTCTATTCTTTCTTTTTATATATCTATCTCTAATCTTACTTGAAATGTTGTATATTCTGTTATTCAAGTGAAATTCTCTAAGTGAACTAATACCACTAATGCTACTTGTCATTCTAGTGTTTCATATAGGAATAAACCTCCTCAGTGGAAAAAGAACTCCTAGCAGCAACAGCAGTTACAAAGTGAAAGTTCTTCTGAGCAGTAAAAGAGAAAAAAGAAGAGTAACTAAGGCAAAAGGTAGCAATGCCCACCAGACAGATAAAATAAAGAACCAGAATGATAATAGCAGTGACATCTACTAGGCAGACAATGTTATTATCTTTACAAGCATGGCCACTATTCCTTCATCAATTTACCCTCTCTTTTCTAAGCCTTTAGCTATAGTTCCTCAACTTGCTAATTGCTTTTCTACAGTGCATACTCTTTAAAGTAGTCTTATTTGAGGACCTCAAATACAAGCAAAAGTACAAGCACTGAAATTCTACAAAAGATGCTTGAAGAAAAAGTTTTCTGATTCATCTACTAAGGCCTCAACCTCTAAAATCATAGAACTGTCTGCTAAAAATTCCTCTCCTATAGAGGTAGATCTACTTGTAGCAACCAGTCCTAAAATATGGGCAGATGATAATAATGATGTGGTTTCTCTAGAGAGTAATGATGAGTATAAATTAGATAATTGGACTCTTAGTAACCAACTATATGTACCTTTCTCCTTTTAACTTGATAATTCCTTAATTCAGTCCATCTAATCCTACACCAATATAACTATTGTAATGGAGAACTTTATAGGATCAAGTAGAGTTAACTATGCATATATAGATTTTAATCAAAATAAATTTGTTCTACCTGACTTGCCTATTACTGTGAATTTCTCCAAATGTAAGAAAGTACTGTTTCTCATGCAAGGGTAAAAAAGCACCTCATGGTAGATTTTATGAAGATGAATAGTTCTTGGACTTTGGTATCTCTGATTTTGTTAATATAACTCTGGGTAATTATAGTCAAGTTAAGACTGCAAACTCAAAAGCACTACTATTTATGGTTGCTTCTAGCACTGTTCTGATTGAACATGAAATCTTTTATTCTGTAAAAAAGACTACTCAAGTTGTTATATCAGAACTATGGCCAGTATATCATGTTACTGATATGTAGATATGTCTTCTTTCTACTGAACAAATTCTCTAGTCTGGATTGAGGGTGGAAGGTGACAAAAGCAGTTCCACTTTTTGTGATAAGTCCAGTAATGCTATTCTATTAGCTACTCCCAACCTTTGGGGCAACATCCAGATAGTAAGAACTTATATTCTCAAGTATAATGTTCCCAATTCTGTGAGTCTTGCAATAAGACATCTAAACTTTGAGACTTTACATTGTCATTTTGAACATGTTTCTAATAAGATCATGTGTCATATTCTTAACAATGTTGAAGATGTGAAGAAGATCTGTTTCCCAACATAGAAATATCTGCTAAAGTTGTAGTCTTGGAAAGATATACCAACATAGTTTCTCTGAGAATTTTATTTGCTCTAGTAAGCCTCTAGGAATGATTTACTCAGATCTCCTTGAGCTCCCCACCTTGTCTTATTTGGAGTACAAGTGGGTAATTATATTCCTTGATGACTATTTCTTCTATGATAATATTGCTTGTCTGTAAAAAAAGTCTGAAGCTGTAGAAACAGTTAAGTTTATTTTCTAGATATGGTAAAATAATACTTCCCATCCTGTAAAGATGTTGCACACTGGTAATAGAGGAGGATATGTAATATCAGAATTACAATTCTTTCTAAGAAAGTAAGAAGTTATCTATAAGACTAATATTTCATATATACACTGAAAAAATAGTTGTGCTGAATGATTGAGCCACATCTTGCTTAAAAAGGTACAGTCAATACAACTTGAAGCATGCCTACCAGATTTCTGATGGGAATTTACAATAGTAGCAATAGCTTATATATACAATTGCATACCTGTTAGACATTTCAAGTGGAAAACACCTCAGGAAATCTTCTTGGGTAACAAATCCAAAATATTGCACTTCTATATCTTTGGCTGTGGAGCCTATATATTCCTTCCTAATGAAGTTTATGCCAACAAACTTGTGTTATATTCTGAATTGATAATATTTATTGGATATAAGGATAATAGGTATTGCTTTATATGCCATATACAAGGAAATATTATTTTCCACTCTACACATGCCATCTTTGATGAGAGACTTTTTCCTAAATACACTGACTCCCATGCAAAAGAGTACAAATTATATAATAAGTTATTGGACAAAATAAGTCTAGAGATAGAGTTATTAGCATCTGACTTTTTTAGAAAAGATAGACCTACTCTAGTACTTATTCCACACACATCTATTTCTCCTATTCAAAACAATCCTCCTGCTTGTTCTTCTTCACTTTCACTTTCTTATAAGTCTATATCTCCTTTATCTACTCTAAGATTTAAAAAGTCTATAGTAGAGATCGAAGAGAATGATAATGTTGACTCTAATATTGAGATGCAACCACCTAGCCTTCAACAATCTTTATAACCTGCATTACAGATACTATAAAAAGATTCTGAATTGAGAAGATCTAAGTATTAAACTCAAATACTCTTTAGAAAAGGAAATATTTATAGAGAATGAGAATATTTTACCAATATTCTATGGAATCATTTATAGCAGCCAAGAAAGAGATTTCCTAACCCTAAAATGGCTTATAATAGGCATGAGAATGCTCACTAGAAATTATGAAGGATTTATTAGAATATATGATGTTTTTCTGATAACTTAATATTTAGGATAGTTAGAATAAATGGGGTTGATTACCTATATAACTCATCTGACAATATCATTGAGATAAATGAGATTTCATATAATATCTAGTGGAAAGATATATGTCCAATCATTGTTGATAACAATAGGAGTAGAATGAACACTCTATTTCCTATAGGTGAATTAGCTAAGCCAGCTATCACTAACTACTTGATATGTCTTGCAAGAAAAGAAAAAGTAGAGCAAATTCACTTTTTCTTAGTACAACATATAGCAGAGTCTTGCTCAATTCCTAAAAGTCTTAGAGATGTCATTAGATTGCTAGCTGATATTCAAAAGAAGTGGCTTGAGTCTTGTCTCAGGTCAAAGAAATCAACTTTGATGAGTTATTCTCTCCAATTGTCTACTATGAGATGGTATGCCTATTTCTAGCCATTACTATCCTTGAATATTGGGATATCTATAATATTAATGTAAAAACTACTTATTTATATAATAATCTAGATAAGAAAATCTATATGGAGCAGCCTGAAGATTTTAGACTATCTAGCAAAGAAAAGAAAGTCTGGCAACTTTACAAAGTATTGTATGACCTTAAGTAAGCTGGCTTATCTTAGTAATAGACTATGACTAAGTCAATGTCAGCCCTAGGATTTAAGCAATGCAAATCTAATATTAGTGTGTATTACTTTATTAATAAAGAGACTAGAGAGCTTGTTATAGCAATTGTCTATATTAATGATGTTGACTTTATGGGCTTAAAAGATTCTCTACTTCTCTTAGAGTTGAAGTGAAAATTTATAACAAAATAAGAATGCTATGACCTTGGAGAAACCAAAGAGTTTCTTAGGATGCATATAAGTTATAACCACAAGGATCAAAAGATCTTTGTAGACCAATCTGAGTACTTGAACAAAGTTATAGCATAATTCAATATAATAACAAACCCAACAAGTACTTCACTCCTATTAGACTATGTGTCTAAACCCAATGATAAATAATTTTCTATCAAAAGTACTAGCAAATGGTTGGATCTCTAATGTATCTAATGATTAGCTTATATCCTAATATAGGATTTTCTGTAGTCAAACTTGTTCAACAGATGGCAAATATCTCAAATGAGCATTATTGAGCAGGATTGCATTTCTGTAAGTATTGGATAGTCTATAATAGACTTACTAATGAATCTGTTGTAGTATACTCTGACTCAGATTGGGTACAAGATCCAGAATCATATAAATCTGTGACTGGTTACTTCACTTTAATGGCTTATGGAGTAATATTCTGGATAAGCCACTAG
>Ga0157358_1001303_pt1 | contig 10907 bp, 5 predicted proteins | sample AttcapACBM2_FD_111484 | JGI IMG/M metagenome (GOLD analysis project Ga0157358, IMG submission 111484) | Fungus gardens microbial communities from leaf cutter ant in Botucatu, State of São Paulo, Brazil - Atta capiguara ACBM2 | ecosystem: Host-associated > Fungi > Mycelium > Unclassified ...
TAGTCTACCTTATATACTATTCCTCATGGTCTGTGCTAGCTACTGTGCACCCTACCCTAAACAACCATGAGTATAACATGAGGTCAGCATGTGTTGTCCATGCTGTATGACATCACTTTGTTCCAGAACTTTCTACTTCCTTCTCCCAAGTCTCGTGATCAGTCTTGTGACTACGCCATCAATTTGTGACTGATGTGACAGCGTGACTGATAAACCCTAACCCGAGTTGTTCTAAAAATAGAAAAAGAAAAGTAAAGTAAAGTAAAAATGAAAAGGAAAAATAAAATAAGGTCTACCGTCGACGATCTTGACAACAGACTTCTGCTATATGACCCCACTTCTAGCAGTTCTTGTATTGCAGTATACCTGGGTTCATATTTGCATCCCAAACTATTGCGCCAATATTGAACCTTCAGTTAATGACTTTCTTAGCATTGGTTCTATTTTGCATGTCCCAAATATCAATCCATATGATGGCCATATCAGATTTGGGGGATACCTTGATGATGCATAGTTTAGAGATGAGGACAATGTCATTGAACAAGTAGTTGTTCTTCAGAATATTTTTAATATTGTCTGATGAAATTCAATTGTTTGTCTTTTTGCTGATGTATGAAATGCCTACAATCTTGAGATATGACTTCAATTGTGGTAATCTAGGCAAAGAAATATTTTCAATGTCAGAAGGTAGTGAATTTTTTATATATTTTTCAATCTCTTGCAGATTAGATCCTGAAGAGATATTGTTAGTGGTAATTATTATTTCTTTGCTATCAACATAAATGAAGTCAGCTATTGTATTGGATTTGATTGTCTTGAAAGCACAATTAATATTGGCTATATGCAAACTTGAGTTCTTGATGAATTCCTTTGCAATAATGTTGTTTATTGGAATGATTACTTGCTTTTTGGAGAGACCTTTGGTGGTTGTGTTGATTTTTGGTTTGACTTTGTCCTTTGAACCATTGATGACCTTCTACATTTTCTCAATCTTCTTATTAGGGAGATTAAAAAACATTTCCTTGATCTTAAGCATTTCTCTGACAATGTTCTTTGGAGCAACTGGGCTTAGTTGTTTGAGCAGAGAAGTTGTATTTGTATATAACTTCTTTTGTTGAGAGTTAGTATTTTTCTTGAAGTATTTTGATAACTCATTGACTTCTTTCTGCGATTTAGCAGGAATCGGAGAAGGAATTGAGGAAATAAAAATAGGTTTTACTATTTCCTTACCCTTATTGTTGTTCATGGATTTGGAAACCTGTGGAGTGAATTTGGATTTTACCTTGTTTTTAAAGATAGTGTTGGCTTCATCTACATAGAGTCTGTCTCAGTGTAAATTATAAATAGAAGAAAGAAACTCCTATACTGCCTTATCTACACCCTCAAGGTTCTTGATATTATTAGGATTACTATCAATTGATTTATCTCGAATATATTTTCCTATTCTATAAAGAGAATCCTTGATGTTCTTGATGTTGGACACCAAGTGTTCTATGGCTCCATGCAATGAGATAGCATGGAAATCACCATCCCATTCTTCAGAGTCTAAAGCTTGGTCAATATCATAGCTTAATTGGATATCAAACATGCTGTTGCTGGATGTTGTGCTTGAGGCTGGGACCTCATTTGAAACACGTTGTTATAATGTGATGTTAGTATTGTCAGTTGCCTTACTGACTTGATCCTTCTTGTTATGAAATACTTTGGATACTAACATTTTTATTTTTCTTTTATCTATTTTTCTTGATTTTATATTTCTTTTCTTTTGAATTTCTTTTTCTTTTTATTGATGATGAAGAGGAATGTGACATTGCAGTCACATGACAGGTCACATGATAGGCCTAGAACATGGTAGAAGAATCTGGAAGATAATATCAGAGCACATGGTATATACATGGTGGCCTTGAGTAAAATGTGAGGTGGATATAAGGTAGTAGTATAGACCAACATGTAACAGTATAAATAGGACTATAATTTAGCAGAGGCTCCTTTGATTGCTTAACTGAGAGCTTTACTGCTTGTGTTATGATTAGACTTTGTGTCTAGTGGTTGTTATAACATTTCTATTCCTCTGAGATACATACTCTACCTTAATGCTGTCAATAGAGTTGACAGGTTCATCTTCATCCATCCTGTCACTCATCCTTTTGATACATACATGGTAGTCTTTGGAGCATTCACTTAAAGAGATGGAAGGGGATCTTAGTTTATATATGCTGAATGACAGAAAGTGGCCTCTTCCTTTCTCAAAGTCTTTGCTAATGTTGTAAATGTTGTTCTCTGGATCAATAACCATGTTGATGTTGGAATTTGGAGTCAAATTGTCAGAAATATTAGCTATAACAGTAGAAGTGTGTGTTATATTTACTGATTCTCTTATGGGCGCTACTATTTAAGATGGAGATAAGAGAGAAAGAAGCAACAATGACTAATTATTACTTATTATACTATATATTCTAGTGTTTTCTTAATTCAACAATTTATTACATGGGACATTATCAGAATTGCAGAAGTTGAATAAAGTTTTATTTTATTTTATTTCTTATTTTAATTTTAATTTGTTTTCTATCTTTGGATCTAGGGTTAGAGTTTATCATGATGTCATATGTCACTATCACACAGTCACATGATCACATGTTATGATAGAAAGTAGTAGAAGGATCTGAAAAGAATGATATTATATAGTATATTATACACATATTAATTTTAAGATAGATATATAGTTATTTAGAGTAGGCTACACAGATTACTAGTCTGGGGTATATAAGGTAGACAATTCTGTACAAAGTTTTCTATTGAGTTTTCTTGTAATACAAAGTTCTTTTCTAGATTCCAACTTTAAGGAATTTGAACTGTAACAGACATGGTGGTAGACTATAACAGCTACAATATAACTACTAATATCAAGGACTAACAAAAAAGAAAGAAAAGAAAAGGAAAAACTATAACAAAAAAAATAACAGATCAAACTACTCTATTAAGTGATACCTTTATGAAAGGAGAGAGCTCTTATGTTGTATTCTAGAAAAGTTATGAAATAACTTAACAAAATCTTATATAGATTCCAATATTTGTTATATCTTCTACATTTATGAAGAATATATCATTATGATTTAATATGATATGATCTGCATAGGTAGCTGAATGTAATATGGTTGGACTGCTAGTATCAAACCAACTATATCAAAAGACAATTTAACTGAAAGCTTATACTTTTTAGCTAATTAGCAGTATTTATACTGATTATGGAAACTTAGATAAGTAGCAGGCTTACACTGAAGTTTTCTTTCAGGAAAAATCTCAGATAATATTCTCTTATAAAGGCATAATTTGTGATTGTTCTAGTTGTTCTTACACATAGAGAATTTGAGTGACCAAAATGGTTAATCTAAGAATTCCTTATATAAATAAGGGATAATCATTGTTTAAGAGTTCTAAGAAATGATTCTCTTTGAGGTCAGATACCTAGAATGTCATTTGCCAATTTCTAATAATATTATTGTATTCTTTTTTCTTGTTAAAATCCTATAATACTTTGTATAAAAGAATAGAAGTAAGATTGTATTTTTTTTTAGTCAACTAATGCATGATGAGACTATTTGTATTACTTAGATAGTCTCAAAAATTGATTGAATTTTGAGTGTGTTTATTGAAAAATATCCTAAGATCCTGAGCTATAGCTATTAATTGTATTTGATAAGAGTGAGTTATTAAATTGAAAATATGCCTCACTGAATAAATAATATCAGTGATGACTATAATATAGGATACTTTAGAAATTTGATTAATCCCATATCTGATAGCAAATAATTCAGTCTTGGTCAATATAATATTGATAGTATAGTAAATGGTTTTTTTGATATTATTAAAATTTGAATGGACATGCAATATTTTTAATGCTTATATTAGAAATTACAACAATAGCTGACATTTTTGGATATATTATCTTTTGTAAACATGCTAGTTAGTTTTTGTGTAGTAGCTCCATACTACTGGTCTACTTGTGATCAGTTTATACAGTGGAACAGTAAAGGCTCTTAAAATACTATCTAGAGTAGAAATTCTTTTCTTAGGGATATTTGTTTACAATTTTATTAAAATAGTAGTTGATAGTATAAGTAGTTAGTAGATGGTGTAAGGTAAAACAAGAAAAGGGCTCACTAACACTGATAGAGATTGAGTCTAGTTCAGAATATGAGTCTGAGAGGAAGACTAACACTGGCTTTGCCTTATCTCTTTATATCTTATTACCTCTCATCCCACCACCTTTGTTACTATCACTAACACCAATTGATTTATTTCTAGTGTACCACAATATAAGTTAGCACAGCTCAATCAATTTAGAACAATTAGTCTGATAGTAAGAAATTAGAATCTATTAGGGTGTTTTCAAAGATTTTGTCAAGTTTACAAAGGTAAGCTTCTTTACTTTTTTTATCTTTGCAGTTTGTTCAATAAAAAGAAAAATAACTAGAGAAATTGTCAATTAATCTGAAACCAGAAGAAAACTCACAATTAAGAGAATTGAAAGAAGGAAAAATTCCATTAAGTTGACTATTAATGTCTATTATAGAACTCCTGATTTTTAGCTGTTGCTTGGTAGTTATATTTTCTAAAGTCAGGCAATGTAAGGGAGAATTCTTTGTATGTCTGTTTTTTAATAGTGAGTTAATCATATAATTTGATAATAAGAATGAGATTCTAAGTTGATGTCTACTGCTGATTTTTTGAAGGTGTAAATAAATGGAAATTAGACCTGCAATGGCCTCAATTCCCTAAGTATGCAATATACAAAAGATACCTGTAATACAAATAGTAGCTCTTTATTACATTTTTCTAAGTTTCTTTAGAAAATATAAAAGAGGATATCACAAAATGAGCTACTCACTGGTTGTAATACTTGAACTTAATGGTGTTTTAGAGGTTCAGTATAAGGAGATAATGATAATAGGTGATAAGTAGTATCAACAGGAATAATTGATATTGTTAAGTCTAAGGTCTAACTCTCAGATACAAATATATATATACAAAAGAATGATGGTCCATGTGCAGGCTATTTCTATCATATAATCAAAACTCATATCTGATAGAAGTTATCATCTGTCATAGCAGCTGTCAGGATAATTTTAAAAGGTAACTAATTATATCATTATATTGGTATACTTATATCTTTATCAATACTTATTGCTGTGAGATGCACCATATATTATTGGAAATAGTTTGGTAAGCACTTTTCAATATAAGTTTTATTGTATGAATCTGTCTAGCTATTCATAAAATTATAGTTACTGATGGTCTGATATCTCAGTTGTTTGTTGTCACTTTTGTATATCCCATATATGTGCAGATAGCCATCATTTGGGACTTTATAGCACAACTTAAATTGTAAAAATTGGTCCACTAGTTGTGGAGATACAAGCTGAATCAAGTTTGTAACAAAGAGGTATTTTTGAAGAATTATAGAGAGAATTCATAAAGTGTAATAGAAAAAACACAAGTTTGATAGAGTAGTTATTTGTAATGGAGAAGTAATTTCCAAGTTGAGTTTCTCAACATTTTCATGCTCTTTACAGTTAAAAGAACTTGATTGAAATAGAAGCTGATATATTAATGAAAAGACAATTTTCTATCAAAGATGAAACTGAGATATTTCCAAGTATTCTTTGGATAAAACCTTCTATTGTACTGAGGTTAAGAGAAGGACAATTGAAGTTTCTCAAAGATCTTGAAAAATAAAAGACTCTGAATTTTCTATGTTTGATAACAAGTCCAAACTATTTAAAAAGAAAGGAGATAATATTGTAGCTATAGAAAAGCAAAGTGTTTGTTTTTTCAAAGGTTTTTTCCTGTAAAATGAAAAGTCTTTCATTTATAAAAAAAAAACAATAAGACAGAGATATTGAGATTTTTAGTTTTTTTTTCAAAAATATGAGAAATGGGTGAAATATAGAAAGTAGAAAGAATGGGAGAAAGAGTAGAGTCTTGTTCTACACCTACATTAACATTAAAAAGAAGAGAAACAAAATTATTTCATATATACTGAGTTTTCCTACCAATTAAATAATTAAAAAAACTAGGTGGTATCAAAAACTAGTATGTTTGTTTAAAAACTTTTAATCTATTCTGAACAAATTAGATGTGTAAGAAGAACACTTGTATTTATAGTCAAATATTGCTTTAGACTATCTAATTGATAAAGATGGACAAAATTCATTGTAATAGATTGATATTGAAGTCTTTTGCTAATGACTTTTTTTAATAAGTTTTTCCAAAGTATTAAGAAAAATAATTGGGCAAAATATTTTCAGAGAAATACAAGCCATTTTATTAGGCTTAGTGATGATGATTGAAGAGAATGTCTTGAAATATGACAGCTAGTAACCTATGTTGATGCAAACATTAGCAATATTAATGATGTTAAGAAGATATTTATTATTCTCTATAATGACTTTTAGATATTTCTATAAAACATAATTTGGTCTTGGAGAGAATAAATTGTTGCATTATTTAATGATTTTGTGCTGAGTTGAATGTTTGATATAACTTATTTAGTTATAATATCATGTAATTATAAAAACAATTGTAAAATTTTCTAATATAGAAATATTTATTGTATTGCAATACTTCTATTGCTAACAATTTTTGTTTTTTTTAAAATCTAATTTATGAAGTTTTAAGATTTTTTGTTCTTTAACATAATTTCTTGAATTTTATTGTTGAAAAATAAGTACTTATTATATGCCAAGTCCACTCATTCAGAAATTACATTCACACAGTGATGCAACTATCTGGGTATTCCATCTTTCATAACAGAGATACTTCTATTCTACTCAGTCTTCCATAGTAGAGTTATTTCTGTTAGTGTCTCAACACTGAAACCTCTACTTAGGGTAATAGAGGCTATATTACTAAAACTCTGAGCATCTCCTATAGTAGGAACTCATATATAAGACTAGTAGTTATACTGTAATTTGCTAGTCTGATAATTAATGAAAATAAACTCTTATTAAACTCAATCTCTGGTATTCAATGATAATATACCAAATCAACACTTACTCCCATCTCGGACTTCTTCCTATTTTCTGAAATTATGACTATGTGGCAGACAGATTGTTATAACATTAGAATCTTAGAGTGGGTTTAAAGGTCAAACTCTTGTATTAGAGAAGATACAAGAGAACTCGATAGAGAGTTCATTACAAAATAATCTATCTTATATACTTATACAGATGGTCTGTGCTAGCTACTGTACACCCTACCCTAAATGACCATATGTAAAGCATGAGGCCAATATGTGGTGTTCATATTGTATAACATCATTTTGTTCCAAAACCTTTTACTTTCTTCTCTTAGGTTTTGTAATCAATGTTGTGATCATACTATTAGATGTGACTGATGTGACAGTGTGATTGATCACTTCTAACCTTAACTCTAGTGTTCTAAAAATAGAGAAATATAAAATAATTTAAAAAAATGAAAATAAAAAAGGAAAATAAAAAAAGTCTATTATTTTGTATTCTTACACAGATGGTGCAACACATAAGCTAAAGCCAAGGTTGTTTCACAAGTCTGCATATCTCTGAGTCTACCTCATGGACTTTCATCTCTAGTGTGAACCACATCTGACAGTGCTTAGTTTTCTTAATGACTCCTTTGAAAATCTTTCAGTCCTCAATTGTCTTAAAAGATTTATATCTAGTCAATTTATCATAACATTCCTTATTCCACCATACTTTGGAATGTTTAGTAATATTAACACATTGAGAAAATTTATACCAAATAGATTTGAAAATTCTTGTATATTCTTGAACTATAGTTTCAAGAAATTCTTGCTATTTCTAATAATGATATGTTGTTTTTCTTGAATGAATTCTTCTATAATAGAAATGTCAACAGTTAAAGGAACATGGTCTGATAAATATTAGAATTCTGGTAAAATAAAATAATTATCAATCTCAACCAAATTCAGTTGAAGGAATATGAGGTTAATAATAGAGTTAGAGTCATTAGAATTATCAGCATAATAAGTTGGAATCTAATGAACAGAAGAAGATAATTTAAGTTCAAAAAAATAGCAACTTTCATGAGAGAATTACTATGAAATAAGTAAAAGAGATAAGAAAGATCCTATTCTCTATTTCTAATGTTAAAATACTTAGTTATAACAAGGATATTTCAGATATTGGCCTCTATATTCTTGAGATACTTTAAGGCTGATTGATGTTCATTAGAGTATATGTTAATCATAAAGAAAATACTATTATTATTAAAAAAAGAGAAATAATTAATGTCTTTATAGTCAAAAATGTTCTTTCTAAAAGAAAAGCATATATATATATATATTAGAATTGAATATTAATGTTTGTTATTGTTAAATGATTGTCTAGAAAAGGTTAGCTAATCTGAATGATTTGAAGTATTTATAACTTTGTCTTCTTTCTCACTAATTGAACTTGAAATAGTTTAAATAAAAGACTAAGAAGATTCTTAAATGAAGAGGATATTAAATTCTTTTTTATTTTCTAAAATTATATCAGTAAGTATTCTGTTCTTGCAAATATTCTGTAAAAATAAGTAAAGATTTTTCAAAATTATAAACTCACCTCACCCATAGCTGAGCAGATTAATTTACTTCTGTTTTCACAAAGCTTCTGATATTTCTTAGCATGCTACTTCTTGTTGAAACAATATTTCTAGAAAGAACAGTTGTTGAAATCTTTTTGATGATCATCCTTGCAATTGATGTATTTGAAACTATGTAGACAGGATTCTCTCTGCTTGGTTTCAAGTCTTGGCAGGTTTATTTTAAAGTTCACTTTACAGCACTATATAAAATATCAATAAGATTCAGCTTTGTATAGACCATTATATTTGATGTATTTTGATCTATAAGCATGGTATAAAAAGTAGTATGTCTCTATTTCCAACAATTTTTATATTGTGAAATATCTAGATTTATATTTGTTTCACAAACTGTAGTAATATAGTCACCCACATTAAAGCATCTATTGATTAGTTTTTTAGCTTTAGATGTGAGTTGAAAATAGACTTAATAATTCTCTTGACTATATTAAAAGTGATAAAAACATTAGTATTTTTGATGAGATATAGAATGTCTAAATTCCTGAGATAAGACTTCAATTGAGGAAGTCTAGGTGCTATGATGTTGTTTGATTCACTAATATCTATATTATTAATATACTTTTCAATAGTACTAAGGTTTAAGAATAAGGTAACTTTGTTAATTGTAATCATGAGGCCTTGGTGATTTACTCAAATAAAATCAGCTATAATATTAGACTTGATGTTCTTTAGTGCTCTATTAATATTTGCTATATGCTTGTAGGACAAGACTATGAATTTTGTTGAGTTAAATGGACTTGTAGAAACCAATGCTTGTCTTCTCAATAATTCATTAGAAGTTATGTTAATCCTAGGTTTTTCTTTCCTTGGTTTGTCAATAACTTTGTATACTTCTTTAATTTTCTTAAATGAAAGACCAGAGAAATTCTCCTTGATATTGAAGGAGAATACTTGTGCATGTGATTATCTATTCTAAATATTGGTATTCTTGATAGACATTTTACCCTTTCTTTTGAAAAACCTTAACTTCTCAAAGATTTTTCTACTAGATCTTAGTGAAATTAGTAGAGAAACTTGAGAAATTTTCACTCTCTTTATAAGATTACTAGATTCTTTCTTCTTTTCAGAATTTTCTTATAGATTTTTTGGCATAGATTTTGCAGAGAAGTTCTTCTACTTGGTTGGCCTAAGAAGAATTATTACTTTAGGCTTCTATCCTCTTAATGTAGAGAATGAAAGAAACATTTAAATGTACTGATAATTTTCTAAAACCATTAGCATTAGAATTAACTAATCTACTTCTCAAGAGTATTTATATCTATGTTTATATTTATGTTGTTCAGAGCTAATGAGATAGAAAATATACTAATATTAAAAGAAAACATAGTATTTGCTGATTCTCTGTTAGACACTACTATACAAGATGGTAGTATGAGAGAAAGAAGCAATATATATTGTGACAACCACTAGACCAGTGTCCAATAGCAGCACAAGCAATAAATCTCACAGGAGAATATCTAGTGGGGAACATGAGTTGTGTAATTTACAAGAGAACTTAACAAAGAACTACAACAGTATTCTACCAACTATTTATATGAAGTTCTCATGGTCTGTGCTACAACTACACATCTACTGTACATCCTACCCTAAAGTCCATGTGTCATCCATGAGTGCACTATGTGTACACCATGTGGTAGTAATGCTCTATCTTCATATCCATTACTTATCTACCTCAAGGCCAGCATGCCATATATATGTACTCTGATGTCATCTTCTAGACTCTTCTCAATCCTTCTAGACTGCTCTAGGCCCTATGATGTAATGTCATGTGACTTCCTAGTCATGTGCCCTTTCTCCCTTGCTATAGACTTAATAAAATAATATCCTTCTATATATAAAGAAATCTCTTCCCACACTTTCTCATCTTATAACAATATGTATATATTTATTAGTGTCTTTTTTAATAATTCACTATCTGACTACTACTAATTTATTATTAATTACTTATATGATATCACATATGATAGATATATGACAAACATGTAACATAATTATATGACATTATAATCATGTAACTGTAATATAATATCTTTGTCATTTATCTCTTGAATTATAACATATTTAGGTTTTAGGTTTTGGCAAAGTAGTAGATCTTCTTATAGATTAAGGATAAAGTTAAGAAAGAAAACTCAATAGAGTTTCAAGTACAATATATCCTACTTATATATACTAGGCTATTAATCTATACTATACTAAACTTAGCCTACTCTGAAGAGTATGTATATTATATATTATTAGTATGTGGTATAATATCATTATTTCAA
>Ga0157358_1001304_pt1 | contig 10903 bp, 6 predicted proteins | sample AttcapACBM2_FD_111484 | JGI IMG/M metagenome (GOLD analysis project Ga0157358, IMG submission 111484) | Fungus gardens microbial communities from leaf cutter ant in Botucatu, State of São Paulo, Brazil - Atta capiguara ACBM2 | ecosystem: Host-associated > Fungi > Mycelium > Unclassified ...
AATTATGTCACTATATTAATATACTTGTATCTCTACCAATACTTATTGCTTTAATATGTATCATATATCATTGAAAACAGATTGATAAGCACTTTCCAATACAAGTTCAATAGTGCGAATCCATTCAGCTGTTCATGAGATATTAGCAAACAAAGCTTTTACAGCTACTGATGGCCTAATATCTCAGTCATTTGTTATTGCTTTTGTATATCTCACATATATGTGGATAGCCCTCATTTGGGGCTTTTCAGTGCAACTTAGTTTGTGAAAATCGGTCCACTGGTTGTGGAGATACAAGCTAAATGAAGTTTGTAACATAGGATAGCTATCTGGAATATAACTGCTAAGTAAGTTACTCTAATTTCTAGTAATCTTCAGATGTTAGGGAGTGAAGATCTATAGAGTTAACTTAGACTAGTAAGAATATCTAAGAACTAATGGAGAGGTATAATCTATACTGGAAGAGGTTGAAAAGTGTAGATATGTTATATATCAAGTTCATCTATTCTGAAGATATGTCTTCATGGTGATATTGTTATTTCAATATTTATAAGACAAGTCTATCTTACATGACAGCTATCTTTCTTATAATATGTTCTTGTAATAGTGATGCAACAATCCAAAGATCTAGTCTTCCATGATAGGAATACTCCTATCAAACTTGGTCTTTTATGGCAAAGTTCTCCTATCTTACTCCTATCAGTGTTTTACTACTGAAACTCCAAGTATCTTCTATATCTCTGACTTACATATAAAACTAGTAATTCACTAGTCTGATAATCAAAAAAAATAACTCTTATTGAGCTCAATTTCCAGTATTTAACAGTAACATACCAAATTAGTATTTACTTTTATTTCAGACTTTATCTATTTTTCTGAAGTTGTAATCATATGGCAGACAAATAGTATAATATAAGCTAAAGTCAAGGTTATTCTAACAAGTTTGCATCTCTGAGCTCTTTTCATAGAGTCTACCTACTCTGTATATTTCCAAGCTAACTCTATAGACTTTTACCTTCTGGTGTGAACTACACCTAACAGAATAAAGGAGTATGAGTTATCCATAAGTCAGAATGGATATGGTCAAAATATGGAATGTAACAGTTAGGTAAGCTAGTTATATCCAAGAACCAAAAAAACAGAAAGAATCAAGTAGGATAACATAAAAGTTTAGAATTATATAATTATTGGTAGAAAAAATTATAGACAAAGTAGCAATTTTACTATTTAATAAGCTATTAAATAGCTAAAGAAAAACTGGTGGGGTTGTGGATGTCTTCAAGTTGTAAGTATCCACAAATTCCAAATCTACAAAACAATAAGTAAACCTAGAGTCAATAAAAGCTTAAAATAGGGTTTTATTAAGATAATTTTGACTAAAAAGCAAAATATAAGTTAAGAAGACAAAAAAAGAGTAGAGATCAGAAAGAATAGATATATTGAGCTAGATAGAACTCATTGCTGTATAGAAAAGTTCAATATAGTCCTCAGTTTATATAGAGTTCTGAACATCACTCTCTATTTTTCCAAAAGTTTCTCTAAAGTAGCTATTAAAACATTATAGCTTTTAAAAGTAACTAATGTTTGTTTCTTGGAATAGGAGTCTAGTTCATAGTTTTCTACCTGCCAGAATCAAAGATAGTAGACTTATTTCTTTTTTATTTCTCTTTTCTTATTTAAATCTCTCTTATTTTCTATTCCAATTCTTCTATCTCTTTTCTTATTTTGAGCTTAACAAAAAAGAAAAAATATGACATTATATGTGACTGTTACAAGTTGGTCACACATATCATAGTCACAATCAGAAAAGAAAGATATGTTATATATTATATGAAATAATAACTCCTATTTATATGACTCATAATATTTAGAATAAACTAGATATAAAGTATGTATAGACCATGTATTAGAGATATATAGAGTAAACACATCTATATTAGGAACTCTATCAAGTTCTCTTATGTTAACCAATACAAGATTGATTTTTTATTCTTATATTAGGACTTAAGTTATAACACTACTCTATAATAGAGATACAAATTATTTTTGAACTATTTCTTATGCTTGTTGCTGGTCAACTTTGCTATTATTGGCTATCTTAGAAGATAGATTCATTAATAAAGAATTAGATTGCTTTTTAGGAGTAGAGAATGATATGTTAGATGTTATGATATATATAGATACTAACATTTTTCTTTTTCTTTTATCTATTTTTCTTGATTTTATATTTCTTTTCTTTTGATTTTCTTTTTTTTGATAATAAAGAGACACATGACTATGGTTATATGATATATCACATGATGTGAGATCATAGGCCTAGACTAGACAAGAGTGGACTAGAAGGATGATGTCAAGAAGTATGTTAACAGTATGTTTACCATATATATATCATATGGTGTACTCATGGATAATGTATAGACTTTAGGGTAGGGTTAATTATTAGTAGCATGGACCATCTGTAAATTATATAAATAGGGTAGAAATCCAGTAAAGACTTCTTATCAAGTTCTCTTGTGATCCTCACATTGATAGCTTACTAAGAGCTTTATTAGTTTGTGTGATTATTGGACTTTATGTCTAGTGGTTGCCATAACATTAGATGTCTTGAAAGATAATAATTTGGCAAATAAGACTGCTAGAGATTGGTTTGCCTAATTCTGGGACCCCATAGTATTGTTAGTAGAAAAAGCCTTATCTTGCTTCTTATTAGGACAATTGGATGAAGACTACAGTAATTTAGTAGAGATTATAACTCCAGAAAATCTAAGTTCATTAACAAGTAATATTTAATATATGACTTATCTCTAGAAAAATCTAAGAGAATAAAATGAAATTCTCTAGAGGTAATTGTCAGACTTACAAAGTTTGGACTTAAGTTTTTTGACTTTTCTTTTGATTTTCTTTTTCTTTTATCTTCTATTCTAAGAACTGGGGCTAGTGTTTTGGTGTGACATCAATGTCACACTGTCACATGTCACAGTCACAGGTTGTGAGATAGCAATAGGAGAAAGTGGAAGGTTCTAGAAAGAATGATATCATATAGTATGTATAACATATGTTAAGTTTAAAGCAAATACATAGTCATTTAGGGTAGGCTCAAGTAGTAGTAACACAGACCATGGGAATTTAGTATATAAGGTGAACAGTCCAGTATAGAGGTCTCTATCAAGTTCTCTTATATATAAGGTTTTGTTCATTGATCAACTCTAAGATTTTTCAGCTATAATAGTAATAGCTACCCTAAGTACTTTACTAGTTTATAGCAATCAAGCAGAACAATATTGATATAATGCTAGAATGATTGTATGAGATAGTCAGATCTACTGATAGAAATACTAAGAATAATGTCTAAAATTGGAAAAAAACTCATCTAATAGTAACTAGTGAAATGGAGGAACAAAAATATGAATATGAGTCAAGACTGGAATTTGCAGACAAAGGTAGCAAAAATTATGTAATGAACTTTGTATTTTTATTACTAGAGATTGGAGTTAACAGTCTTCTTATATCTACTTTCTTCTCAAGATTGCTGTATCTCAAAATAATAGGTATAGAACAGAACTTGATATTTTAAAAGTCTACTACTTAAATGAACTTTTTTTTTTAATTTTAAATCAACAATTTATTATATGGAACATGGTGATAGACTATGGTAACTACATACTGTAATTACTTAATTAAAAAGAAAAGAGAACCAAAAGCAAAAGTAGATGATATAAACTATACTAAAAGTTCTAAGTGATGCTTTTCTGAAAGCAGAGAATGCTTCAGGATTAAACTCTAGAAATATAAGAACATCTTTGAGAGATTCTCTCTTAGAATTCTAATATTTTCTATATTGTGCACAATTATACAGAATGTGCCTTCTCATCTCAGTAGAATAATCTCTATATATACATGCAAAAGAGTTTTTAGAAGAGAACTTAAGCCTATATTCACTAATTGGAGCATAATTTGTAGTCAATCTTATAATATATGTATACATTGAATTTAAGAGGCTGAAATGTTTTAGCCAAAAACTACCTTTGAAATATATTTACTATTTGTAAATGATATCATCATATTCTTTTTTTTTGCTAAACTCTCATAGAGATTTATATGGAAGGATAGGATTAATATTGAGATGTTTTGACTCTTTATCAACTATTAGGTGAGAGAACCACTTGATATTACTTGGACAATCTCAGAATGTGATTGAATTATTCAAGTTTTTATTAAAGAAAACTCTAAGGTTCTTGGATATGGTAATAGAGTGAAGTTGATATGAATAAATAGAAGAATCAAAATTTCTTCTAGTAGCAGGAATGGCATTTGTGATAAAGATGATTTGTGAGATATCTTGTAATTAAGTAGTATAATTTATGCCATATCTAATGGCAAAAAGTTTGGCTTCAGAAGAGGTAATATTCATTGTATGATGAACAGATTTGGCAATTATTTCTTGGCCTCAAAAAATATGCAAGATCAAGGTGGCTTTATTATTCTTGATATTAGCATCTGAAATGATGAACATAGTGTTATAATTGATGAGCAAATCCTCATAGATATTATCAAGTCTGTTCTAATAAGCATTAGAGTCTTTTAGATTAACTGAAAGAAAAGAAAAAACTTTGTTTAAGCAATTGTTGGTGTTTATTATAGGACTCTTGATTTTCATATATTGTTTAGATATAAAATGAGTTGTAGACATATAATACAGCATAACTTTCTTAGAGTAATATTTATCCAACAGTAAGTTGATTATATATTACTTAAAAAGTGATGCTATCCAGAGATAATATCAGCCATTAATTTTATCAAGATGGAAATAAATAGGAATAAAACCAGTGATAGTCTCAACTTCTCATAATGGTGATGTAAAGAATGCCTCTGTAATCTAAAGAGCTACTCTTCTTTGTATTTTCTTTAGCTCTTTAAAAAGATAGTATAATGATGCTTATTTGAAATATCAGAGCTGAAAATTATATAGTGCAATAAATAGTATACATATTCTATATAAGAGACATTTATGTATTAGTGAAAGTCCTCTTATTAAATTACTCAATATCTTCATACTCTTGATGGTAAATAAAGCTTTGTCAGTACAATAATAAGTATGGTAACAAAATGAGAGTTTTCTATTGAAGAAGAATTCCAAATATTACCAAGTATTTCTTTATTTAAGTATAGCACCTCCTAAAGGTCTCAGATCTAGAGAAGAAGAATTAAAGTTCTTTGTCAATCTGAAGAAATCAAAAATCTCAGACTTATTATGCTTCATGATATGACTAAATTGTCTGAAAAGAGAAGAAGTGATACTATAATTATAAAGGAGATTTGAATTTGATTTTTCAAAGCTTTTTTCCTGAGAAATAAGAAAACTATCATCAAAAAAAGACAGAAAATAAATTAAAATAGAAATTGAAAGGTTTTTGATTCTTTTTTCTAGTATATAAAAAATTAGAGTAATATAAAGAGCAGAAAGAATAGGTGAGAAAGCAAATTCTTGACCAATACCTATATCAGCTCTGAAAAAAGGAGATATAAAATAGTTTTAAACATATTGGGTTTTTCTATTAATTAAATAATTAGAGAAGAATTAGAATATATTTGAACCAAAGCCTGCTTTGATTAAAATTATGAGCAGTAGACAATGATTCTGAAGGAAATAATTATGCTATGTTAAATACAAGAGTGCTTGTATGAAGGTCTTTTACCTAACCTATTCATATAAGGTGTATTAAAAAGATACCAGCATCTATTATTAAACATTGTTAAATACCTCCTAATTGACTTGAATGAATAAAATTTGATGCAATAGTATGAACTTGAAGTCTTTTGCTTTTTCTTTTTCAATTAATTTTCCTAGTATATTAAAAAGTACAATAGAGCAAAAAACTTTCAAGATATTATACAAAGATTTATTCAGTTTTGGAATAATGATAGACAATGATTCCTTGAAGTGAGATAGCCAATAACTAAGATTAATACATGTATTTGCTATACTAACAATATTAGAATAGTATTTCATCATTTAATATCTCTTTAAGATAGCTTCAAAAGGTATAATCTAGGCCTGGAATAGATAAATTACTGTATATATTAATAATATATAGTATCTTTAAGCTTTATACTAGAAAAAAAAGGCTACTCTGTTTATTGACATAAAGAAATCTTATCAAGATGTTGCAAATTGATAGGTCAATTCTAAGCTAAATTATATAATTAGTGTAATGTATGCTACAAATTATTCAGATTATTATATAGAAAGCCATTAAATTTGATGGCTTCTATGGCTGGTAGCTTGCATTTCTTGACCCAATTTATATAATCCCATGATCTCTTGTTAAATAATATGATTTCTTGAATTTTGCTATCAAGAAGTACTTTTTTAGCTATTTTTACTATTTTTCTATAATTAATTCAGTTAGTTCTTTTTCTAAAATTTTGATATATAGCTAAGTTTCTGTTACAATTTTTGTTTCATCATGCTGAGATCATTTAGTGATATTGATCAATCTTGAAATTTTTTTCCAAAGATCTCTATGATGAAAGCAAATTCTTGAGTTATATCTTTAAGTATTTTACAGCTGGTAATATTAATAATTGCTATGAAACCTAATCTATTCTTGAGCTTATTGACAAATTCTTTTTTTATCACTATTTCTCATGATGGATTATTTCTTTTCTTGAATAAATTCTAGATACTGATAGAGGGGTATGATCTAATAGACTTTGAAGATCTGGTAAGATTACATAATTGTTAAATTCCTCTAATCCTGCTCAGAGAAACATCAGATCCAGTACTAAATTCAAATCTTAAGAGTTGTCTACATATTGAGTAGATACTAGGTTAATAGATGTTAAAGTTCTCTATCATAATTAGAATATTGTTTAAGTATTCTTTAGATACTTTAAGGTATTCTGTTGATCATATAAATAAATGTTAATAATAAAACACATAATACCATAAATTGAAAAATGAAATGAGATTTATATCACAATGATTATCTGAGAATTATCACTTATATCAATGTTAAACTAATTAGTTTGCACTTTTTACTAAGAAAAGATATTCTTAATCATTGTTATTAGTAAATATTCTTGCAAACATGATCCAAGATAGATAATGAGGAGTACCAATGACATCTTCTCCTTCTTCAGATATGGAGCTTAGAATTTGACAAATAATCAACTAAAGAGGTTCTTAAATAAATAAAATGTTGAAATTTTTATTATTTTCTAAAATAGTTTTAGTAAGTAGTTTATTTTTTTAAACATTCTGTGAAAAAAGGTTGAGAAATTTTAAAATTATTGTTTACTCCTACCCACAGATGAGTGAATTAAATTGGCTCTAATTTCTCAGAACTTATGTATTTTTTTGTCATGCTATTCTTTATTAAACCTATGTTTCCAGAACAGACAGTTGGTATTATCAGTCTGATGGTCATTTTTGTAATTGACATATTTGAAGAAATGTGTATAAGATTCTTCTTTCAGAGTTTCAAGTCTTAGAGAGTTTGTCTTAAAGTTAGCTTTGCAATACCACACTATATTTTGAATGTTTGAGTTTGTAAGGCCTATTATATTTTTGACACCTAGATCCATATATATAGCACATGTAAGTAGTATGTTCCCATTTCCAGTAGTTTTTACACTGTAGTATACTAAAGTTCATGTTTGTTCCTCTGATAGTCACAATGTGATGGCCTATATTAAAGTACCTATTAATAAGACACTTTGCTTTCATACTATTTTTTAAGTCCCAAATATCAATTTAGACTACAGCTATGTCAGACTTTGGAGATACTTGGATAATCTTAGGTTATGAGACTAAAACCAAGTTATTAGAGATATAAATTGCTCTGAATAACTCTTTTTATAATGTCAAGTATAATAGAAAGATTAGTATCTTTTACAAAGTATAAAATACTTAAAATTTTCAGGTAGGATTTAGATTGAGGTAATCTTGGGCTCATAATATTATTTGAGTCTACATAATTTAGGTCTTTAATGTACTTCTCCATAATGTTTAAGTTAGAAAAAGCTGCTACTTTATTAGTAATAACAATTATATCTGAACAAATATAGTCTGCAGAGACTTCAGACTTGATATTCTTTAATAATCTGTTGATATTTTCAATATGTTTGTTAGCTTGAGTATTACAATCTTAAGCTTGGCTCAGGTTGCAACTTAGGCAAATACTTGAGTAAGAGTAAAGAATATAATCAATTGGTAAAGTGTAAGGATATAGAAATTTATCTACACTATATATACTTATAGACTATAAAAAAACCATATGTTTATAACAATATAATATATAAGAATAATAGGAGAAGTCAATGAGGAAACAATACCTACTACATGAGATGCTGACTAATACAACCTATGGTGCAACCAATCATTACATCATATCCTAGACCCTACAAAATATGATGAAATCATACTGAAGACATAAGGAAATAATCATAACATTGAGCAATAATTCTTTCAGCATTATTTATGCTTATGGAAATAATGATTTATCTTTGAGAAAGACTCTTGAATATCATGTTGAGCTTCAGTTTATCTTTGAAACCTGAATTATTGATAACACTATGTATTCAGAAACTTTTTTAGAAAAAAGTTTGGAAAAAGCTTTTTTAATTTTAATGATTTCACTAATATTATCTTTAGAAGCTTGAGTATATGATTTGTTATTGGACTTTAAGTCTGATGTCAAGGATTGATTTTTCTTATAGAATTTAAATTTAACCTAAACACTTTTACTAGGCCTAGAGAGAATTGGTAGAGGAATTCTTGAGATATCTACCTTTTTTTCTTTCAATAATTTATTAGAAGTCATGTTGTTAGTATGTCTTGTTGAACTGTAAAGATATATGTTGTCTAAAAGTTTTGTTTTCTTCATTAGCTATCAGTTTATTTTAACTGGACTCATATATAAAAGAAAAGAATTTTCAAGCTGCAAAACCAAACTCAGAAATTTAAGAAATATCTTTAGATGTCTTATTTTTTAATGAATATTGCTTGATGAATACTGCCATCCTAAGAAATGAATAGATGATATTTTTAACATCATCTTCTAAATACTTGTTTATCTCAAAAAGAGAAATGGGACAAAAATCACTATCTTACAGTTGCAGATTTACAAGTTAATTAACTTGGTAAGAAATTACTGAAAATTTCAAACCCTCTGATACATTTCTACAATTAATTTCCATTACATGAGATATATAGAGTTCAACTGTAGATTTCTTGCTTGCAGTATTTGGCATAGTTTCTTTTACAGATGTATAAGATAAAAGAGGACTTTAGGCCTCTTTTCTTTCAACTTGTTCAGTCTAAGACATATCATTGACTTATACTTGAGCTTAAGCTTGTACTTATTTTGCATAGCCTATAAAAAAATCTGCAAAAATGGTAGAAGTTTTTCTAGAGATATTGAAGCTTAGTAAAGCCAAATAATCTTTTGATACCTCAGTTTCAATATCTATAGCATAATGTTTGGACATTTCTTGAAAATTATATCAGATTTCAGAAAAAAAATTCAATGTATTTACTAAGTATACTATTATATAAGATAGTGGTGAGAGAGAATGAAGTGATGACTTGAATAAACCTTGGAGCTCAGAGGTTAAGATAATAGAATTCTACTACTTTATCTAATATAAACACATCTGTAGTATTTTCCTAAGAGTTTTCTTTCTAGCCAAATCTCTTTCAATTGATTATATATTGGTGTTTTTAGTGATGCTAGCAGCTATCCAAAATCTTCTCAATCTTTTATTCCTCTTCTTTATTAATAATAATTGTTAGAGTTGAAGATAAAGAACTTGACTTATTTTTATTTTTATTTATTTTCTTATTTTGGACTTAGGATTAGGGATTATTATGACATGATATGATATAATAATATTATACTATATGTTTTTTTTTAAGTCAACAATTTATTACATGGAGCATGATGGCAGTCTCTGTCTACAGGAGGAATTATATATGGAGTATCAATACCCTAACCTTTTTATGCAGTTACCCAACACAAAGGACTACTAAGGAATTGAATCCATAACCTCAAGTAGGTTTGAGGTAGGCATAATATATATGAATGGGAGTCTCTTCCACTATGCCATCTTTCCCCCATCATACTGTATGTTAACAGCATATAATATACATAGTCTTTAGGATAGGCTTGAATTCATGCAGTATAGACTATTAGCCTAACATATAAAATATATTTATTATATTAGAAACTTCATTGAGTTCTCTTATGTTAATCCAATACAAGATTTTTTTATTGACTTAAATCTTAGTCTTTAATCATAACAATAATAGAATCTGGAGGTAGGTTTGAATATCTACTAGAGATTGGATTATTAGAAGCTAGAGTAAGCTTGATGATATCAAACATCAAATATAGTCTTCAGAGTGTAGAGAGAAGCTTTAAGATAATATAACATAGATCATACTTGTTTTTCTACTATATAAGGTCTAAGACAGTTATATAAGGTCTAAGACAGTGATGCAAAAGTTTAGCAGAAGAACAAATAGTATAAATGTCTAAAGAGTAGGAGTATATCATTGATTGTAATACCTTGACATGTTATTTTCTAGCTTAGACTTTTGTTAATAAGACTCAAACCCCATTTGTGAGAGATATTCAGTATTGAGGAAAAATAGTAGTTGCTATGTTAAAGAGTGCATATAGTTGTTGTGCTAGAACTCTACTAATCATACTAATCATTCTGTCTTTTATTAATCTTAAGCTTGACTCAGGTTGCAACTTGAGCAAGACCTGAGAAAAGAAGAGAGAAATAATCAATTGGTAAAGTATAAGATTACAGAGTAGTATCTATAGCTATATATATCTAAAGATCATAAGAAGTACATAAGGTAGAAGTGAGAAAAACATAAAGAGATCTTACC
>Ga0157358_1001305_pt1 | contig 10899 bp, 4 predicted proteins | sample AttcapACBM2_FD_111484 | JGI IMG/M metagenome (GOLD analysis project Ga0157358, IMG submission 111484) | Fungus gardens microbial communities from leaf cutter ant in Botucatu, State of São Paulo, Brazil - Atta capiguara ACBM2 | ecosystem: Host-associated > Fungi > Mycelium > Unclassified ...
AACAAAGTTGGTAATAAGAAACTACTGGTGGTCTGGAGTGACAAGAGATGTGAGGAAATATGTGAATGGTTGCAATATGTGTTAGAGAATAAAGAATAGGATGGAGGTATTGGCAAGAAAGTTGAAGTTAAGCAAAGTATCAGAAAAACTGTGGACTCATCTTACCAGAAAAACTGTGGACTCATCTAATGGTAGATTTTATTACAAAATTACTGTTAGTAGCTGGAAAAGATACAATTCTAGTAGTCTGTAATAGGTTGTCTAAGAAGATGCATTATATGACAACTACAGAAGAAACATCAGTACAAAGCTTAGTGTGGCTGTTTAAGAACAATGTGTGGAAGTTTCACAGATTGCTGGAGAATGTAGTATTGTATAGAGAACCACAGTTTGCAGCAGAGTTGACTAAAAAGCTGACTAGAATATTGGTGATCAAAACCAAATTGTCAATATCTTTCCATTCACAAACAGATGGACAAACAGAATGAATGAATCAGAAGTTGAAATAGTATATCTGGTTCTTTGTAGATTACAGACAAAAAGACTAGCTATACTAGCTAGCATCAGCAGAATTTGTGGTCAACAATGGTTATATGCAGCAACTAAAGTTTCTCTGTTCAGGGCAAACTATGATAGAGAACTAAGAATGGCAGCAGATATACAGAAAAAAAGAAAAGTAGAAAAGGTGAAAGAGTTTGCAGAAAGGATAAAGAAGAAACAGGAAGAAGCTGAGACAGTATTAAGAAAAGCTCAGGAGGAGATAAAATAACAAGTAGATAGGAAAAGAAAGAAAACTGAAGAATAAAAGAAAGGAAATAGAATAATGTTGAGTATGAAGAATCTGATGTTTAAGAAAAGACCAGAAAGAAAGTTAGTAGACCAATATGTTGGTCTATATTTCATTGATGAGATAGCATCTACCAATGTGGTCAAATTATAACTACTTACTTTAATGAGAATTCATCCAGTAGTGAATGTTAGTTGAATAGTATAATACAAAAAACAAATAAGAGGACAGAAAGTTGAAGAAGTAAAACTAGTAGAGATAGAGAAGGTTGAAGAGTGGAAGGTTGAAAAAATATTAAATAAAAGAAAAGTAAGGAAAGTTGTGAAGTACTTGGTGTATTAGTGTCATAGTACACTTGAACACTAATATTTTATTTTGATTTTCTTTTCTTTTTATCTATTTTTCTTGATTTGATTTTTCTTTTCTTTTTCTTTTTCTTTTAGACAATAAAGAGGCATGTGACCATGATTGCACAATGTAATGTTATAGGTCTGGAACAAAGTAAAAGAAACTAGAACAATAATGTTAAGAGCATGGTTGTAACATGTTCATCTTGTAGTAATAGTATGGTAAACTTATGGATGATATATATACTTTAGGGTAGAGTTATTTATTGCTAGCATGGACTATATATCTATTGTATAAATAGTATAGGAATGCATTGGGGACTTCTTGTTGAGTTCTCTTGTAATTCCCATGAGATAATTTATCTATAAGTTTACTTAAGTGGTCTATTAGTCATCTTGACTAGTAGTTGCCACAACAGTTGGAAAAGGTTTATAGTGGAACATAATACATGGGAAAAAAAGGAAGACTTGGAAAATGCAAAGAAAATGTAACTGAGTTTGAAGAAAAGATAAATGCAAAAGTGAGATAACAAGAGAAGTTGGATATAGTCAAAGAAAGAGACTTTGTGAGAAGAGAGCTTCCAGGAAAATATATGGCAAAGATATTATATGACTGGGATAATAGAGAGTTTGAGAAAGAATATTTAAGAAAGTTGGAGAAAAACTGGCAAAGATGGAAGTCAGTTTCTCTAGAGGAGAGACCTTGAAGAGGGGGCTAATGTTAGAGTTGAAGATGGTGGACTCTATTTTATTTTTATTTTTAATTTTAAACTTAAGATTAGGAGTTAGTATAATATTATATATAACTATTACAAACTGTTATATACCATTTATAGTCACATGATGCTGCTACAGTCACATGTCACACAATCACATGTTATGATGGAATATTATAGAAGGCTCTGGAAGGAAATAACATCATACAATATTATCACAAAATAAACTACTTGCTTATTTATAATATCTGAATCTTAGGTATACTCTCAGAGGTTTAGGAGTTATTCAGAAGTTCAATAATGATGATAATGATGATAATGAGAGAAAATAATTGATGATAATTGATAAAAATTAATGTTGTTAAGTATAAGATTTAATCCTCAGATATAAAAGTATTTATACAAAATAGTGATAGTCTGTATGTAAGCTGTTTTCATTACATGATTAAAACTTGTACCTGGTAGGGCTGTCATCTGTCATAGCAGATGTCAGGCTAATTTTAGAAGGTAACTAATTATATTACTATATTGATATACTGAACCTAGAATACTTTTTAATCACTAAAATCCTTTTCTATTGCTAAGCAAGATAGTTGGAATTTCTTTCCCAGCTCAATGTCACATCCCATATTCTGATCTTATCTGTCCTAACCTATAGATAACCACCTACCCCTATCTATACTTCTAAACCTCTTTTAGTGCAGATCAAACCTATTTATTTCACCTTAGATATCTTTGTTAGTCCAAGATAACACTATAAATCTCTCTTCTTTGATATCCAAGGATTACTAGTAATTAAGATAACTATCTTAGATATACTAAATAATATATAATACAGTAGTTTATACCATAGTAGTCATCCTGAAAATCAACTAAACTAGCACACCTCTTCCAGTATTAGTGATGACATACCTTTCTACTCTCTAGTAATTTTACAACCTTTAAGTCCCTAATCTTCAATCTGAAATATATAACCTATGCAACTTGTAGAAGTATAGTATATAAGCTAAAGCCAAAGATCATTCTGCTCTGCCTTCTGTATTCTCAGATAATGTAAAACTACTTAGTTCTGGACTTCTAAGATGTCCCTTCTAGATTTCAGATAATAAGGTATAAACCATGTCTAACATTCAATCTTATTATCTACTTTTGTTTAGGATATCTAGAATACAAACCCAATGCTATTACTTGTGGAGAAAACCTCTACTTGAAAGAAGAAAGTGCTATCTACACCTCTGTCAACCCTCAAAATCTGTGTCCTGTCTTCACTCATGGTCAACTCAGAATTGTAAACAATAAACTCTATTTTATTTTCATTTTTCCTTTTATTTTTCTTTTACTTTACTTTTAACTTAAGGTTAGGGTTCAGTATAATATCAAAAAATGTTACATGTCACAGTCACATGATCACATAACACAATGGAAAAATAAAGAAAATTCTGGAATAATAATAGTATATAATATATATAATTTTTAGAGTAGGCTGGAACTCATATAGTATAAACCATTAGTCTAGTGTATATAAGGTAGACAAGTTGTATTAAGAACTCCATTAAGTTCTCTTGTATAAACCTTATACAAGGTTTCTCTTTTACTTTATTACTTGAGCTTAAGTTATAACAACTTGTGATATTCCTTTAAGCCACTACTACTCTGGTCTTTCTATCTCTTCAGACTACCACCATTATAGACCTCAACAGCTTGCATGATAATATCCAGTCAGCAATCACACAGAATAAGATACTCCAAGAATACCTCTATCATCTGACAAAACACTGGTCATTAGACACATTTAGGCTCCTACTTAAAGATAGGAAAATCTATATGTTGTTAGCAAATGATCTCTACACATGTGTTCTGCAGTACTACTACAATCACATTCTCACATGACATTTTGGGTAAAATAAGATACTGGAACTCATCTGTTATGGATACACTTGGCCATTTATACATGTAGATATCAAGAGTTTCTAAAACTCTTGTGTCACTTGCATGAGATCCAAACCACAATATCACAAGCCATATAGATCACTCAAACAACTCCTAATCCCTAAAAAACCCTAGAACTTGATTTCTATGAATTTCATCAAAAAACTCCTCTTCTCATTCAGCTACAACACAATTCTAGTCATTGTCAATTGACTTTCCAAGCAGGCTATGTTCATTCTGACAGTAGATATCATCACTTAATATAAGCTAGTTAAACTGTTTGTAATTCATGTCTTTTCCAAGCATGGTGTTCTATCCTATGTCACTTTTAATTATGGATCTAAGTTTGTCTTGAACTTCTTCTAGTCCTTGGGAACTATCCTAGATATGTGACTCCACTTTACTTCTAGATATCATCCTAAGAGAGATAGCCAAATGAAATATGCTAACCAGACACTAGAACAGTATCTCTATATCTACTGTAACTACCAACAGAATAACTGGTCAGACTTTCTTCCACTTGTATAATTTACATATAATAATGTACTGAGTGCTACTACTGGTGTATTACCATTCTTTGTAAACAAAGATTACTATCCAAGTATTGATATATATCTGGAATGAGATATTGCTTTATCCTACACCTATAAGTTTGCTATAGATTCTGATGAACTACAAGGCATCTTAAAAATAGAGATATCTGCTTATTATAATACATCTCTGAACTTTATTTTCTTTTAGTTTTAGTTCTTTTTATTTAGAAATAGAGGATCACATGACTATAGCACATGAATATAGCACATGATATGACATCATAGGTCTAGAAGGTAGTAGAAGGTTCTAATAGCAAGAGACATAGCTATAACATATTTGTCTTATAGTTAGAGTATAGTAACTTATAGATAACATATATAGCTTTAGAATAGAATAACTAGTACAAAGCATGGACCATGATTTATTAGTATAAATAGTATATGTTGTAGGAGGAGGTTCTCTGTTGAGTTCCTCTTATAAACCCTAATACAAGAGTGATGAAGATATACTGGTTCTATGTAAGTTTGTATATATCTTGCTATTATAGTGTTGGTTGCTACAACAATACTGCACAATAATAGTACTAACAGTCAGCAGATGCACATAAAACTTTGGTCCTAAATTTCTGAATAAAATAACAGGTATTTGTTAAAGTATAGTTTTTTTCATACTATGTAACTTTTGAAAAGCTATTTGTTAGACACAGTTTACACCTCATTATCTAAGATCCAGAAAAGACATGTTATGAGATGCTTTGAACACTAACAATTTTTATTTTATTTTATTTTATTTTTCTGATTTTATATGGTTTTTCTTTTTCTTTTTCTTTTGGATGATGAAGAGGCACATGACACTGAAGTCACATGACATGTCACATGATGTGACATCATAGGCCCAAAACATGGTGGAAGGACCTAGAAGATGACATCAGGGTATATGTATATAACATGGTAACCTTGAAGCAAATATGAGGGCAAGTCTAATTATTAGTAGCATGGACCAAGTATGTTTTGCATATATAGGACTCTAATTTAGCAGAGACTCCTTATTGAGTTCTCTTGTGAACTTCCCACTTGATATCCATATTAAGAGATTTACTACTTGTGTAGTCATTAGTCTTTGTGACTAGTAGTTGCCACAACAAGACATTTTGGAAGTTCAGGACTAAGTAATTATATGTTATCCAAGAATATGGAATATAGATTGGAATAACCTTTGGCTTCAGCTTATGTATTATACCTCTACAAGTTACACTAGTTATATATTTCAAATCAAAAACTGGGGACTTAGAGAATGGAAAACCACTGGAAGGTGGTGAGGTATGTTGTTACTAACACTGGAAGAAGAATGCTAGTTTTAGTTAATTTTCAGGATGACTACTATAGTATAAACTACTAGATTATATACTAGTTAGTATATCCCAGATAGCTATCTGGAATATAACTGCTAAGTGAGTTACCCTGATTACTGGTGATTCTCAGATGTTAAGAGAGGAAGATCCATGAAGTTATCTTGGACTAGAAAGGCTATCCTTTCTACAGTCATATTCCATTCCTTTTTTGTAATAGCCTGAAGTTTAGGCCATGCACTTACTATAATGGTATCTTTCCATTTTCCTCTAGGTCCCTGACTAGAACCACTTTTTGGTTGACTATGAGTCTATTAATTCCTCTGTAGGTTCTGAACTTCCTTATACTTATTTCTTAGCATCTCCTCCATCTTTGATATTAAATACTGTTGTTTGGGTGATTTCTCACACCAACATTCTGAAAGCTGTTACTGTGCCTATTCTGGTGAATATATGAATCTGGACTTCGATATCACTCTGCAAACTTGCCCTGCCTTTTGGTCTTGGATATCTAGCCCACCCAATTTGAAATCTGTTTGATTTGCTAGGATTCAGACCTAACATTTTTCTGTTCATCTTTGCAGGAGTTTTTTTTGCTCTATTCTTGCACCACAGCTAATACACAATTAGTTACTTAGTCAAATGTTAACTTTCTCTCTGCTTCACTATCTTCTTGGATTTCCATATCCATCTTATTTCTGGACTTTCAAGTCAAGAAATCTCTGAGCAGTTAAAATTGCTATTCAGCACACTGGTTTCATCCATGTATTGCATCTGTCAGGCTGACAACACATCTATCCTGCTCCATTCAACATTCTGTGGGAATACAAAACTTCAAAAATCTCTAGAATTTTTGCTGTTCCTCTTCTGCTAGGTACTAGGAATTTTCTGTTACTTGAATAACATAGAAAATAGAGTCCAAGTTCTGTTCTTATGTCCTCAAAGATGTTGGCCCTCTTATCCAACCAAAACTCCAACAATCTCTGGAGTTTTTGAGCATCTTCTGGGATATATCCTCAATTCTGTCTGTGACACTCCAGAATTTTGTATACCTGTCCTTCTTGGGTTTCCATACCCAAAACAAAATTTGTTGGGTTTTTATACCCAATTGATTTTCTAGATCTTTCATTATCAGGTACTGCAAACTATAAAATTCTTCTCAGCCAACAAACTCTGAAAAAACTCCATAAAATTTCGGACTTTTTTTGTTCTATCAAACTCTTTGTTCTTGGTTATCTCCTTTGAATCCACTTCTTCTGTGATTATGCTCCACCCATCTTCCAAAGTCTATATTAAATCCTATAGAACTTCAAGAGCTCAGTTCTAAGGGAGGTATACTGTTATATTCCAAACTCTGAAACATGTCCAAGACATGTTTGACTTCAATACAACATCAAATTCCTGCGGTTATTTGGTCTTATTTGTGTCCAAAACTCCATTGGTAGTTTGGTACTTTATAATGGACTTAATTTCACCAAAAGTCCACAGTTATTTTGCTTTATTTGAGTCAAAATCCATAGTTATATTCATCTATATTCATTACCTAATTATCTCCTTCAAACTCCACAAATTTACTTGGACTTTACACAAAGCTTTTCCCTCTCCAAATCTGAACTCCTATGTAGTATTTTACTAATAAAACACTTGTTCAGAGATCTGTTTTAGTTACTCCTTTTGTTATTTTATGTATTTAAGGCTAGTAACCCCTTTGTAATAGCTAGCCTGATAATCAACTAAAATTGATGTTAAATCTCCAGTGTCAATGGTGATGTGCTTTACTCCTTTCCTTACAACTCCTTAAAAGACCATTCTCTGAAATTGTGACCATGCAGTTTATAGGAGGCACAATACATAAGTTGAGGCCAAGGTCATTTCAATGAGTCTGAATCACCGAGCTCATCACATGAAGTTTCTACACTCTGTACATGTCTGAGCCAACTCTATAGACTTTCATCTTCAAGTGCAAACCATGCCTAAATCCAAGATAAAATAAACAGATTTGATTTGCATTAGAAGAGGTTTGGGAGTGCAAATGAGGGTAGGTGGTTATCCATGGGTTAGGATGGATAAGATTGGATACAGAATATAATATTGTTGAAAAAATACCTAAAACTATTAGAATTGAAGACAGTGGACTCTAGTTATTTTCATTTCTATTTATTTTCTTATTTTTGAACTTGAGGTTAGGAGCTAGTGTAATATCATATATTTGTCACATGTCATGGTCACATAATCATATATTATACAGAAGAATATAGAAGATCTTGGAACAATGATATCATACTATATATCAATAACATATAGTACACATGCTCTTTAGGGTAGATTAGGTTTAGTATAACACAGACCATTAGCCTAGTATATATAAGGTAGACACTTTGTACTTAGACCTCTATTGAGTTCTTTTGTATAAACCCTATACAATGTTTTTTTTTGTTTTATCACTCAAGTCTAAGTTATAACAAGAACTATTTGAGATCATTAGTCAAGCTAGTACCTACTCATTCATGATCCATCTTCTGAAGTTAATACATACTGTCCATCCAGTGTTCTATGTATCCATGTTCAAACTTATAATATCTAATACTTTTTCTAGCTAGTCTAAACTCTACTACTACTAGTTGTAATAGATGGTGAACTGGAATATGAGATCTCTCAAATTGTTAACTCAAAAACTAATCATAGACATGTATACAAACTACTTTACAAAGTTATCTGGTTGGAATACAAAAACATAGAAGATGAATTCAACTAGCTACTCATATTCAAACTTGCTCATATTTCCAATCTCATATCTGACTTTCACTAAGTCTATCTTGACAAATGTAGTCCTCTATCATTATATCAACTCTAATATCCTTCTAATATCATCTCCTTTACCTCTTTCTTTTTATTTTCTTTCTCTTATTTATTTTTTTCCTAAACTCAAAGTATTACAATTTTCTTTCTTATTAGAATTGTAAACAATGGACTTGGTTTCATTTTATTTTTCTTTGCTTTTATTTTCTTTTTCTCATTTTACTTTATCTTATTTTTGGTTTCATTTTACTTTTCTTTATTTTAGACTTAGATGGAAGGTGTGATGTAACAGTCATATAGGTCACAAAGCATGAAGAATGTGTGACACCTGTCACAGTGCTGTCACATATGTCACTGTCACTGTCACACAATCATATAATACAAAGAAGGATATAGAAGGATCTAAAATAGATAATATTATATAGTATAATAACAATATGTTGGTCTTATGGAAAGTACATGTACTTTAGGGTAGGTCAGTTATAGTGTATGCACATACTATGGTCTGTAGTATATAAGATAGACTATCTTGTACTTGGAACTCTATTAAGTTTTTTTGTCTTTACTTAAAAACGTAAGTCATAACATTTCTCTTTCTCTTTCTCTCTCTATTATTAAAAAACCTTGGCACTCACTACTTCCTGTGCAACTAAGATTTCAAGGGCTCAGCCTTAAGAGGGGAATACTATCATATATTATCCAACATCTATACTCTTTTTACTCTCTTCTAATATAGTTCACACTTTATTCTAATTATTTATTAATCCAAGAACTAAGCCCTGTATTTCTCATCAATTCCATAGAGTTCCAAATGACAACCCCCATAATGCCTGATAACCCAGGGTATATACAGCAGTAGAATATTATTAGATTAACACTTCTATATTTAAAAACATTGGCCACCATATATAGTTCTTTAGTCTGATTCTATTGTCAGGAGTATAGTATAAAGTATATATATAGTACTAGCCAGATGTCAAAAGCTAAGCTTGACATTGCACACTTTTAGCATAACTAGTTCAGTAGCTAGTCTATTCCTAACATAATGTCAAGCTTCCAAGCAGTTGGCAGTTTAACTCCTAGTAAAACCATTCCTTTTAAATGAACAGTTATTAGCATGGAAGTGTAATGTAACTAGGAGTGTCACTAGGAATAGTACTAGTTACTTAGCTGCACATCTCCATTAGACTGGACACTCTGTAAAGCAGAGTTTACTAGGTTCTTTAGAAACTCCATAAGACTATCAAGACTCTAAGACTACAACACATGGCATAACCCTTGGGTGTAGCTATTCATATAACTTTCATGTGGGGACCACATGTCTTGAAAGGGGGATACTGTCAGGAGTACAGTATAAAGTATATATATAGTACTAGCTAGATGTCAAAAGCTAAGCTTGACATTATACACTTTTAGTGCAACTGGTTCAATGGCTGGTCTGTTCCTAACATCTATCTAAGGATTAGAGAAAACAAATAACTATTCTGGGTACACTAAAGTCCTCAGAAAATTAAGTCCAGAGCTCCATAAAAATCATAAGAAGCTATATAACCAGTAATGGAGTAATCCAACATGAAATGGAATCAGATTGATCTATATGAGAGATAGTGTATGGACTAAAAGAAGAATATTCACTTCTGCAGATGTTTTGGGCAGAGTGGAGCTTATGTAAGCATTATCTGTGATATATCTGGATATATTGGATGTGTTCAAATAGTATGTAATACTTTTCTGAAATACAACCACACAGCAAGTTAGACTAGATGTAATAATCTTTTATTGAAGCCAAGATTATCTTATCTGTGTAGTATCACTTCTGATCTATTTTTCAACCTCATATTCCAACCCAACCCATTTTCCCTGCTACCTATAGATAATCTTGGCAAGTGTGAATTGTTCTTAACAAGAATGTGATATTGGTAGTATATAATAGGTTGTCAAAATAACACATTTTGTAGCAACTATAGAAGAAATAACAGTGGAAGAACTGGCATAGTTGTTTGGGAATAATGTGTGGAAGTTGTATGGGTTACTGGAGAGTATTATTTTGAATAGAAGACCACAGCTTGTAAAGGAGTTGAATAGAATGTTTGTTATAGTACACTTAGACACTAATATTTTTCTTTTTCTTTTATCTATTTTTCTTAATTTAATATTTTGTTTCTTTTGATTTTCTTTTGATTTTCTTTTTCTTTTATTTGTTGTAGCAACCACTCGTCACTCAAGGACAAATGATCTCACAACGAGCAAAGCTCTCCAATGGGCTATCAAGTAAAGAGTAGGGGAATTACAAGAGAACTCAACAAGGAGCTCTCGCTGCATTGCTCTTCTATTTATATAAATTACATGTGGTCTGTGCTACAACAATATTAACCTGCCCTTATGTCCATGCATTGTCCTCATGTCCTATTACTCATCCACATGTGTTTTCCTTAAGGC
>Ga0157358_1001306_pt1 | contig 10894 bp, 3 predicted proteins | sample AttcapACBM2_FD_111484 | JGI IMG/M metagenome (GOLD analysis project Ga0157358, IMG submission 111484) | Fungus gardens microbial communities from leaf cutter ant in Botucatu, State of São Paulo, Brazil - Atta capiguara ACBM2 | ecosystem: Host-associated > Fungi > Mycelium > Unclassified ...
GAGTAAATCTCTCAATAGGATATAGAGTGGGAAGTTCACAAGAGAACTCGACAAGGAGTCTCTGCTAAATTAGAGTCCTATATATACAGAATACACATGGTCCGTGCTACATTCTCATGTCTGCCTCATTTCTTACTCAAGGCCACCATGTTGTATACATGTGTTCTGATGTCATCTTTCAGATCTTTCTACTATGTTCTAGGCCTATGAAGTCACATCATGTGACATGTCATGTGACTGCAATATCATGTGCCTCTTCATCATCACTAAAAAGAAAAAGAAAAAGAAAAAGAAAAAGAAATTCAAATAAAAAGAAATATAAAATCAAGAAAAATAGATAAAAGAAAAATGTTAGTGTTCAAAGCATTCCATAACATTATAGGTCACAGGTCACAATCATGTAACATAGAGAAGACCATAGCGGATTCTAGAATAGATAATATTATATAGTATAGCAATAATATACTGGCCTTATAGAAAGTGTATGAATATTAGAGTAGGTTGATTGTAGTATGCATACAGACTGTGGTTTATAGTATATAAGGTAGACTAACTTGTACTTGAAACTCTATTGAATTCTCATGTGTTACTTAATACAAGAGTGTGCTTTTATCTTATCTCTAAGACTTAAGTCATAATAAAGATACATTAGCTATGGTGACCTCTCTGGAGGGATTAGACTTAGAATTGGCCTTGAAATACCAAGCCAAGAGTCTGTGGTTCTCCACTCTGTATAGACTATCATTACAATTCTAACATTTAGTACCTTGAATGTAACAGGTATATGTTAAGTGTTTCCAGTGCCAGCAATTGCAATACTAAGCAACTCTAGAATGCATAGTAGTCTCTTAAACTATAGCAGTGTTAAATGAGTAGTTAATAAGAGTTTTGCTCTTAGAGCCTCTCTTGAAGTCTCAGATGTCAATCTAGATTACTAATATATCAGAGCTGGAAGACATATTTATAATATAAGACATAAATGCTAATGTGATGCTTTTAAAGAGAAGAGAGCTCAAAATAGCTGCTGCTACCTGTGTAAGAGTAATTGGAAAAGAAGTATCAGAGTCCTATACCTAAAAATTATTTAGACTGAGACAAGTGAGGCTCTACCTCAGTAGTCTCACTAAGACTAGCACTTTTTTTAGCTATGTTGCTGAAGTAACTAAGCTAGTAGACATGAACATATTGTTCAAATAGACTGTTAGAAATAGACTAGCTACTGAACCAGTTACACTAAAAGTGCACAATATCAAGCTTAGCTTTGACATCTGGCTGGTACTATATATATACTTCATACTGTACTTCTAACAATGTGTACTCAGTCTACCATAGCAAAGTTTACTCCTATTCAACTTAGTCTTTTATAGCAGAGTTCTCCTATTTGACTACTGTTAGTATTTCACCACTATAACCTCTACTCAGGGTTATACTCTGAAACTCCCAAATTCTCCCTTTATTATACTTGTATATAAGAACTAGTAAATATACTATGTTCTCTAGTCTGATAATTAATAATGATAAATAAAAATATCATTGAACTTTGGCTTTAGTATTCTATAACAACATACTTCTTATTAGAACTCACACCTCTTGGACTCCAATCCTTTTCTAGAGTCATAACCCTACAGTAGACAGATGATATAGTATATAAACTAAAACTAAGGTTGCTCTAAGAAGTCTGTAATACTATACTCTTTGAATGGGTTTCTATACATGATACAAAATACAAGTAAACTCCATGGACTTTTGCTCTCTAGTATGAACCATACCTAATATAGAGTCTGTATCAGATATGCAAAGCCTGGATATTAGTTCTTTTATTTAATATTTCTTTTCTATTTTCTATTTAATTAATTTTTTTCTTTTCTAACTTAGGGTTAGGGTTAGAGTGATGTCATTACCACACTGTCACACATCAGTCACATCAGATGACATGGTCACAGTAATTGTCACAAGTCATAAGATCATAGAGAAAGATATAAAAGATTCTAGAAGAATGACATTATACAACATGTGCAATACATGTTGATCTTAAAGTGAACACATGGTTGTTTAGGGTAGGCTAAAGAAGTAGTAGCATGGACCATGTTAGTTTAGTATATAAGGTAGACAATCTTGTATAGAGTTTTTTATTGAGTTCTCTTGTATTAATTCTAATATAAGGTTCTTTTTATTGACCTGCCCCAAGGTCTTTGAGTCATAACACTCATAGGGTTGAAACAGAAGTTAACATTGTTGTGGAGGACAAGTTATGGAATAACAATATTGTGGAAAATGGGCTGTATTTGGATTGAACTTAGTATATAACACTCTACTCTGAGTTTAGAACAAACCTTAACCAAGCTCTTGTTATAAAAATCAACTATAGAAGAAGTATTGGCCACAGTAATCTCTGTAGTGGAAGAATTAAGTGGAATTAGGACCTGCTGTTTAGTATATCTATAGGTCATCATTTTAAGTGCCTTTTAAATATTAGAATAACTAGCAAGAGGTCTGTAAGGTTGACTACAGATCTCAGTGGTATTGGAGACTCAAATTTTGGCAAGATGGTATGTTCTCTTACAGGTGAAGTCTATGAGATTTTGTGGAGTTCTCTAAGAAAACCTAAGTTCTTATTGATAACATATTCTAAGTACACTGCTTATCTTTAGAAAAATCTAAGAGAATAAAGTAAGGTTATTGAAGATGATAGACATTTTATATAGCTATATTCTACATGTCAGAGTTAAAGATGGTGGATTTTGATAATAACAATATATTCTAATCTCCTAGATTAGCTTACTTCATGAAAAATAATAAGAATAGCATAACTAAAGGTATTTCTGATGAAAGTATCTAGAATGTTAGCCCAGAAAGAAAGAAAGGTTGCTGTTAGCAATAGATGGAAGGAGTTAGGATACTAGACAAGATCACACTTGATAGAGACCAGTAGCAAGGAGTAGCAAAGTCAACTAGATGAACCTCATAGTATTAATAGTAGTGTTTAGCATTCTAGAAGAACAGAGAACTCTGAAGACTTTGGCAACAGTTTTGGGATCAAAATAACAGGTTCTCTTACAGGTCTCCTTTCTTATATTCAATAGCTTCCTTTCATTTCTTATCTGCTCTCTTTTTTATTACTTTATTTGTTCTTCTCAATGCTTCTTCCACCTTTCTTCTTGCTTTTATTATTTATTGTATAAATTTATTAGCTTCTAGTACTCTCTCTGATGATGCTCATTCTTTTATACTGATGTTTGGATGTCTTTTCAGATTTATCAAGAATAGTGATTTATCTATATTTGAGTATTGCCTATAAGAATAGGCAAACTCAGCCATTGGTAACAATTCAACACAGTTATCTTGTCTATGGCTGATATATAGTTAAATAGATTGGTTAACTCTTTTGGTTTGTCTAACAGTTTAGAAATAGTAGGCTGTTGAGAGGTTTCACTCAATTCCAATTTGTCTACAGAGTTTTTTATGAAGCTTAATACAAATTATATCTCTTAATTGTTATAAGATGAGAGTATGAACAGACTTCAGGTAGGGTTAGGGTTAGGACAGAAATAGGACAGTAGTATTATTATTAGCCTACAATGGGAAAAGAGTACATGACTTGGAAGTCATGTGAGATGATGTCATAGGCTTAGAGTAGTCTAGAAGGGTCTATAGGTCTATAAGAGTCTACAAGGCTAGAAGAGCCTAGACAATAACATCAGGGAGCATGTACACCATATTGCTACCACATGTAAGACACATGGATGTTAGGGCAGAATGCATAGTCTTGCACAGTCACTGCAGAGTAGACATGAGGTAGACACATTGTTGTAGCACAGACCACTTGTAACTTATATAAATAGGGTATCAATGCAGTGAGGGCTCCTTATCAAGTTCTCTTGTAATCCTCACTACTAGATACCCTTCTGTAAGCTTTGCTGAAGTAAGCATACTACAAGTGCCATTCTGGTGAGTGGTTGCTACAACATTAATAACTTTTTAAGGAATTGCTATATGCTTAAAGACTTGTTATCATAAAATTTATGCCATACCTTTTGATTTTAAATTCATTGTTATGAGAATATATTTTACTATTTTGAAAACCTGTCTATAGCTACTAACATTCTGTCATATATCTTTGAGATAGATAAAGATCCTACAATATCTATACTTATAATATTCTAGGGATATTGAGAAACCTCATTTGGATATAGTGGATTCTTCTTTCTTTATCAATATGCTTTACTGATCTGGCATTGTCCATTTTCTAGTATATATCTTGATACCAGTGATCATACAGGGCTACTAATAGTGTGTGTAATAAGTTCATATGTCTTGGTACAACCTGAATGTTCTGCTAGCTCATAATCATGGTAATCTCAGATTATTTCTTCTTAAAGAGTAGCTAATTCTGATATGTAAGCTTGTTTCTTCTAAAAATATTGTTATTTTTTTTTTCTTTAGCCTTTCTCTTCCTTCTTTATCATTTATTTTACTTCTCCTTTGATATACTCCCTTATATATTCCAACTTCTTCTACTTTTTCTATCTTATAAAGGGTTTCAACTTCTTTATGGCAGTTCTTGGTTAATTAATTCAAAGTCATAGTCTTGAATTTCTGAAAGTTATCATACTTTTTGTTTCATTTTTGTAGTTAGTCTATATCTTGAAATTAGATCTTACTATATGATTTTGCTACTGTTTGAGACCCATCATAATTGCTAAAAATCCTCAGTTATAAATAATTTAGTTTCTTTTAGTCTTTTTTAATGCCTGAGAGACATATGCAACTAGTCACCAGAAGTTGTTATCTTGTTGTTAAGATAGTATTTCTCCAATTGTTGATATTTTCTCAAATTTTCTTTTATTTTCCATCTCTATTTATTTTTCTCTGTTAGTTCTGTGAGTGGTTTTGTAGTATGAGGGAATTCTTTAACAAAAAATTTGTAGAAATTACAAAACCTTAGAGATTGCCATATTTCTCATTTATTTTTTTTAATTTTTGAGTTCTGGCTACTCAGTTACTTTCTTAAACTTGCTTGGATCTACTTCAACACTATTCTTGAAGATAATAACTGTTATATGTCAAATTTTAAACTCAGAGTGTAGATATCTTTCATAACATATTAATCTTATTCTAGTATTTAAAGACTGGTAGATATACTGTAATTTCCAGTCTAATAATTGACTGCAACTACAATTATGACTATACTTAATACTAAACTCCAGTGTCAAGAGTAACATACTTTATTCCTCTATCAATGCTTATTATCTTGAACTTTGTCCTCACTTTCTGAAATTGCAACCAAGCAACAGTAGTTGATATAGTATATAATTTACAAAGTCTACAATACTATTTTTCTCAGATAAGTTCTTATACTAGATCTAAACCACATCTTAACTCTATGGACTTTTATCTTAAGTGTGAACTGGACTTGACAATAATATCCAAATAGTGAATTTTTGTTTTGTGAAACATATATCATATTTTCTAGATTATAATGTCAACTTGTTCTTCTCTAGAATTGAAAGGTTGCTAACAAATTGCATAATCCAAAATACATTACAAAGAATTTAACTAGTTCTTTGTTTGTTCTGGAGGATGTCTTCCACTCATCTTCTTTCCTTATCCTTATATTATTACTCAATGTCAAGATTTGTAAAAATATTAAGCCCCTTTTATCTTGTCAACTAATAAGGCAATGAGTATTTGTTTCTTTGTTCAGTTGTCTGTAGTCTTATACTTGGTGTAGAGAGCTATTATCTTTTATAAAGAAAAATATTTTGGGTTGCTCTCACTATTATCTTTTCCTTTCTAATTACTTCTTTATCTATGTTTATAAAACAATATCTACTCTTTCCACTCCTTGATATCTTTTTCTTTTATCTTCTGGTGTTTCTTCCCAAAAGGTTTTTTCTGTTAGATGTGGTTCACACTTCATTATCTGAGATCTGGAAGGGCATCTCAGAAGTCCAAAACTAGAACAACCTTTGGCTTTAGCTTATGTGCTGTGCTTCTATGAGTCACATAGGTTGCATATTTTGGATCAGGGCTTGGGGACTTGGCAGGTGGAAGAACTACTAGAAGGTAGCAAGGTATATTACTAGAAGAGGGGTGCTAGTTTTAGTTGATTTTCAGGATGACTACTACAGTGTAGACTACCAGATTATATACTAGTTAGTATACCTAGGGTAGCTATCTGGAATGTAACTGCTAAGCAAGTTACCCTGATTACTAGTGATCCTCAGATGTCAGGGGATGGAGATCCATGGAGTTAACTTGGACCAGTAAGGACATCTGAGGTGGAATGGACAGATGTGATCTGCACTGGAAGAGGTTGGGGAGTGTGGATGAGGGGTAATTGGTTATCTGTGGGTTGGAACGGATGAGGTTGGAACACGGGATATGACACTTCCACAATGAAAATGGCATTGATGAGATGGGTTTGCTCCAATCAATTAGTCATAGAACAAGTCTGCCTTCCTCAGTTCTACCACTCAACAGATCCATTCTGAGTAGTCTCCGATATCAAGTTTCATTTCTATGAACTCAGTTTGTTCTAGTCTTGTTTTGAGTACTGTTGTTTTGAGTATTATAGCATTTCATATCTTTACATGTTGATTCTTTGATGTTCTACAAGTGTTTGGGTTATACAAGAATTTGTACAGCGTGAATCAATTAGTGCTGTTACCGCAATAAATCTGAGAGTTTACACAGCTTCTTGGTCCATTAGCTGGTTCAGTTCCCGGACCTTGGCTATAGTAGGCCCGTGTCTTCACTCCTTCTGCTGCATTTTCTGATACGTAGCTTTGAGTCTCTGATTACAGCTGGAGGGTGGGTATCTTTTCCTTGTTGTTCTCTGAGTCTCTCTCTCATTTCTCTCTGGGGGTCTCCCTTGACCTTTCTTAAGGAAAGCTCGATCTTCTTCTCTTCAGTAGGGATGCTTTTTTCAAAATTGGTCGATCAAGGGTTTCGACCATCATTCGTTTGTTGGTCTTTGAATTCTTTCGAGCCGTCTTTTACAGTTTTTTTTTCTGTTTCTCATTTTGCTTTCTCGAGTGAGTCTTGATTATCTGCCCCCATAGGAATAAAGAGATGGTCAAGAGGAAGGTGTGGTGACTTGAGCCAGGATCATAGTTATGAATTGGAGGGGGGGGATGTTCCCTTTGAGTTGTCTTAGTCTTATATTACGAAACCCCTGGGTCCAGTGTTTGGAAGAAAGAATTGGTGACCGGACTAAGATTAAGGAGCGAGTCGTGCTACGGCTATTCTAGATATGATCTCCTCTTGCCCTTCGCCCCTTGAATCATAACAGTTAGCGCCTTACGTGGTGTAGTGAAGGTGAAAAGGCCATGACGTGACTACCATTCTTTCTGCAAAGTCGCCAGAGGACTTGGAGAGTATTGATTCGTACTAGGTTCGGGTGCTACCGAGTTGCCATCGGTCTGCGAAGCTGGGAGGCCTCTCTCGATATTCTTGAGGGTAGTTTGGGTGGTTATACGACATGCTCAGAGGATTCTCAGAAAAGATTTGGAATGTATTCGCAGGTTTTCCGCTACCATACAAGATGGAGAATCCCTTGATAGTTATGATCGAGGTCCGTTCCACCAACAGAAAAGCAAGATGAAAAATGAAATTCTCATTGTGATGATAGCCAGACTATATGTTGCCATCGATCCAAAAGCTCGCTCAGTTCTGATGGGGGTAATCAGGATGAACTTGATGCAACAGTGTAACGCCCATGTTCATGTCTGTCTTTTCAAATTAAACTCGACCAGCAGGGACATGATATGCTCCAACATCACCAATGGTTGGAAAAGATGACTCGAAAGATGCGTCCAATGTACCTATATTACTTATTATCGCTACCTAGACTATCTACCCCCCTTGCCTTGGACTTTTCATAACATTCCAAGGTGACACTGGCGATAAAGCCAGGAGGACACTGTTCTTTTTCGATCCAATAACCCATGAGATTGGGTAAATCCTGGGGACCGCCCTGACCCAGTGCTACCAACTGCATCTGGGTGGGAGTAGCACCAGGCTGAAAGACAAAGCTGGCATGAGAATCAAAGACGCTGGTGACTCTGACTTGGCCATCTGTATAAAAAGCCAATTTGACACCTAGGATGGCTTCGACGGCTTCTCTGAATTCGATGGCTTTTGAACGAAAGATTTGATCGAGACGGAGAAGACGTTTTTCTTTCTGGGCAAGTTGGGATTGGAGGTCGGAGAGGGAGGATTGGAGGGAGGTGTAGGACTGAGGGGGAATAAGGGAAGAGGAAGAGGAGGAAGGTTCGTGGGCGTGATCCATGAGACGATCGAGCAAGGCCTTGTTTTCCTGCTTCAGTTCATCCATGGTCTGTTGTCTGAGGTCAAACCATTGCTTTTCTGGATTGTCAGCAAGCTGGAGGACACGGGTGTTGGGGGGCACATGACGACCAGCGGCGATTTCACCCTGGAGATCCAAGAGTTGCTGTTCGAGTTGGTCGATGCGGTCAAGGAGGGATTGATATTGAGGGTTAGACGTGGAGAGAGATTTGTAGTCGTCGAGCAAGCGGTGGATGGTGGGATTGGCGTCGGGTTCTTCTGCTTGATAGCTGGCGACCAAGTCTTTGAGAAACTTGATTTCGCTTTGGAAGAAGACGGCTTGGGAGTCTTGTTTTTGCCTGGCGTCTTTTTCGTGGTTGAGCTGGTGGGTGAGATCGTCGATGTGAGACTGTGTAGAGGCGAGCTGGGACTGGAGTTGGGTATGCTGATTCTGAAGGGCGTGGAAAGAGGCAAGGGTAGAGCCATGTTCGTCGAGAAGGGAGGTGTGCTGGAGGCGAAGGGAGGAAAGAGCCTCGTTGTCAGGCACTATGGGAGGAGGAGGAGGAGGCGAAGGAGGCGAAGCTTGGAGCTGAGCGAGTTGTTGACGCAAAGAGTCAGTGTAAGCGACCTTGGCCTCGAGGGAGTGAATTTGTTCGCGCAAGACCTCTGTAGCCTGGTGTGTGGAACGGAGAGAGACAAGCTGTGCAGACAGGGCCGTGTTGTCAGATTCGAGTTTACGGAGATGCTGTGTCTGTCGTTCGAGTTCAGCTGCAATGATGTCATGTTCGTGTGGTGGTGGTGGTGGTTGGTGTGGTGGTGGTTGCTCGAGCTGGTCCTGGAGGTGGTGGATGTGAGCAAGACGGTCTGCGGCAAGTGACTGGGCTTGTTCAAGGGAAGACTGAAGGATTTGATTACGACGTTCGAGGGCAGCAGCAGTGGCATGATGAGTGTCCTGAGCATGAGAAGAGGCAAGGCAGAGACGAGAGTGAGCATTTTCAAGATCAGCATGCGTCTCCTGGAGCACGGCAAGGGAAGATCGCAGAGCCGCCACTTGAGCCGTCAGTCGTCCTCGTACTGCCCCGTGTTCAGCGTCGTCCTGTTCACGTCCCAACCGCGCTTCCTCTTCTCGCTCTGCATAATATCGTCGGTCGCGTTCAAGTCTCTCCACAACCAGCTCCTTGTCTCGCAGCTTGCGTTCTGTTTCAATCCTAGCAGACTCGGCCTGAACCAGTTGGCGCTCCAGAGTCGCATGCGAAAGGCGGTTCGCGAACAGCTGTCGCTTCGCTGGTGTCAGCTCTGTCTTGCGATGAACCACTTGTCTCAACAAAAAACATACCCACACACTCACCCTCCCCAAGTTCTGCCCTTGCAAAGTCCCGCTTCGTGCTCATGGGTCAAGTCTTACCAAACACCCCCAAACACCCTGTTCTATTTCTCGATAAGCCTTGGATCACTCTCATCGGAAATGTGGCTGAAAGTGGAGGACATTTGACTGCTCTAATAAGTGAGTCCGGAGTGTAAAGCCTAGTTCATGATCTATATTGTCCGAGAGTGTTATTGTCCGAGATTATCCACCATCTACACATAAGATATGTCACATGATACAATGTCACAAATAACATGGAAAGTCAGGACTGCAAACACATGTTGTCCTTATTGTTGAATAAACATTTCACTTATTTATATCTATACTATGTTGATGTCAGGTACAGAACATGCCCAGAAGAAGAAACCATCTGTGGGAAAATTTACAGAAGACATTGGAAGAGCATGGGAACATTATCTGACATATAGGGATCAAGCAGAAAAGAGGTTATGCTAGGGTACAATACTAGCCCTTAACTGCATGTTAAAGAATTCAAAGGGAATAGTATCAGCATTAGAAGGTGTAGGAATATACAAGTAGCATCTGCTTGCAAATACTTTTCCTTGCTAATGCATTCCTGAACAGTGAATCTTACACTGTGTCACAAGTTCCTTTGGAAAATAAATTGCAAAGCTTCTTAAGAGCCTCCAACAACACTATCCATCCCAGGTATATCTGATATACCCTGAAAGCACCTCTCAAGTTGAACCTTATAACTGAAGGTACCAACTGATACTCATCTTGCTAATCTTTCCCAGACTGCTAGAACTCTCTGAAACTTGTTTGAAAGTGATAGCAGATACTAGCAATGCTTACTTAATTAAACTGCTCTCAAGTGGGAGTATTCAGATAGGGATTCTCTTCTCCTACTCCTTTCCACTTGTAGCTTATGTATTATTTTAAAAATATAAAGAATGAAACTGGAGAATGGAGACCAAAACCATAATAAAGCCCTTTAAAGTCTTGTGAGCACATGATCATTTCTCCATCTACAACCTGACATCAATCCAATGATTGATTTCTACTTGTGAAAGCCCATTCCTGTTGTAGCAACCACTCGTCACTCAAGGACAAATGATCTCACAACGAGTAAAGCTCTCAGTAGGCTATCAAGTAAAGAGTGGGGATTACAAGAGAACTCGACAAGAAGCCCTTGCTGTATTGCTCCTCTATTTATATAAATTACATGTGGTCCATGCTACAACAATATTAACCTGCCCTTATATCCATACATCGTCC
>Ga0157358_1001307_pt1 | contig 10891 bp, 14 predicted proteins | sample AttcapACBM2_FD_111484 | JGI IMG/M metagenome (GOLD analysis project Ga0157358, IMG submission 111484) | Fungus gardens microbial communities from leaf cutter ant in Botucatu, State of São Paulo, Brazil - Atta capiguara ACBM2 | ecosystem: Host-associated > Fungi > Mycelium > Unclassified ...
ATTAATCTTAATCATCATTGTCATCATTATCAAACTTCTGAATCACTCCTAAACCTCTAAGAGTGCACCTAAGGTTCAGATATCACAAATAAGTGAGTAGTTCATTTTGTGATAGAAAGACATATAACCTATACAAAGATTCTCAGTAAGAAAAGTATCAAGCCTAGACTGCTCTATTGATGATAGTAGGTAGATCTTGGAGAGCTTAGGCTTTGCACTAAGCACCAGTTCAATGATATAATCCCACTGATGGTGGTCTAGAGGTATATCAAAGTCTTACTTGGTAAATACTGACTCAAAGTCCTAAATATGTGGCAGAAGTTATAGAGTAGTTCTTGCAGTAACCTAACTTGTCTAAAGATCAAGGAGTATAGAGGTCTAATATCTTGTATTCTTATCATATAAAGATAATCCCTAGCCTCTATGGAAAACTTGATGGGATTATAAATTAATGAATCTTTATTTTCAGAGTTTTCTATCATTATAGAGAAGAGACTAGAGTGGCATGTATTAAGGGCTCATACTCTTAATCTATCCAACTTTAAGACTTCTTAACAACTAAAAAAGTGAGTAGGGCAATTGGTCACAAGTACTTCTCTTTTCTGCTAGTCAACTTTAGAGTTGTAAGACTTTATCTATGTGAATCCAAGAATGAGGTCTTGTTTGCTAAGACTTGAAACTGTGAAAGAAGTCCACTCTACATAGGTCTTGTATCATAAAATGATATCTACTATCTCAGATATCTGGCCAGTCTCATTTGAAGTTCTATCTACATTGTAGACAGATATGAGTCTGAATAGTTATTAGATGTTTAGCTAGTGTTTGTTACCAAAACTCCTGTTGATAAAGACACTAGTGGCTCCAGAGTCAACTAGGACTTGCACAGAAAAGGACTGAGATGTGTTGGTAGTCTCAAGAGAGACTGGAAGGTAGAGAGAGATTCTGTAAGTATAAAAGAACTAATAGTAGGGTGTAGGGAAAGTATTTTCTCCTATTTGGAGTGATAAACAGGAAACAAGAAAGCTAAACAAATCAGAATCTCAGATGTGTCTTCTAGGTTACTACTTTTAATCTATTCTTTTACTGATAGTATAGCAAACCTATTATTTAGTGACTGAGGCACACATATCACTAGCTACTTTATACAAAATTCTGATTATTTATACTGCTTTCTAATTCCTTTCATTTTGTAGGCTTGTCATATGCCAAGTTCATTCATCTGGAAAACACATCCCTATAGTATATTCCTTGCCAACAATTAAAGCCTGCCTTCCATGATGGCCACCTTTCTTGCAATATACTTTATAATGGTACTACAACCATCTAGGTATTCTGTCTTCCATGGTGGAAATATTCCTATTTGACTTGGTTTTCCATAATGGAGTTACTCCTGTCAGTGTCTTAACACTGAAACCCCAAGCATCTCCTATAGTAGGAACTTATATATAAAACTAGTTCTTACACTGTAATTCACTAGTCTGATAATCGATAAAGATAAATTCTTATTGAACTCAATCTCTGGTGTTCAATGGCAACACACCAAATCAGTACTTATTCCTATCTCAGACTTCTTCCTATTCTCTAAAATTATGACCATATGACAGACAGACAGCACAGCATATAAGCCAAAGCCAAGGTCATTCCATGAGTCTGCATATCTCTGAGTCTATCTTGCAGACTTTCATTCTTGGTGTGAACTATACCTGACAAGACTCTAGTTACTGTGCTACTTTAACATTCTTCAATATGTTTAAATCTTCCATGAGTTTCTCTCATTGCTTAGTAGTTAAGTGCTAAACATCCAACCTCACTAAGTATTCTTTGATTATATAGTTTGGATTCCTATAACAGTAACTTTCTCTATCTGATATAGAATAGGGGTTTTGAATGACATTTATATCCATAGGAACACTGGAGGAAAGTACTAGAGGTAACTGATATAAGAGTGCTAATGCAATAGGGGATAGTAATCAAAAGTAAGAAACAATGTGCAAACTCCATAGTAGTTAGAGAATGAAGGAAGAAATAGGGATAGCATGCTAGGTTGACTAGAGTATTTTATTTGCTTGTTGGTTTTGATCTATTCTCTATGTAGTATCAAACCATGTGGTGAATTTATATCTTCTAGCCTATCTATCAGATCTTAATGCTTTTTATCATATTAGACTTCTTTTCTAATACTGCCAGCTGAAGCCTTTATGTTTTTTCTTACATTGCTTCTATTTGACCTCTTTCTTTACTTTGTGTTATAACCTTAGCTTAGAGCTCAGGTTGCACTTAGGCAAAGACTTGAGAGAAAGTAAGGGAAGATGTAATTGGTAAAGCATAAGAATACAAGTGTATATCTACACTATGTATAAGAGAAGCACAAGGAAAAGGTCCACAGTACACAAGGTAATTGAGTCATAGAACAATATAGAAAGAGCAAGAATACAGTACCTACTACATGAGGTGCTAACTGATACTACTTTGGTGCAACTGATCATATTGTCATTGCCATGTGCCCTAGTCCATGTTGAAAACATGAGGTATCAATTGTAATAATACCTTCTTTTCAGGTTTTATATTCATATGAATTAGATTAGTACTTTGAGTTCTCCAACCATATAAGTTGCTACAATTTTCTTTGTAGGGCCAATGATTTCTTGCCCTTGATTGTTGACAGCAATAAAGTATGGTCTGTATAGAGGACCTTCTTGATATATGGATATAGGATATCCATTTTGTGAGATTTCCATATTATGATTTTTTTTAACAAAGACCACTACTATCTTCCTCCAGAATTTGGAATTTTGTTCTCCTTTAAAGCAAAGTGATTGATAGTGTGGAGGTAGCTTGAATAATCTTGTTTGTGTTAGGGAATGTACAAATTTCATATGTTGTTCTAAGTTCTTGATTTTATTATATATGAAACTCGATTCTGTTGTTTTGGATTATATGGTCCTAGATGTGGTTGTTGATATCTTGTATGGCTTGATTAGTATGACTTCTTCTTCTTCTACTTTTCCACTTCTTGATCCTTGTCTTTGCTCTTCTTCCTTGTATAATTCTTGTATTTCCTGAATGTTGTCATCCACATATTGATTCTCTCTTCTCTTATATTCATTTAACTCATCAGCCAACATTCTTTAAATTTGATACACCTGATCTTCCATGTTGCTTTGAATTAGATATTGTAGATCCTCTAATATTCCAAGAATGTTCATAGCATTTGTCATTCTGTTATTAATGCTTGCTTTTAAAATTGTTCCCTTTATTTTTATGACTGTTGTATTTGTCTCCTTTGCTATCTTCATCATATCCCATATATGCCTCTGTACATTGATCATTGCCTCAAGTTTCTTTAACATCTTGTGGTATAATTGAGTCCAGTCCTCATGTTCTTTCTTGAATAATTTGGCTTCATCTATGTTGTTGAGCTTTCTGGTAATATATGGGTTGGGAGATGTTGGTGCAGTCATGTAGTTGTTGGTGAATTGAGAAGATATTTGAGGTATTGAGTGATGTTGTGAACTGTCAACATGGAGTTTTACTCTCCCTCTTTATGGGTTTTGACTCAAAATCCTTGTCCAATAGTCTTCAATTGCCTCTTTTGCATGAGAAAACACTGTTTCTGCAATTCATTGGTCATGTTCATCCCCATAACCCTTCCAATATACCAGGTATTGTATTTCCCATTCTTGTTTTCAATGCTTCCTGACTTCTTCAACTTCATATTTCTCTTCTTCATTGATAATTGTGGGTGGAGGCACCAGTTCTATGTGTTGTCCTTTGAAATGTGGTTTTCTACACCTTGTCAGCAGGTCTTTGTTAAACACATTATGAATCATTCATTCTTCTGGAAGTTCAAGCTAAAATGCTTCTAGACCAATGTCCTTTAAAATCCTAAAGAGTCCGTACTGTTTTTGGTCTAGCTTCTTTAAGGGTCTGTTCAAATGGATATTCTTGCTTTCCAATCACATGTTGTTTCTAACCTTCAATCCTTGAGGATTCCTTCATTTCCTATCAAACTGCTTCTTTATTATTTCTTGTGCTGCTTCCATAGCTTTTGTGGCTTTCTCCCAGCTTCTTCCTAATCTTATAAGAAATTCTTTTAGTCTTGGAAACTCTGTTTGTACTATGAGGTTTCCTTTCCATGGGTATCTTCCAAAATTAAGTTCAAATGATGTTTGTTCTGTTGCCACATGTTTCTTGTTATTATATGAAAATTCCATAGCTGCCAACCATTCTGTCCAATTGTCTTGTTAATAATTGACATAGTGTTGTAAGAATGTTTCTATTTCTTGATTAATCCTTTCTATTTGCCCATCTGTTTGAGGATAATATACTGTTGAAAGTATTCTTTTTGTTTCTAATGCTTTTGTTAATTCTTCCATAAATCTTGATGTAAATTGTAGTCCTCTATTGCTAAGGATTTTCCTTGGTACACTATAAATTTTTCATATTTTGTCCCTATAAATCTTAGCTATTTCTTTTGAGGAAATGTTCATAGTTGTTGCTTTCAATTGAATTATCTTTGTGAATCTGTCCACTATAACCATAATAGCATCCATTCCATTTGACTTGGGTAATGGTCCAATTATATCGATGCTAATTTCTTGCCATGGTTCTTGTAGTATATAGAGCAGATGAAGCTCTCCTGATTTTCCTAAAAAATTTGTTTCTTGATCTTTTTGTTATTTGGAATGTAAATTTGTCCATTCATGTATATGATTCTGTCTTGTTCCCAAGCTAGACTGTTTTGCTTCTTCAGTTCTTGTTCCACTTCATGTTCCCTAGTATTGTTTCTTCATATTTCTTCCAATAGATCTAAATTCTCTATTGTCTTGTCTCTTTTAAACATTGTTATCTCTGCTGTTGTTCATCTTGCCCAAAGTTCTTCCTTCAACATTTGAACATCTTTGTTGTCCTCTCTTGCATCCACCTGGTCCTTCCTTGATAGTATATCTGCTTTAGTGTTTGTCTTTCCAGGTATATGTCATAGTATAAAATCATAGTCTTGCAACTTTAGATACTATCTGGCCTGTCATCCATTTAGCTTGTGGAGTTCTCTAAAGCATTTGAGATTCTCATGGTCTGTCCAAATTTCAAATAGTTTTGCTGCATCCAGTAAATATTATCTCCACTTAGATAGTGCTTCCACAATCACCAGTAATTCCTTGTTGTAGATTTTGTAGTTTCTTTCTGCTTGTTGCATTGTTCTTGATAAGTATGATATTTATTTCTATTTTCCTTCCTGTTCTTAGGATAAAACTCCTCCAATAGCATATTCTGAAGTATCTGTTTTTACTTGAAATTTTTCTTCTCTCTTTGGAAGAGAGAGTACCAGTTGACTTATTATTTTCTCCTTAATTTATTTAAAAGCTTGCTGGTGTTCTTCAGTCCATATCTATTCATTTTTTTCATTTTAGCTTGTTCAATGGTCTTGTCATATAACTAAAGTTTTGAATAAATTTCTGATAGAAATTCACAAATCCTAAGAAGCTTTCCACTTCTTTGATTTTTGTTGGCATTTTCCATTCTTTGACTGCCTTGACTTTGTCTTGTTCCATTTGTACTTGTCCTTTGCTGACTATTACCTCCAATATCAGAATTTCTTTGATGTTGAAGTCACATTTTGACCATTTAAAACACAGGTTGTGTTTTTCTGCAATCTTCAAAAACCTAATCATTCATTCCTTGAGTTCCCTTATAGTTTTGGCTAGTATAACAAAGTTGTCCATGTAATTTGCCAACACTCCTTCATGGAGTAGTTCCCAGAAAATACTGTTTATCATTTATCTGGAATGTTCCCAGTGAGTTACATAGTCTGAAATACATCACTTGTGGTTTAAATAACCTCTTGTTTGTCAGGAAAGCTGCCTTATATTTATCATCCTCTTTAATCCAAATATTATTGTATTTCCAGATAAGATCAAGTTTATTGAATTATTTGGCTTCCTTCAATTTGTCAATTACTTCTCCAATCAGAGGTAGTGGTATTCTGTCCTTTATTGTAACTTGGTTTAATTTCCTATAGTTTTGAACCAACCATAATGAACTGTCTTTCTTGGGAATATAAAAGCATGGTGCCACATATCTTGACTTTGATTCTACTATTAAACCAGCTTTCAGTTGTTCATCCAGCCATTGGTTTAGTGCTTCTTCTTTTTTTAGTGTCATTGCATATGCTATCATGTTTAATTCTCTTAAAGCTTCTTCTGTCAGGTTTATCTCATGATCCTATTCTTGTTGTTCTAGTAGTTTCTCAAATTTCTTCTTGTTGAACAGATGTGTGAATAGTCAAATGTACTTAGGTAAATCTTCTGGGTTTTGTTACAACTTTTACTCTTAGAGCTCAGGTTGCACTTAGGCAAAGACTTGAGATGAGAAGAAGAGTGATTGTATAAGTGGTAAAGCATAAAGAATACAGAAGTACCTCTACACTATATATACATGGAAGCCATAAGGGAATTGTTCATAGTATATGTGTTTAAACAAGTCATAGAATAATGAGAACCAAGCAAGGATAGAGTACCTGCTATGTGAGGTGCTGACTAAGACTACTTTAGTGTAACCAATCATGTCATTATTACCCTTTATCCTAGTCCATGCTGTATACAGGAGGCATTGATTGTAACAGGTTTGTCACATTAGGTTCTTTGCCAATTTTGTTATTATCCTATTCTTTGCTTTCTATTGTCTGTGTTTTTCTGGTTTTGAACTCAATATCTTGATGTTTCATTTTGCAGCTTCCTAAACATCTTGTAAACCATATCATTCTATTTTCCAATTGACTTCTGGATTATGCTTGACTAACCAGTTATGTCCCAGAAACATGTCCATTCTATTTAAGTCTGTTACTGCAGCTTCCAGCTATTTCTTATGTTCATTGATTTTGATTTCCAGAGGTGCCACTCTGGTTACTTCTCTGTTCTTGGTTCTATCTGTATTGAAAACTTTGAATACAAAGTTTATTGGCTTTATTAGTATTTTTTTGTCCTTGACTTTGGGATTTTTGTTATTTTTTGTCTTTATATTTGCTCACATGTTTAATTCTCTTTCAATATTACTCCATTAGTTTGGAATAATATATTTATTTTGAGAATCTACAGAAGAGATCTCTCATACCATGCCTACTCGAGATATTCTCCAAAACTCTGCTTCTTGTTCTTTTCATCTTCATCATCTGATTCCTCTTGAATCTTTCATTTCTTCATTGATTGCTTTTCTTTGCAATCTTTGGCTATGTGTCCTTCATTATTGCATTTGAAATATTTCTGAGTTTCCTTCTCTTTCTTTTTCTAGCATTCTTTAGCTATATATCCGTACTTGTTGTAGTTGAAGCACTTCAGCTTCCTGTCCTTGAAATTGTCATTAGACTTTGCTATATCTATAGGTTGTCCTCTTCCTCTGTATGTTATTCTTATTTCTGTTTTATAGTCATGTCATCCTTCTGTAGACTCGTATCCTTGTTCTACTAAAGTAATTGTTACTTTCTACTCTTTGAGTAACTCTGGTGCTGCAATGGGCAGGTATCCCAGTATTGTCTTGATTATGTCTTGTTATACATTCTTCTTTAGCAAAAAGATAACATGTAGCTCATCTGTATCTGCCTTCATGGCTAATGCTTTGAACTCAATCATAAAGTTCACTGTGTTCTTCTTTTCTTGTTTTAAGAATTCTGTTCTTCACTTGGCATCCACTGCCTTCATCTTGTTACTGAACATGATTTTGATCTCTTTAACAAATTCTTCCCAATTCTGGATTCCTAATTCTTTATCCAATTCATCTAGCTTCTTCTGAGTATAAATACCTGCTATACTTCCTCTGAGGCAAGCTAAGATTGCTGTGATCCTATCATCAGTCTCTATAACTCTGTTACTCTTGAGGAATAATCAAATTTCCCTCCACCAGTCTTCAAATTTCATTCTGTCCCCATTAAACCATCCTAGATCTGGGACCATGCTCTTAGGTATAATAGCCTGTTTGTTGTTATTTGTCATTGCTGGTGCTAATACTGCAGACATTTCTTCATCTGATCATTCATATGTTTCTTCTAAGACTTTGTTCATGATCTGCAAGGATCTAAGTCTTTCTAATAGTATCTCAATATTATCCATTTGTCTTGAACTTGTCTTGGTTCTTTTTATGGTTTACATCACATATGTTTTGTTTATTATCCAGTAGTAACTTTACCTAATTCATCTGTGGACTAACCACTATATACCTCTTCTTTTTACAAGATGAGCTTGACAATGCTTTACCAAATGTGATAACCTTAGCTTAGAGCTCAGATTGCACTTAGGCAAAGACTTGAGAGGAAGTAAGGGAAGATGTAATTGGTAAAGCATAAGAATACAAGTGTATATCTACACTATATATAAGAGAAGCACAAGGAAAAGGTCCACAGTACACAAGGTAATTGAGTCATAGAACAATGTGGAAAGAACAAGGATACAGCATCTACTACATGAGGTGCTTACTGATACTACTTCAGTACAGCTAATTATATTATCATTGCTCTGTGTTCTAGTCCATGTTAAAAACATGAGATATCAATTATAACAACTTTATCTGCTCTGTAGGTGACACTCTCCAACTTTGACTCTTATTAGTATGGCTGAAAACCCATTCTAAGGTTGAAAAAGAATAAAGGTTGTTGAATAGATAGAGAAATAAAGGTTGTTGAGTAGATGTATGAACATGGTTGTTGTACTGGAACTCTACCAGCAGCAACAAATCATACTAGCAACTTTGTTGTTTACTTACAAAGAGCTAGAGATATTGGTTAAGTTCTTGTTAAATATGTTTTGTCCAACCATTGTAGATGCCAAGTAGTAAATAATGCAACCCTGGTCCTATATAATTCCTTGGTTTATATACTCTACAGGATTTGCCTGTTAGTAATATAAATAGATGACACTTGTGGAACTCATTGTGAATACTGTGCATTACTTAGTGATGCTATGCTGATTACATGTTTATTCCATTATGGTGGGTTCTAGTCAGGTGATATTACTTTTTTTTATTTTTAAAAAAATCAACAATTTATAACACAGGGTGTAATAGCAAATTATAGTAATTACTTAGTAGCTACAGTACATTGATGGGCAGACAACATGAAAATAGAAAAGGAAAAAGAAAAAGAAAACAAAAACCTACATATGATAACAAGATTTCTACATTTACTGTACTCTACTTACAAAAGAGCTCCTATTGTTTTCTACCATACCAGTCTCTATTGAAATGGTTACACCAATAAGGACAGCTAACACTATCTGCTTGATGGTTGTCCTTGCAATTCATGTATTTGAAGATGTGAGAACAAGGCTCTCCTTCTTTGGTAGCTGCTTGATTCACTTTCTTGTTTTCCATGCAACACTATGCTTTCTCTCTGTGATGTTTAGTAACATGAGCTCCATAGCACTTGGCACACCTGGAGATATGAGAATGACAACTGAGTGTTAAGTGGCCCCATTTCCAGCAGTTCTTACACTGTGAAATACCTAGATTCATATTTATGCCATGAATAGTCACAACAAATTGTCCAACATTAAAACAACAATTGATAATGTTCTTTACCAAAGAACTGCTCTGAGAATTCTAGATATCCACCCAAACTACTATCATATCAGATTTGAGAGATACTTTGATAACACATAGTTTTGAAGCCAACATGACATCCTTGAATAAGTGTGTTTCCTTGAGAATGCCCTCAATGTAGTCAGGAGTGATGACTCCTTGCTTGATCTTGTATGGAAGTCCAATGATTTTTATATATGACTTGGACTTGGGAAAACATGGACCCTCAATTGAATCCAAATTAACATTATCAATGTTTTTCAAGAATTTCTCAATTGTTGACAAATCAAGCACATTTGCCAGCTTATTTGTTGTGATAATGATTCCATTGTTGGTTATTCAAATGAAATCTATAACAATATCTGATTTGGAATTTTTCAGATATTTATTGACATTAGAAATATGAATGTGAGCTGAGTTAATAATCAACTCAGCATTTGATTTAGCCATAGGAATTATGACTTCTTTCCTTAATGGCCTTTTAGTTGTTATATTAATCTTGGATTTCTTGTTACATACTCTGCTATTCTTTGCTTTCAACATCTTTCCCACTTCATTTGCTGACAAATAAGGAAATGTTTCCTTAACTTGCAAAATATCTTCAATGGTAAACAAGATATTTGATTTTGAAGCCTACATATAAGACTTCCTTGTTATAAGACAAAAGTGTGGACAGACTTTAGGGTTAGGGTTAGTGGACAGAAATAGGACAGTAGTTAATTATTAGTCTACAACGGATGGAGAGCACATGACCTGGAAGTCATGTGACAGAGTCTAGAGCAGTCTGGAAGGACTTAGGGTCTAGAAGGATCGAGAGGAGTCTAGATTAGAGTTAGGGTTAGGGATGATGTCAAGAAACATGGGTTCCTCATGGTGTACACATGGTGTGCACATGTACAGTGGAGATTAAAGGTATGATGTCAGGGCACATGTATATGGCATGGTGGCCTTAAGGTAGATGCATAGTGGATGAGTAATAAGACATGAGGTAGACACATTGTTGTAGTACAGACTAGGAGCCTATAGTATATATAGAGGATCAATACAGCGAGGGCTCCTTATCGAGTTCTCTTGTAATCCCCACTACTAGATAGCTATCACAAATAAGCTACTCACTGGTTGTGATACTTGAACTTAGTGGTGTTTTAGAGGTTCAGTATAAGGAGATAATGATGAGTAGTATCAACAAGAATAATTAACGTTATTAAGTCTGAGGTCTAGTTCTCAGACACAGAAGTATATATACAAAAGAGTGATGGTTTGTATGCAAGCTGTTGCCATCACATGATCAAAACTCGTACCTGATGGGAGCTGTTATCTGTTATAG
>Ga0157358_1001308_pt1 | contig 10888 bp, 9 predicted proteins | sample AttcapACBM2_FD_111484 | JGI IMG/M metagenome (GOLD analysis project Ga0157358, IMG submission 111484) | Fungus gardens microbial communities from leaf cutter ant in Botucatu, State of São Paulo, Brazil - Atta capiguara ACBM2 | ecosystem: Host-associated > Fungi > Mycelium > Unclassified ...
AATTTAGTAAAGAAAAGTGTTAGTAAAATAGGTGGAAAAAAAAATTTAAAATTTTAAATTATTTAAAGGTTAAATAATAAAAAATAAAAGGTTAAGGAAAGGAGGATATTAAAGGGTGTTAAATGAGAAAAGAAAAGTATAAATAATAATAAATATAATTACTTTGGCAGAATAGTGCATTAAATTTAGAATTTAATAAAATATAATGATTTAAATAAATTATATAAGTAATATAAATAAAATAATTAAATAAATTAATTTATTTAAAGAAAGTATTACTAAATTTTATTATAAAATTTATTTTAATATTAATTTAAGATATAGTTAATTTAATTTTAATTTTATTTAATTTTAAATAATTTTAAATAAAATATAATATATATAATATAATAATACTTTTTGTAAATTTATTATAACATTACATTAAATTTTAAATTTAAAAAAATATTTAAATAAAATAATATAAGTAGTAATTTTAAGGTTAATAAGATATATAATGTTAAATTTAATTAGATTGTTTATTCTTGAAATTTATGTGTTAGTTAGGGTGGCTTTTTTAACTTTATTAGAACGAAAAATTTTAGGGTATGTTCAGGAGCGTAAGGGCCCTAATAAAGTTGGGATTATAGGATTATTACAACCTTTTAGGGATGCAATTAAATTATTTAGGATGGAAGTTTTTGTTATTTTTAAATCAAATTATTATTTGTATTATATTTGTCCAATTATTTTATTTATATTAATAATAGGAAATTGGATAATATATAGATTTATTACTAGTATTTATTATTTAAATTATTCATTATTAATTTTAATTATTATATTGACAATTATAGGATATATATTTATGTTTATAGGATGATTTTCTAATTCTATGTATTCATTAATAGGGGCTGTTCGAGCTATTTCACAAACTTTGTCTTATGAAGTTAGGTTAATTATGATTTTTTTAGTATTGATAATTTTGAGGGAGAGGTATTCATTTATAGATTTTATAAAATGGCAAGAGTATTTATGGTATGGGTTTATATTAAGGACATTATTTTTAATATTTTTTATTAGAGTATTGGCTGAGTTAAATCGAAGTCCTATGGATTTTGTTGAGGGGGAATCAGAGTTAGTTTCTGGATTTAATGTAGAATATTTTAGAGGAGTTTTTGCTTTGATTTTTATAGCGGAATATGGTATAATTATTTTTTTTAGTTATTTAATAGTGGGAATATTTACTAATTTAAGAGGATTTAGTGCTGGGTTGTATATTAATTTAATAGTGTTTTTAATTATTTTAATGCGAGGGGTTTTACCTCGGATACGGTATGATGAATTAATGTATTTATGTTGAAAAATTATTTTACCTTTTATTTTAAATTATATAATTTTTATTTTAATATTTAAATATATATTTGTATATTTATAGTTAATAAGTTAATTATAAATGAAGGTATAGTTATAATAGACATAAAGGTATAAAAGTGAAATATTAATGTTAGATTTATATAGGTTTATTTAAGATTTATGAAAAAAAATTATTATTGATTAAGAAAGAAGTGTTAAAAAGTTAATTATTAGTTATTAGTATAATTATTTAATAAGATTAAAGAAAAAATTGAAAAATTGAATTATAGATAGTTAGTAGGGGAAAAAAAAATTAAAGAATTTTAATTCATTAATTAATATTTTTAGATTAAATGGTAATTGATTGATAAGTAAATTTGTGTTGGGAAAAATTAATAGAAAATTTAAATTTCTTTAATATGTTTTCAAAACATAAACTTATTCAAGATCATTAATTTAGATTTATTAAGGCTTAGGGTTTAGAAAAATGTGGTATAGGTAGAAAGTAGAATTTAAAGTAAATTAGGAAGGAGATTAGTATTGAATAAGTTGATAAATAAAATATAAAGTAGAAATTTATATAATTTTTAATTTTTATTATGGGGTGTGGGGGGTTGTAGGAAAATAAATTGATTTAAATTAGTAAGGGTGTTGATGTAAGTGTAAGTGTAAGGGGGATTATAGAAAAAGGGGGATTATTATTATAAAAAGATTAATTAATTAATGAAAGAATTTAAGGGGGGGGGATTGATTAGATAAAGTTAATAAATGATAAATTTTCATATTTTAAAGTTTAATGGTAAAATAATAAAAAATATGAAATATAAAATAGTTAGGATTTGGCTAATAAGAATATAAGGATTTTCAATAATTTGGGCTCCGGCTCAAGTTAGAAGTATAAAGGTATTAATAAAAAATCAAAATGTTATTTGATTAGAAAGAATTAAGGAGGATGGCTGGGAATAAATAGATTTAGATATGAAAGGGAGGGTATATAAAATTAGAATTGATATAGTTAAGGCAATAACTCCTCCTAGTTTATTGGGGATAGATCGAAGGATTGCGTATGCAAAAAGAAAATATCATTCTGGTTGAATATGAGTTGGTGTAATTAGTGGATTTGCAGGAGTAAAATTGTCTGGATCTCTAAATATATAGGGATGTTGTAAGATAATAATAAGAAATAATAATAATATAAGGTTAAATCCTAGTAAGTCTTTAAAAGTGAAATATGGATGGAAAGGAATTTTGTAAAGATTTCTGTTTAATCCCGTAGGATTAGAGGATCCTGTGAGATGTAAAAAAAATAAATGGAGAATAATAAATATTAAAATAATAAATGGAAGAATAAAATGGAAAGAAAAGAATCGATTTAATGTAGAATTATTAATAGAAAATCCCCCCCAAATTCATATCACTAGTATATTTCCAATATAAGGAATAGTAGATATAAGATTGGTAATAACAGTGGCTCCTCAGAATGATATTTGCCCTCATGGGAGTACATATCCTAAAAAGGCTGTGGCTATAGATATAAAAAAAATAGTTACACCGGATATTCAAGTGTAAGTAAGGTTGAAAGAATTATAATAAATATTACGGCCAATGTGGATATATATAGAAATGAAAAAAAAAGAGGCTCCATTTATATGAATATTATGTATAATTCATCCATTTGGTACATTTTGAATAATATGAATGATTCTTTTAAAAGCGAATGAAATATCAGGGCAGTAATGTATAGAGAGGAATAGGCCTCTAATAATTTGAATTAAAATAAAGATACCAAGTAATGAGCCAAAATTTCATCAGTAAGAAATATTTACTGGTGAAGGCAGATTAATTAAAGAATTATTAAAGATTTTAATAATTTTTTTCATATTAGTAAAATTTATAGAAAATAAAGTTTTTTTTGAATTAAAGTTAAAGGGATATTAATTTTTTAATAAATTATTTTTTAGTTAATTTTTCGTAATGAGGAAGATTTAGTTGAGCAAATTTTAATAATTATAAATATAGTTAATAGTAAAAATAGTATACAAAGAAAAGTAAAATTATTATAAGGGTAAAAATATAAATTAAAAATATTTTCAAATATTTTTTTGTTGGTATTAATAATAAAATTAGTATGAAAAATATTAGAATTGATAAAAATTAAGTTAAATTTTTTTATTAAAAAAGTAAAGTTTGATATATGGCTAAAGAATATAAATAGTATATTAATGAAAAGTGTAATAATAAGGATAGGCTTAATATAAAAATTATTTTTTATATTAGAAATTAGTCTTGTAAAATATAAGAAAATTACGAGTAATCCCCTAATTAAAGTAAGAAATAAAATAATGGAGTAGATATAATTTTCTGATCAAAAGGATAATATAGTAAAAATTACTAAAGAATAAATTATTAAGAGAATAATTATAGAGCTAATATTAAATATGATAATAAGTATTATAAAGGTGATTAAAAATAATAAGGAAAATATAGTTAATAAGAAAATATTAGAAAATTTGGTCATAGTGATTTTGGGAATTAATATGGAATATACTTTAAAAATAGAAAGTGTATAATTAAGTGTAAAATAAATTAGTAAGAATTAAATTTCAAGGAATAGTTTAAAATTAAGAATATTAATTTTGGAGATTAAAGGTATATAATTAAATTATATTTTTTTGAGTTGTTTTAATAATAAGATTTGTATATATATTTAATTTACAAAATTAATATTTTTATTAAACTATAAAACATTTTTTTAGATATTATAATTTATATACAAGTTTTTTTGATTTCTATAATATTATTGATATTAATATATAAACATATATTAATTATATTAATAATAATAGAATTATTAGTAATTAATATGTCAATAATTATTTATATAATAATGGGTGAGTGTGGGATAGAATTTTATTTAATTTATTATTTAATTTTTAGTGTTTGTGAGAGGGTATTAGGGTTAGCATTATTAGTGCTAATTGTTCGATTTAGTGGTAATGATTTATATTATATATTTAATTTTAGAAAATTTTAGAAATTTAATTTAAAAAAGAAGTAATAATTTTTATTAATTAAGATTAAGATTAGATTTAATTGTTTGTGTTGAATAAATGAATAGAATAATGAGGTGAGGAAAATGATTTTAATTTTAATTAAAAATAAAGGTGGGTTAAATATAAAGTATAAAAAATTATTGTTATTAATATTAAGATTGAAAAATAGTTAGGGAGATAAAAAAAAATTTAAAAGATTAAATAATTTTAAGTAATTAAATTATTTTATTTGATAAATAAATAATTTTTATATGATAAAATTTATTATAATAGTAATATTTATAAATTTAATGGTTAGGTATAATAGAATAGTTATATTTTATTATAATTTATGTTATTTGTTAAGATTTTTATTGATTTTTTTTATATAGAGAAAGATATTGAGTGATTTAATATTATGATAAGTTTAGGGTGCAATTATTATTCTATAATGTTATTAATATTAAGTTTTTGAATTTTGGGTTTGATATTTATATGTTTAAGTAAGGAAGGAGCAGTGGAGTTAAAATTAAAATTAATTATTTTTATTAATATATTATTAGTATTAATTATATTTTTTATATATATAGATTTGATTTTATTTTATTTAATATTTGAAATTAGATTAATTCCTACTTTTTTTTTTAATTATTTATTGGGGGGGAAATATAGAACGTTTAAGGGCAGGATATTATATAATAATATATATGTTATTAATTTCATTTCCATTATTAGTTTATATTTTTAATATGTATATATATGGAATGACAATAAAATTTAGATTAATAGTGATAGTGATAAGTAATTATAATATAACTTTTTGGGGGTTTTTAATAATTTATATAGCTTTTTTTATTAAGATACCAATTTATTTATTTCATGTTTGGTTACCTAAGGCCCATGTGGAGGCTCCTGTATATGGGTCTATGGTTTTAGCAGGTGTATTATTAAAAATAGGGAGGTATGGGTTAATTCGATTGATAGAAATATTTTATAAGGTTGGGGCTAAATATGGATATATTATTTTTAGGATTGGAATTATTGGGAGAATTATTATTAGAATTTTATGTTTAGTTCAGGTTGATATGAAGAGTATGGTAGCTTATTCTTCTGTAGTGCATATAAATTTGATATTATGTAGTTTAATAACTTTTTATAAAGTAGGAATATTAGGGAGATATGTAATAATAATTTCTCATGGTTTGTGTTCTTCTGGAATATTTTTTATAGTGAATTTATATTATGAACGGTCGGGTAGGCGTTTATTATTTTTAAATAAAGGAATGATTAGAAATTTACCTACAATTATTATATGATGATTTTTATTTTGTATCATAAATTTTTCTTTCCCTCTTTCTTTAAATTTCATTGGTGAAACTTTAATATTAATAAGGATTGTTAATTGAGATTTAATGATGATAATATATTTAATGTTAATTTGTTTTTTTAGAAGGGCTTATTCATTATATTTATTTTCATATATTTATCATGGTAAGAATATTTATTATGAAAGTAAGATCTATAATTCAAGTTTAAAAGAATATATAATTTTAATTAATCATTATTTTCCTTTATTAATATTTATATTAAATTTAATATTATTTATATAGGCAGGCAGAAGAATAAATTTAGGTAGTTTAAGAAAAATATTAATTTGTGGAATTAAAGATATTTGATATTATAAAAAGGAATCCTAAATTATTTTAAATATACTATTTTTTATATATATATTTTGAACATTTATTATATTATGATTAGTGAGGGCAAGTTTTTATTATTTAGATTTAATAGTTATATTGGAATGGATAGTATTTAGATTTAATTCTATAAATTTAAAATTTATTATATTAATAGATTGGATTTCTATTTTATTTATTAGTTTTATTATATTAATTTCTTCAATAATTATATTATATAGAATAACATATATAAAAATAGAAAAATTTATAAATCGATTTAATTATTTATTATTATTATTTATTTTATCAATAGTAATGATAGTAATTAGACCTAATATGATTAGGATTTTACTTGGGTGAGATGGGTTAGGAATGGTATCATATTGTTTAGTGATTTATTATCATAATTATATATCTTATAATTCTGGAATAATTACAGTTTTATGTAATCGAATTGGAGATGTAGGAATTTTAATAGCAATTAGGATAATGATAATAGTTGGTAGGTGGGATTTAGTGATATTTCAGGGGGGTAAAGAATTAATATTATTAATAATATTAGCTGCAATTACAAAGAGTGCTCAGATTCCATTTTCTGTATGATTGCCATTAGCAATAGCAGCCCCAACTCCTGTCTCAGCTTTAGTTCATTCATCAACTTTAGTAACTGCGGGGGTATATTTAATAATTCGTTTTAATAGATTTTTAATAGATAGGGGGATTAGATTATTTTTAGGTTTTATTTCAATTATTACTATATTTATATCTGGGATTATGGCTAATTTTGAGAATGATTTTAAAAAGATTATTGCTTTATCAACTTTAAGGCAGTTGGGATTAATAATAATAATTTTAAGGTATGGATTTAAAATAATAGCTTATTATCATTTATTAATTCATGCAATTTTTAAATCTATATTGTTTATAGCTGCAGGAGCTGTAATTCATTTAATAAAGAATACGCAGGATATTCGTTTGTTAGGAAATTTAAATGAAGTAATTCCTTATGTAATGATAAGATTATTAATTTCTAATTTAGCTTTAAGTGGAATGCCTTTTATATCTGGATTTTATAGAAAAGATTTAATTATGGAAGTTATTTATAGAAGGAGAAGATTAAATATAATAATATTAGTATTAATAGTTGTATCTTTATCATTAACGGTAGCCTATTCTATGCGATTTTTGTATTATTTATTTTTTAATAGGAGGTTTAAATTTTATAGATATGTATATATAAAGGAAGATTGAGTAATTAATATTTCAATAGCTATTATAATATTATTAAGGGTAATAGTAGGGTCTATAGTGAATTGAATTTTTTATTTTGATTATTATATAATTTATTTACCTTTATTTAAAAAGATAATTACTTTATTAAGATGTTTAATTGGTATTTTAGTTATAATTATAGTAATAATTATAGGAAAAATCATGAAATTATATTATTATATATATTTTTTTAGATCAATATGATTTTTAGTTAGATTATATAGAGTAGTGTATAAACCAATTAATGTATATAGGGTTTGAATGTCAAGAATGGATAAAAGGTGGGTGGAATTTATAAGAAAAATTTTTATTATTAGATTTTTAATAAAAAAATTTGACTATATTTATTATAAATTATATATATTTATATTTATTTTTGTTTATTTTATAATAATTATATTTATATTTATTTAAAATATATAATAATATAATTATTTAAATAGCTTATAAGTTAAAGTATAATATTGAAGATATTAAGAAAATTTAATAAAAATTTTTAAATAAATTAAAAATTAAATTATTTTTATAATGAAAGTATAATGTTTTTTTTAAACTATATTTAAAAAAAGTAATATAGAAAAATTTCTATAAATTAATGAATTAGAAGTTCATTTTTATTTACTTCAACTAAAAAATTTATAATATTCAATGATATTATTAACAATAATATACCTCTTATTTGGTTTTAGTTAAATGAAAATAAAGGGGGAGGGCAAGTTTATTTAAATTTAAAGTGGAAGTTAGATAAATAAAAAGTGTAAATTAAAATAGTAATAAATTTATAATTTTATTAGAAAAAATAAAAGATTAATAATAAATAAATTAATATATAAAATAGTAATTATAAATTAATTAATTTGAATTTGATATTTAAGAAAAAATAAGATAATAAAATTTTTAAAATTATTCTTAGATTTAGAAAATTAAATCAAAAATTTAATTCGAAATTAAAATGTAAAATTACTTTAAGAATAAATTTAATCATTTAAGTAAAATTAAATTTATTTTAAAAGTGTATAAATATAAAAATTAATATTATTAATGAGGTGGGCTTAATATTAAGATATATATAAATAAATATAATTTTTTAATGCAATTAAAATGTTATAAATTAACTAATATCCTGAAGGAAAAGCTTAAAGATATATTATAATAGGGTAACTAATTTTAAATTATTTTTCAGTCTAAGGAATATTCATTATATTCAATGTAAAGACAGATAATTAGAATAAATAAAAATATGAAGGAGTAAAAAATAATAAATGGATTAAAATTTAATGTTAAAAAAATTAATGGTAAAAGTAGTGCAATTTCAATATCGAAAATTAGAAAGATTAATCTAATTAAAAAGAATTGGGTTCTGAAAGGTAATCGGGCTCTTGAGGAGGGGTTAAACCCACATTCAAATGGGGATATTTTTTCTTGATTTAAAGTAGTTTTTTTTGAGATAAAAAAATTAATAAGGAATAAAATTAAGGATAAAAAATAGAGAAATATAATAAATAAAATAATATTTATAATTATTTATATTAATTTTTTTAAATTTTTTAATTGGAAATTAAATGTAATATTTATACTATATAAATAAAAGTAAATAAATTATGCAGGTAGAAAGTAGTTATTTAATTTAAGTAAAGTTATTTTATTTAAAAGGATAGTTAAAATTGGGGATTTAAAAATGAAGACAAATAAAATAAAGGTAGTTAAGTATAGTATATTATATAGTTTAAATATTAGAAATTATTTTTATAGTAAAAATTAAAATCTTCATCAGTAGATAGAAATAAATAAGAATAATCAAACTACATCTACAAAGTGTCAATATCAGGATGCTGCCTCAAAACCGAAGTGGTGATAAGAAGAAAAATGAAATTTTAAAAGTCGAATAAAGCAAATTAAGAGGAATAAAGTCCCAATAATTACATGAATTCCATGGAATCCCGTAGCAATAAAAAAAGTTGAACCATAAATTGAATCAGCTATAGTAAAAGGGGAATTAATGTATTCAAATAGTTGAAGGAGGGAGAAATAAATTCCGAGGAAGATAGTTAGAAAAAGACTTTTTTTTGTTTCATTAAAGTTTTTATTAATTAAAGCATGATGAGATCAGGTTACTGTTAAACCAGATGAGACTAGAATAATAGTATTAAGTAAGGGAATATCAAATGGATTAAATGGAATAATACCCTTAGGAGGTCATGATTGTCCAATTTCAATTCTAGGTGCTAAGGATGAATGAAAGTAAGCTCAAAAAAAAGAGATAAAAAAAAGATTTCTGAAATAATAAATAAAATTATTCCTATCTTTATTCCTTTAAATACATTAATTGAATGACATCCTTGGTACGTAGCTTCCCGGGAAACATCTCGTCATCATAAGTATATACAAATTAAAGTTCCTGGAATTGATAAAGAGAGAGACGGAGTATAAAAATTATGGAATCATCTAACTGTACAAATTAAATTATTAAAAATTCTTAAAGAAATAATTAGAGGTCAAGGTCTTGGGGATACTAAGTGGAATGGGTGATTATGAGTAAGATTAAGATTAGTCATAAATTTATAATGGAATAAAGATTAGATAGTGCAGAAAGTAAGTTGATAAAATTTTAAAGAATATAGAAAAAATTATGTAAATTATGGGTTAGGTTTCTCTACTATATAAAGTTGACAAAATGGAGAATACATAAGCTTGAATTATTGATACAGCAATTTCAAGAATATAAAGTAAAATTTGTGTAAAAATTAAAATAAAAAGTATTAGAGAATTTGAAATATTTAATCCTGAGGATCCTAAAAGAGTTAAAAGTAAATGACCAGCAATTATATTTGCAGTTAATCGGATAGATAAAGTTAAAGGGCGGATAATTAATCTAATTGATTCGATAATAACTATGAAAGGTATGAGTATAAAAGGAGTTCCTGAGGGTGTTAAGTGGGTTAATAAATTATTTAAATAATTTATAATTATATATAGTATTAATCTAATTCAAAGTGATAAGGATAAAGAAAGGCAAAATCTTATATGACTTGAAGCAGTAAAAATGTAGGGGAAAAGCCCAAGAAAATTATTTAAAAAAATAAATATAATGAGGCTGATAAAAATAATAATATTAGAAAAGGAGTATGAAATTAAAATTTTAAATTCATTAAAAATATAATTAGTTAATAGAATTCATAAAAATGTGATTCGAGAGGGTAGTAATCAAAATTGATAAGGTAGGATAAAGAGTAAGATAAAAATTCTTAATCAATTTAATGAAAAGGAGGGGGAAGTTGACGGGTCAAAAATAGAAAATAAATTTATTATCATATTCAGCTTCAAGAAAAATTTTTATTAGATTTATAATTGCGAAAAATTTTATTATTTGTTGTTAAATTTTTAAATGAATTAGGGGAAGGGGTAGTAAAGAAGTATATAAAAGAAGTTAAAGTAAATATTAAAATACTTAAAAAAATTAAAGTAAATATTCATAATAAAGGCATCATTTGTGGCATAAAAAAAATATTAATAATTTAATAATGACTTTAAAGTAAAAATTTAATATTAATTAATTTATTTTAAAATGAA
>Ga0157358_1001310_pt1 | contig 10872 bp, 10 predicted proteins | sample AttcapACBM2_FD_111484 | JGI IMG/M metagenome (GOLD analysis project Ga0157358, IMG submission 111484) | Fungus gardens microbial communities from leaf cutter ant in Botucatu, State of São Paulo, Brazil - Atta capiguara ACBM2 | ecosystem: Host-associated > Fungi > Mycelium > Unclassified ...
CCGCTATCAAGGAATAACAATGAGGCAAGACAAGCCCGGCGTGTTACTGGTTAATCTCGGTACGCCAGACGCCCCCACAACTCCCGCTGTAAAGCGCTATCTGAAACAGTTTCTCAGCGATCCCCGCGTCGTCGATACGCCGCGCTGGCTCTGGTGGCCGATTCTCAATGGCGTTATTTTGCCGTTTCGCTCGCCGCGCGTGTCGAAGCTCTACGCCTCCGTCTGGATGGAAGGCGGTTCGCCGTTGATGGTCTATAGCAAGCAGCAGCGCGAGGCGCTGGCGGCACGCATTGATATGCCGGTAGCGCTGGGGATGAGCTACGGCAACCCCAGCCTGCAGAGCGCGGTGGACAGCCTGATGGCGCAGGGCGTTACGCGGCTGATCGTGCTGCCGCTCTACCCGCAGTTCTCCTGCTCCACGGTGGCGGCGGTCTGGGATGGTCTCTACAGCGCCTTCAAAACCGCGCGCACCCTGCCGGATATCAATTTTATTCGCGACTACGCCGAACATCCGGCCTATATCGCCGCGCTGAAAGCGTCAGTTGAGCGCTCTTTCGCCGCCCACGGCCAGCCGGATCTGCTGGTGCTCTCCTATCACGGCATCCCGCAGCGTTTCGCCAGAGAGGGCGACGATTACCCGCTGCGCTGTGCCGATACCACGGCGCTGCTGCAGCAGGCGCTGGGCCTCCGCGACGACCAAATTATGATGACCTTCCAGTCGCGCTTTGGCCGTGAACCCTGGCTGCAGCCCTACACTGACGAAACCATGCAGGGTCTGGCGAAGAAGGGCGTTAAGCATGTGCAGGTGATGAGCCCGGGCTTCGCCTCTGACTGCCTGGAAACGCTGGAGGAGATCAATGAACAGAACCGCGAGTTCTTCCTGCACGGCGGCGGCGAAAAGTTCGAATATATCCCGGCGCTCAACGCCGACGCAGCCCACATTGAGATGATGGTGCAGCTGGTCAACGCGCGTCGTTAAAGCCGCGGCGGAGAATGTGCTATCATCCTCCGCCTGTTTTTCTGACGGCGCCCATCATGAAATTTCCCGGCAAACGCAAATCCAAACACTATTTTCCCGTTAGCGCTCGCGATCCCTTGCTGCACGCCGCCTCGCAGGAGGTGGAAGAGGGGAGCTGGGTCGTGGGAATCGATCAGACGCTGGTGGATATCGAAGCCAAAGTCGATGACGCCTTTCTGGTTCGCTACGGCCTGAGCGCCGGGCACTCCCTGGTCATCGCCGACGACGTTGCCGAAGCGCTCTACCACGAGCTGCTGCGCGATAACCTGATTAGCCATCAGTTCGCCGGCGGCACCATCGGCAATACGCTGCACAACTACTCGGTGCTGGCCGATGACCGGTCGGTGCTGCTCGGCGTGATGTGCAGCAATATTCAGATCGGCGGTTACGCCTATCGCTATCGCTGCAACACCTCCAGCCGGGTCGATCTCAACTATCTTCAGGGCGTCGACGGCGCCATTGGCCGCTGCTTTACCCTGATCGGCGAGCAGGGCGAACGTACCTTCGCCATCAGTCCCGGGCAGATGAACCAGCTGCGCGCCGAAAGCATTCCCGAAGCGGTCATCGCCGGCGCGTCGGCGCTGGTGCTCACCTCTTACCTGGTGCGCTGCGGCGAAGGCGAGCCAATGCCGCAGGCCACGCTGCAGGCGATTGAGTACGCGAAACGCCACAACGTGCCGGTGGTGCTGACGCTGGGCACGAAGTATGTCATCGGCGACAACCCGCAGTTCTGGCGCGACTTCCTGCGCGACCACGTCACTATTGTGGCGATGAACGAAGAGGAGGCGCTGGCGCTGACCGGAGAATCGGATCCGCTGCGCGCGGCCGATATGGCGCTGGAGTGGGTCGACCTGGTGCTCTGCACCGCCGGTCCGACCTGCCTCTATATGGCGGGCTACACCGAGGAAGCGTTCAAGCGCAAAACTAATCATCCGCTGCTGCCTGGCGCGATCGCGGAGTTCAACCAGTATGAGTTCAGCCGCGCCATGCGTCAGCAGGAGTGCGAGCAGCCGCTGCGCATCTTCTCCCATATTGCGCCCTATATGGGCGGACCGGAGAAGATCATGAACACCAACGGCGCGGGCGACGGCGCGCTGGCGGCGCTGCTGCACGACATCACGGCGAATAACTACCATCGACAGAAAGTGCCGAATTCCAGCAAGCATGCGCGCGAATACCTGACCTATTCGTCGCTGGCGCAGGTGTGTAAATATGCCAACCGCGTCAGCTATCAGGTGCTTAATCAGCATTCGCCGCGCCTGACGCGCGGCCTGCCGGAGCGTGAAGACAGCCTTGAAGAGTCCTACTGGGATCGTTAAGCCTTGAGAGAGGTGAGCAGGCGCCTGCCGGAGCCTGCTCTCTTTCCGCGGGCGCCGTGGTAACACGGCGATCTGAAGCTTAAATCGGGCACGCGCGTACGATAGGGCGCTCGGCGATCTCCGCCTCCAGCATACGCAACATGCTGCTGGCGATCTCGCGCTCGCCCATCACGACGCGCGTGGCGCCGCGCGTCATGATGTATTCCACTTCATCGTCGTAGTGCGCGCGCGCGATAATCTCGATGTCGTTAAACTTCTCGCGCGCGGTGGTGACGATCTCGCCCGACTCGAAGCCGTTGGGAATGGTCAGCAGCAGCCAGCGCGCGCAGTCGAGCCGCGCCAGCTCCATGGTCTCGGCGCGCACCGCATTGCCGAGCACCGCCCGAATGCCCTGTTCGCGCAGCGCCTCGACGCGCGCGCGGGAGTTCTCCACTACCACGAAAGGCACGTCCGCCTCCAGCAGCTTCTGGCCCAGCAGGCTGCCGACCCGACCATAGCCGACGATAACCGCGTGGTGGCAGATATCCAACGGAATCTGCGCCTCCTCCTCAACCGTCTCTTCCTGCGTCTGCGCCTGGCGGCTTTCGCTTCTCGTCAGGAAACGCTCCAGCAGGCTGAACAGAATAGGGTTGAGCATAATCGAGAGGATCGCTGCCGCCAGCACCAGGTTACGCCCCTCGCTGCTGAGCAGGTTGAGAGAGATGCCGAGGCCGGCCAGAATAAAGGCGAATTCGCCGATCTGCGCCAGGCTGACGGAGATAGTCAGCGCGGTGCGGCGCGAATGGCCCAGTAGCGTCACCAGCAGCCAGGCGGCGGCAGATTTGCCCAGCACCACAATCACCAGCGCGCCAAGCACCGCCAGCGGCTGCTCCACCAGGATCATCGGGTCGAAAAGCATGCCGACCGAGACGAAAAAGAGCACCGCGAACGCGTCGCGCAGCGGCAGCGTATCGTGAGCGGCGCGATGGCTCAGCTCTGACTCGTTCAGCACCATACCGGCAAAGAAGGCGCCGAGGGCAAAAGAGACGTCGAAAAACTCCACTGCGCCAAAGGCGATGCCGAGCGCCAGCGCCAGCACCGCCAGGGTGAACAGCTCGCGTGAGCCGGTGGCGGCGCTTTTCGCCAGGATCCAGGGCACAGCGCGGCGGCCCACCACCATCATCAGCACCATAAAGGCGGCGACCTTGCCGATGGTGAGCAGCAGATCCCATGCCAGCAGCTGCGGGCTGGCGTTGCCCTGTTCCAGCATGCCGGCAATGGCGGGCAGCAGCACCAGCGTCAGCACCATCACCAGATCCTCGACGATCAGCCAGCCGATAGCGATCTGGCCGCGCTGGCTGTCAATCAGCTGACGCTCTTCCAGCGCGCGCAGCAGCACCACGGTGCTGGCGGTGGAGAGACAGAGACCGAACACCAGGCCGGTCATCAGCGACCAGCCCAGCCAGGCGGAGAGGCCCATTCCCAGCAGCGTGGCGACGGCGATCTGCGCCACCGCGCCGGGAATGGCGATACTCTTTACCGCCATTAAATCCTTCAGCGAAAAGTGCAGTCCGACGCCGAACATCAGCAGAATAACGCCCAGTTCCGCCAGCTCCGGCGCAAGATTGGTATCGGCGACAAAACCCGGCGTAAAAGGTCCGGCCAGCACGCCCGCCAGCAAATAGCCGACCAGCGGCGAAATGCGCAGCCGCTGTGCGAGCATGCCAAGGAGAAACGCCAGGACCAGCCCCCCGACAATGGTGGTGATCAGCGGTGTGGTGTGATGCATGCCTGTCTCCTTGTGTGCAAATGTATCTGCCTGTAACAATTAAGTTTAAGGCAAAGTGTTAATTTCCGCTGTGCTATTTGCGGGATAATAATAAAAAAGTTTGAAAATAAGAGGAAAGCGGAGTCGAATCGCTGTTTTTCTCTCTTTTCGTCAATCTGAGCCGTAGCGGAGCAAGATTGCGCGGCGCGTAATAACAATATCCTCCTGAAAAAGGGCGCTCTGATGACCTCTATCGCGCTGGAATGCGTGCAGTAGAGCGCCAGACGACCTCAGGCACAGCTTTGCGTCAGCTTTAGCGCTTCGGTTCTTTTTTGGCGATGAGTGTTAAAAGTAATTCAGTGCCAGCGATTGCGGTGTTTCATCTTGAGTTAAACAGTGGAATATGCGACACAGTGGGTCAGCATGCTGACACCACCCGGAACGGGACTGCGTAAAATAAGGAGACAGGCTTTGCTGTTATCACGATGGGCTGCCACCGGCCTTGCGCTGCTGGCGCTGACCCCGCTGCTTTCTCAGGCCGCCGAGCCGGATCGCACTTACCGCTTTAGCATTCTCCATACCAACGACCAGCACGGTCATTTCTGGTACAGCGCGCAGGGCGAATATGGCCTGGCGGCGCAAAAGACCTTAATGGATACGCTGCGCTACGACGTGCAGGCCAAAGGCGGCGGCGCGCTGATCCTCTCGGCGGGCGACGTCAATACCGGCATGCCGGAGTCCGACGCGCTGGAGGCGGAGCCCGATATTCGCGGCATGAACCTGATCGGCTATGACGCTATGGCGCTCGGCAATCACGAGTTCGACCATCCGCTCGAAGTGCTGCGCAAGCAGGAGAGCTGGGCGCGTTTTCCTTTTCTCGCCGCCAACCTCTACCAGAAAAGCACCGGCCAGCGGCTCTTTAAGCCGTGGGCGATTTTCAATCGTATGGGGCTGAAGATCGCGGTGCTGGGCCTGGCGACCCCGGATACCGCCAGGCTGGCGAATCCGGCGCACCTGCGCGATATCGAGTTCCGCGATCCGGTGAGCGAAACGGAAAAAGCGGTGGCGGAGCTGCGCGCAGGCGAGAAGCCTGACGTAATCGTGGTGCTGAGCCATCTCGGCTATGACGACAACGGCGAGCACGGCAGCAACGCGCCTGGCGACGTGACGCTGGCGCGCAGCCTGCCGCCCGGCACCGTCGCGATGATTGTCGGCGGCCATTCGCACGATACGCTTTGCATGGCGAAAGAGAACGAACGGGTAAAAGCCTGGCAGCCAGGCGCGGCCTGCCAGCCGGACAAGCAGAACGGCGTCTGGATTATGCAGGCGGGGCAGTGGGGCGAATATGTAGGACGCGGCGATTTTACCTGGCGCAACGGTGAAGTGGCGCTGGAGTCCTACGCGCTGGTGCCGGTCAACCTGAAACATCAGATCAAAAACGCCGACGGCAGCGAGACCTGGCTAACGTATCAGCAGGAGATCCCGAAAAACACCGCCATGATGAAGCTGCTGATGCCTTATCAGAAACGGGCCGAAGCGCGTCTCAACGTCGCCGTCGGCAGTGCGGCGGGGCCGTTTGACGGCGAGCGTGAGCAGGTGCGTTTTACCCAGACTAATCTCGGACAGCTGATTCTGCGCGCGCAGATGGCGAAAACCCAGGCGGACTTCGCGGTGATGAGCGGCGGCGGCATTCGCGCCTCGCTGCCGGCGGGCAAGCTGAGCTGGCGCGATCTGCTGCAGGTGCAGCCTTTCGGCAATCAGGTAGTGTCGGTGACGCTAACCGGCGCCGAGGTGAAGAAATATCTCGACGTGGTGGCGAACATCAAACCTGATACGGGCGGCTTCGCGCAGTTCGCGCACGTCAGCCTGGTGGCGGACGGCAGCACGGTAAGCGACGTGCGGATAAACGGCCAGCCGCTGCAGGAGAATAAAACCTACCGCATGGCGACCAACAGCTTTAACGCCGCAGGCGGCGACGGTTATCCGCGCCTCGATACCCATCCGGGCTATCAGAATCCGGGGAATATCGACGCCGAGGTGCTGCGCGACTATGTCAAAGCCCATTCGCCGCTAAAAGCCACCGACTATGCGCCAACGGATGCGATCCACAGGCTCACGGAAGCGGAGAAAAGGCGCGTGAAAAGTCGCACAAGCGCAGCTATCCGCAGATGATTCTGGCGTGGCTCTGGCCATGGGGGCGGGAAACGGCGCATAACGCGCCGTGAATATTGAGCAAAGCCTGGCCAAACTTATGAAGCGGGCATAGTGCCCGCTTGAGCTGGAATCAGGCCTCGCAGGCATTACGCCCAAACCAGCGCGGACGCAGCCTGTCCCACATCCAGTTGTACGCCATGGTGTAGGGCAGGAAAAACAGGAAAAAGGCGACTTCCAGCAGAAATGCCTGCCACAGCGAAATGTTGAGCATCCACGCGGCAATCGGCAAACCGATCAAAATAAAGCCGCCTTCAAAAAGTAGCGCGTGCAGGACGCGGATCAGCACGCCGCGATGAACCTTGCCTGGCGGACAAATACGGTCGAAAAGGGCGTTGTAAATCATATTCCACAGCATCGCGACGGTTGAAAGCATCAGCGCCAGCGCGACCATCTCAAACAGCGGCTTATCCATCGCCCAGGCAGCCAGCGGCGAAACGGTGAGGATCGCCAGGGTTTCAAACCCCAGCGCATGTAAAAAGCGTTCTTTCAGCGAACGGGTACGCATCATCAACCTCCAACAGTAAGGCGCGCATTCTGGCATCTCCGGGTGATAAGATAAAATGATGACCTATCGATAAAAGCGATGGATGAAATGCGTTACTCACCCGAATCTTTAGAGGCTTTTGTGCAGACCGTCAGCAGCGGCTCCTTTTCCGCCGCAGCGCGCGCGCTGGGCAAAAGCCAGTCAACTATCAGCACGGCGGTCGCCGGGCTGGAGGACGATCTCGGCTTTAAGCTGTTCGATCGCAGCGGACGTCAGCCGATCCTCACCGATCAGGGCAGGGGCGCGCTGGCGCAGGTGCAGCAGATCCTGGCCGCCAGCGAGCGGCTCGACGCGCTGGCTATCCGTCTGGCGCAGGGAGTTGAACCGCGCCTCAGCTTCGCTGTATCGGACTTCTGGCAGACTCAACACCATGAGCAGCTATTGAAACAGTTCGACGCGCGTTTTCCGGAGATCGAACTGTAATGCATGATCGCCGAAGATGAAGACGTGCTGGATCTGCTACAGGCGGGACGGGTACATCTGGGCGTGGTGCGCGCCCAGCCCGCGCTGCCGCCCGATATCGCCGTCGCGCGGCTGCAGGTCAATGCGGAAATGGCCATCTATATTCATCGCGATCATCCGCTGGCGCAGCACGGCGGCCTTACGGAAAGCGCGCTGGAGCAGGTGCGCCAGCTGCGGCTCAACACCTGGGTCGAACCGCACGCGATTGCGCCGCCGGGACGCGTCTGGTCGGCGCCGACCTATTTGCTGCTGCTGGAAATGGCGGAGCAGGGATTTGGCTGGAGCGTTCTGCCGCGCTGGCTGGTCACGCAGTTTGGTCATGGGCTACTGCAGGAGCTTGCGCTGCCGGGCTGGCCGCAGCAAATCGCGGTAGAGGCGATCTGGTCGCGCCGCAATCCGCCGGGACCGGCGGGACGCTGGATGATCGACCAGCTTTGCGCCCAGCCGCGCAGCTAGTCACGTCGCGCGATATCCGCCAGCGGCGCGTCGAGCAGGCGCGCCAGATCCTGCGCCGCCAGCTCCAGATCCAGGCCGCGCTTGCCGCCGGAAACGAAAATAGTGGCGAAGTCGGCGGCGGAGCGGTCAATCACCGTCGGCAGCCGCATCTTCTGGCCCAGCGGGCTGATGCCGCCGACCAGATAGCCGGTCACGCGCTGCGCCAGCTGCGGGTCGGCCATATCCGCTTTTTTCGCGCCTAACGCTTTCGCCACCTTTTTCAAATCGAGCTGGCTGGCGACCGGCGTAACCGCCACCGCCAGATGTTTCGCGTCGCCGTTAAGCGCTACCAGCAGCGTTTTATAGACCTGCCGCGCGTCCAGATTAAGTTTGCGCACCGCCTCGTCGCCAAAACTGGTCTCCTGGCTGTCATGCTCATAGGGATGAAGGGTAAAGGCGACCTTTTGTTTTTCCAGCAGTTTTACAGCAGGCGTCATAAACTTCTCCTTATAGGAAAAATCCCATTCCTAAATTAAATAAATTAATGGTGGCGAAAGTTTGCGCTTTGCGTGAGAATGGTCCCCGCGCCAGTCGAAAGGCTGAGCGATAACCAAAATCATAAACAAATTCCTCTTTGACGGGCCGATAGCAATACCGGCCTGCTTTTTTTTCTAGCGCCGTAAAAGCTCAGGCAGATTCTCGTCGCCATAGAGATGCAGCGCGCCCACCGCCACCACGTAATGCCCGGCCGGCAAGGCTCGCAGCCGATCGCACCACTGCGCGTTGCGCTGCGCGATCAGCGTATCATTGAGCGCCGTGCTGAAAGTTGAGGCAAAACGATGCGCGGCTCACGCGGCGGCGTATCCAGCCACCAGCTCACCATCATCTGCAGCAGCCGCGCGTTGGTATGCCAGTGCGTCAGCGTATCTTTCAGCAGCGCCATGCCGTCATCCGGCAGGGACTTCAGCAGCGCGATTTGCGTCTCCGCACCTTCCAGCTCAATGACCGGCTTATTCAACGTTTTCGCCGCCTGCAGCAGCTGGAAGTCGATGCCGTAATCGGGACGCAGACCCAGCCGCTGCGCCTGCTGCGCCTGCAGCATCAGCGCGATTTGCCAGGCGGGGAGGGCGTCGAACATCGTCAGCGACAGGTGCAGTTCGCCGCACAGCGCCGCCAGCCGTGCCTGCTCGTCCGGCGCCAGGCGCGTCTCCAGCGGATCGCGCGGGTCGATATCGTCGAACGGCGAGCCGCCTTGCGTAATATCCGCCTCGACAATCAAGGCATCCGCTTTATCCAGCTGCCGCAGCAGACGCGCAGGCAGCGGCTGCATATCGCGCGTGCCCATATGAATGCTGCCGACCAGATGCAGCAGGCGATCGTCCAGCCGAATATCCTGGGCTGGCCAGCGATAGCTGGCGGGAAAGAGTCGACCTACCAGCCCCTGCACACTGCGCCACATGCTGCCTGTCATGCCCCGTCCTTACTGAGTCAAAACGCCATGCTAGCGATTCCCGCCGCTGAAAAACAGGGCATTAGCGGCTATTGTCGCGTTGTCGGGCGAAAGCGCAGCAGCCGGTTGGCGTTGCCCACCACGGTAATCGACGACAGCGCCATCGCCGCGCCCGCCACTACCGGACTGAGCAGCGCGCCGGTCAGTGGATAGAGCACGCCCGCCGCCAGCGGAATGCCCAGGCTGTTGTAGATAAAGGCGCCCAGCAAATTCTGACGAATATTACGCAGCGTCGCGCTGGAGAGCGCCAGCGCGTCGGCGACGCTGTTAAGATCGGCGCGCATCAGGGTAATGGGCGCGGTTTCCACCGCCACGTCGCTGCCGCCGCCCATGGCGATGCCGACATCCGCCTGCGCCAGCGCCGGGGCGTCGTTGATGCCGTCGCCGACCATGGCGACGCGGCGTCCCTGCTGCTGCAGCGCGGCGATAGTCTGCGCCTTCGCTTCCGGCAGCACGCCGGCGATCACCTCATCAATGCCCGCCTCCTGCGCAATGGCGCGCGCGGTTTCTTCCCGATCGCCGGTCAGCATCATCAGGCGGTAACCCGCCTGACGCAGCCGCGCCAGCGCCGCTTTGCTCTCGGGACGCAGCTGATCGCGCAGCGCAATCAGGCCGACAAGCTCGCCGTCCTGCGCCAGCAGCACCGGCGTCGCGCCCTGACGCGACAGCCGCTCGATATCCGGCTGCGCCTGTTGCAGGGCGACAGCGTTATCCTGCATCAGCGCCGCATTGCCCAGCAGCAGCGGCTTGCCGTCGAGTATGCCGCTGACGCCTTTGCCGCGTATTGTACGAAATTGCGCTATTTCGCCCGTGGCCGTCGCGCCCGCTGCGGCGGTAATCGCCTGCGCCAGCGGGTGGCTGGCGTTTTGCTCCAGCGCGGCGGCGGTCTGCACCACCGCCTCGCGCGACCAGCCGTGCCACGTCAGCACCTCGTCGAGCTGCGGCGTGCCGGCCGTCAGCGTGCCGGTTTTATCAAAGACCAGCGTATCGATACGGCTGGCGCGCTGCAGCGCGTCGGCGTCGCGCACCAGCACGCCCAGCTCGGCGGCGCGCCCGACCCCCGCGATAATCGACATCGGCGTCGCCAGGCCCAGCGCGCAGGGACAGGCGATAATCAGCACCGTAGTGGCGATGACCAGCGTGTAGGCGATCTGCGGCTGCGGGCCGAACAGATACCAGATGGCGGCGCTAATCAGGGCGATGGCGACCACCACCGGTACAAAGACCGCCGAGATGCGGTCGGCAAGGCGACCCACATCCGGTTTGCTGCTCTGCGCCTGACGCACCAGATGGATAATGCGCGACAGCGCGGTGTGCTGGCCGGTGGCGCGCGCCACGAAGCGCACCGCACCGTCCTGCACCAGCGTTCCGGCGTAGACCTTATCGCCGGCGCGTTTGCCTGCGGCACCGCTTCGCCGGTCAGCATCGCCTCGTCAAGCCAGGCTTCGCCCTCGGTAATGTCGCCGTCCACCGGCACGCGATCGCCCGTAGTCAGGCGCAGCGTCATGCCCGGCTGCACCGCGCTGAGCGGCACCAGCATTTCGCCCTGCTCGCTAATGAGGCGCGCCTGCGCGGGCGTCAAATCGAGCAGTCGTTCAAGCGCTTTAGAGGAGCGCTGGCGCG